>JGI24023J19991_10001966_pt1 | contig 15270 bp, 18 predicted proteins | sample Cruoilmetagenom1_FD_19991 | JGI IMG/M metagenome (IMG submission 19991) | reverse complement strand
GGTGCTATTTTGGGCGTGCGGGCAGGTTGATGGCAACGACGCCCAGCAGGGCAGCGCCGAGGCCCAGCCCAATCATGGGTGTGATATGTTCGCCCAAAAACACCACGCCCAGCACCACGCCGACGCCAGCCCGCAGATAGGCCTGACTGGTAACGCCGAGTGAGCCCAAGGTGTTCACCAGTCTGAAGTAGATCAGCAACGCGCCGCCTGTGCAAAATACGGCAAGGATGCTGGCGGCGATCAGGGCTTCGGGCGAGGGGCGCAATGTCCAGGGTTGATCAAAGGCCAGCGACAGCGGCACCAGCCAAACCGTGGCCCAGATCATGGTGGTTGCCGAGGTCACAGCGGGGCTGAGATGGGCGAAGTTCTTACCATAGATCGCGGCGCAAGCGTAAAGAAGCGCGCCGGTCAGTGCAGCCAACGCACCGGCCAGTTGGGTGCCGAACCCGTTGAGGGCTTCTGTGCCGACAATCAGCACGACACCGATCAAGCCCAACAATGCGCCGCCCAGCTTAAGCGGGCTGATATGTTCATGACGGGTGATAAGCAAGGTGATGAAGAACACGAATATCGGCGCTGTGGAGTTCAGCACGCTGGCCAGACTGCTATCAACATATTGCTGCCCCCATGCCAAGATGGTCCAGGCTAGGATGCTGTTTAGCATCGACTGGATCAACAGCTTGCCCCATGTGCGCGCATCACTGGGCAGGCGGTCATTTCGAACGGCGACAACGATGAGCAAGAATAATGTCGCAATGCTGACCCGGATCGCGATCAGGGTGAAGGGCGGGATTTCAGCCACGGCGATTTTCAAGAACAGGTAACTGGAGCCCCAGAGCAACGCGAGTAGGGCCAAGAGCGGACCTTCTACCCAGAGGTTCGGTTTGGTTTCGGGCATTTTGATTTCCAGTTTGCGGTGGTCAGCCGTGTCTAGCCCAGTTTGGCGAGTAAATGAAGCGGTGTAGGTTGAACTGTTTCTGCCAGATGATTGGTTTGACGGCAAAGTGAGGTAGGGTTGCTTTGGAACTGGGCAATAGAAAGGGCAAAGACATGACGAATGTTGCGCTTATCACGGGAGCCTCGGCAGGGATTGGCAAGGCGTTTGCCCGTTACCATGCCGCGCGGGGGGGGATTTGATCCTGACGGCGCGGCGTGAGGCAGATTTGAACGCGCTAAAGGAAGAGCTGGAGGCCGCGCATAAGATCAATGCAACCGCTTTTACACTGGATTTGGGGGGGCCGGGCGGAGCTGATCCGTTGGCTCAAGCCGTATCCAAGGCGGGGTTGAAGGTAGATATTTTGATCAACAACGCCGGGTTTGGCGGCCTTGGGCGACATGTGGAGCGAGACTTGGCGGAGGGCAGGCGATGATTGATTTGAACGTCAAGGCGCTGGTGACTTTGGCACATGTCTTTGGGCAACAAATGGTTGCGCAGGGGAGTGGTAAGATCCTGAATGTCGGGTCAACCACCGGGTTTATGCCAGGGCCACAACAGGCGGTTTACTTTGCAACCAAGGCGTTTGTGAATTCGTTTAACCAAGCCATAGATCACGAATTGCGCGACCGCCGCCAGTGTCGCCAAACACGATTATGATGGCATGATGGCGGGCAAATTGGTGGCGGTGAATGAGCGCCCACTGAGCATTTTGACGGGCTGGATCATTCCATTGCTGCCACGGCGGATGGTTTTGAGAATGGTTGAAAAGCTGCAATCGAAATAGCTGTGACGATTGCAAACAGCCCTTGTCCCCTATGGGGCGGGGTTGTTTTGCATAGCCTCGCTCGCAACTATTCTACCCGAAAGTGCAGGGATGTTTTGACACGCGCGTGCTTCTTAGGGATAGTAAGGGCGCGCCGAAAAGGCCAAGCCGTCATCAGGTTCAGGGGGGAGACTGACAGGTGGGCAAAAAAGTCCTACTCATAGAAGATGAGCCAAACATCATCGAGGCTATCAGTTTTATACTGAAGCGCGATGGCTGGATTGTGGCCACCCATGCCGATGGCACCACGGCGATTGCCGCTGTTGAGCGCCATGCGCCCAACGTGGTGGTGTTGGATGTGATGTTGCCGGGGCGCTCGGGGTATGATGTGTTGCAGGACCTTCGCAGCGTTGATGCGACACGCAGCTTGCCTGTGTTGATGTTGACCGCACGGGGACAGACCAAAGACCGCGAAATGGCGGAGCGTTTGGGGGCCAGTCGTTTCATGACAAAACCTTTTTCAAACAAAGAGGTGCTGGCCTGCATTCAGGAACTGGTGCAAGCTTGAACGAACGGCGTGCCCCCTTGTTTTTGGAGCGCGAGAGCTATCGGCAGCGGCGTGCAATTGATGCTGCGCGATTGTTGCCATTGGTTGGGTTTGTGGCGCTGTGTTTGCCGATACTCTGGGGCAACGGCGAGACGGATGCGGGGGCTGATGGCGCGCGCATGACCTCGGTTGGGGTGATATATCTGTTCGGGGTCTGGATCGTGTTGATTGGGGCGGCTTTGGTGCTGTCGCGACGTTTGCGCCGCATAGATGCGGAACAGGGCACGCCTGACTGATGCAGCCGTTTAACATCCTGATTGCCGTTTGTCTGGCCTATGTTATGGCGCTGTTTTTGATCGCTTTTGTGGCAGATCGACAGGCCAAACGTGGTCAATTGGGGTGGTTGCGTTCGCCGCTGGTCTATACGCTAAGCCTGTCCATTTACTGCACAGCTTGGACGTTTTATGGCGCGGTTGGCTATGCCGCACGGTCGGGGTTGGAATTTGTAACCATCTATTTGGGGCCGACATTGGTTATGGTCGGCTGGTGGTGGATTTTGCGTAAACTGGTGCGGATCGGGCGCAGCCAGCGGATCACCTCGATTGCTGATTTGATATCGTCGCGCTATGGCAAATCCAACCTGTTGGGGGTGATCGTCACCTTGATGGCGGTGATCGGCACCACACCCTATATCGCATTGCAATTACAGTCGGTGACGCTGTCGTTTGCAGTGTTCGCACAAGAGACCTCCAGCAGTGGGTGGGGCGCATCCGATTTAAATGCCACAGCCCTGTGGGTGGCGGCGGGGTTGGCGTTGTTCACGGTTCTGTTCGGCACCCGAAATCTGGATTCAAACGAGCGCCACTACGGTGTGGTGACAGCTATCGCGGCCGAGGCTGTGATGAAGTTGTTTGCGTTGATTGCGGTTGGGGTGTTTGTGGTTTGGGGGGTCGCGGGCGGGGCAGGCGATATTTTGACCCGCATTGACGCATCGCCGATTGCCGGTTGGGATATAAAGCCGGGGCGCTGGGTCAGCCTGACCTTGTTGTCGGCGGTGGCCTTCCTGACCCTGCCGCGGATGTTTCAGGTGATGGTGGTTGAAAACGTCGATGAGCGCCATTTGGCCACGGCCAGTTGGGCGTTCCCGCTGTACCTGTTTCTAATGAGCCTGTTTGTGGTGCCTATCGCGGTGGTCGGATTGGACTTGTTGCCAGCTGGATCAAACCCCGATTTGTTCGTTTTGACAGTGCCGCTGTCGCAGGGGCGCGATGGTTTGGCGATTTTCTCGTTTTTGGGCGGGTTTTCCTCGGCCACATCTATGGTGATCATCGCGGCGATCGCCCTGTCAACTATGGTGTCAAACCATATTGTGATGCCAATTTGGCTGAGTGTCTCACAACAAGGCGCGACTGTGTCTGGCGACGTGCGGCAAGTGGTATTAATGGCGCGTCGCATATCAATCGCACTGGTTTTGGCGCTGGGTTATGCCTATTTTAGGCTATCGGGCGGCGGCACGGCTTTGGCGGCGATCGGGTTGATCTCCTTCGTCGGGGTGGCGCAGTTTTTACCGGCCTTGCTGGGGGGCATTTTCTGGCGCGGCGCGACCAAGGTCGGGGCGGCGGCCGGTTTGTTGACGGGGTTTGTACTCTGGGCATTTACGTTGTTTTTGCCAAGCTTCGGTAGCTCCTTCATTCTGCCCGCTTCGGTGTTGGCGGATGGGTTGTTCGGCATCAATTGGTTGCGTCCACAGGGCCTGTTCGGGGTCAGTGGTATGGACCCGTTGGTGCATGCAATTTTCTGGAGCTTGGCGCTAAACACCATCGCGTTTTGCGTCGGATCACTGGCCAGTTTTCCAAAACCGCAAGAACGCCTGCAAGGGGCACAATTCGTTAATGTTTTTGACCACAACCCGAACTCACAAGGCTGGTTTAGTGGTGCTGCCGAAGCCGAAGACCTGTTGGTGATGGCACAGCGGATTTTGGGTCCAAAGCAGGCGCAGGACCTGTTTGCACAGGCGGCGGAACGTCAGGGCAAAGCAGGGTTTTTGCCCGATACATCACCGGAGTTTTTGCAACAATTAGAGCGCGAATTGGCGGGCTCGGTCGGGGCGGCAACGGGTCATGCGATGATCGGCCAAATTGTCGGTGGGGCCAGTGTTTCGGTCGATGATCTAATGGCGGTGGCCGATGAAACCGCGCAAATGATGGAATACTCCAGTCAGTTGGAGGAAAAGTCAGCCGAACTGGGTCGAACTGCGCGTCAATTGAGGGAAGTGAACGAACAGCTGACTGATCTGTCGGTGCAAAAGGACGCATTTTTGAGCCAGATCAGCCATGAATTGCGCACCCCGATGACGTCGATCCGTGCCTTCTCGGAAATTCTGCGCGATGGCGGGATGTCTGGCGATGAGCGCGAGAAATATGCCACTATCATTCATGACGAAACGCTGCGGTTGACCCGCCTTCTGGACAACCTGTTGGACCTGAGTGTGTTGGAAAACGGGCAGGTCGAATTGGACTTGCAACCGGTGGAGTTGGCGGACGTGATCGAGCGGTCGGTGATGCGGGCGGGGATCGAGGACGGGTTGAACATCCAGCGCGATCTTCTGCGTGAAAAGGTGACGGTTTTCACCGATCCTGACAGGCTGTCGCAAGTGTTTATCAACCTGATCGCAAATGCGCGCAAATACTGCGCTGCTCAAGCACCTGAGTTGCGCATCGAAGTGCGCGTTCAGGGGGGCTCTGTTGAGGTGGATTTTAAAGACAATGGTGCGGGTATTCCGATCAAAAGCCAAGCGGTGATTTTTGAGAAGTTCTCGCGGCTTGGAGATCACCGTGCAGCCGGCGGGGCGGGGCTGGGATTGGCGATCAGCCGCGAGATTATGAACAATCTGGGCGGCAGCATCACCTATCTGCCGGGCCAAAGCGGGGCGGCGTTTCGGGTTTCACTGCCGATTGATGCAACTGAGGTGGTCCGCGTCAACCAATCATAAACCATATTGCGGCTAATATCTGGACAGTGAAGCAGGCCGGATCGAAAACCACCTATGACGGAACAAACTGAACATTCGACCTTGCAGCGCAAGGCTGGCACCGGGCGGGCCCCTTCGGACGGGGCGGGCATGACGGCGGCTAAAGCGTTCCGGTTGGCTGTGTCCAAAGCCGCTGAGGTAGAGTTGGGGCTGGCTGTGCGCGCTCAAACCATCAAAGAAGAACATGTCACGCAAGCGCAAATTCTGGATATGCTGGATGGCGAGGCGCTGATGCTGATGCTGGAGGGGCCACATGACGCGCGTGGTGTCGCGGTCCTGGACATCCAGGCGGTTTCGGCGCTGATCGAGGTGCAAACATTGGGTAATGTGCTGGCCACAGAGGCCGTTGCACGCCGCCCGACCCGCATTGACAGTGCCATGTGCGAGGCGCTGGTAGACCGCGTGCTAAAGGAATTTGAAGGTCATTTGGCGGACACTTCGGCGGCGGATTGGGCGATGGGGTTTCGGTTTTTCAAACAGACGCCCAGCCTACGGTTGCTTGGGTTGGCATTGGTAGATGTGCCTTATCGGCTGTTCCATTTGCCGTTGGATTTGGCCGATGGAGCCAAGCACGGCATGTTGCAGATCGTGATGCCGGCCCAAGGGATGCGTCAACCCGATTCGGCGGGGGACGACAGCGGTTGGACACAGGCCATGAAACACGTGGTGGGCGACAGCCATGTTGGTATCACAGGCGTGCTGCACCGGTTGCAAAAAACTGTGTCTGAAGTACAAGCGATGGCGGTTGGGGACCTATTGAATGTGCCCCAATCCGCGATCACAAGCGTCACCATGGAAGGTTCGGATGGCTGCGTTGTGGGGCACGCACGGTTGGGGCAGCAAAACGGATTTCGGGCCCTGAGGGTGTCGGGGGCCGATACTGGGCTGGCAATGATGATTGATCAGTCGATGAATTTGCCAGAGCCTGGGCTGCCAGCGCCAGAGAGCTCAGCATTGGATGTGCCGAACACCCCGCCTGATATGGAAATGGCCATGCCCGCAGCAATGGACGCCTTGCCCGAAATTGGCGATGCTACAGATGCGCCAGCGCTTCCGGCGGTTGATATGGAGGGCGTGGAGCCGGCCCCTATGGGCGATCTACCGGACTTGCCAATGATGCCGATGGATGCCGCCCCAATGGAGGAGGTGGATGATCTTGAAATGGCGCCAATGGCCGCGATGCCGATGGACACCGAGATTGCGTAAATCGTCTGCATCAATCGCTTGACCTGAATCAAGGCGCGGCAGATGGCTTCGCGTCAGAATAAGTGCGCAAGAAGGAGAACAGGTATGGAAGATCTCAAAAACCGCCGCACTGCCCTTGAGGCCCGTCTGAAAGAGTTGGATGAGCGGATGCAAACCATTGACCAAGAATTGGATTCACATAACTCCAAGGACTGGGAAGATCTCGCAACCGAGCGTGAAGAGGATGAGGTGTTGGAAGGTATGGGTCTTTCTGCTCAGGCCGAAATTCGCATGATCAAAGCCGCATTGGTGCGCATGGAGGCCGGTGAATACGGCGACTGCGTTGACTGTGGTGATGACATTACCAAAGAGCGATTGGATGTTTTGCCATACACGCCGTTTTGCCGTGTCTGTGCGGCCAAGCATGGTTAACTACTAAACAAAATCACAATCAGGAGGTGGAAAATGGCGTTCGAACAATTGAAAATTGCGGTCACCATGTTGATGGATGAGATCGCCAAACGACCCGAAGATGCGCATATTTTGCAAGAGCAGCTGCGTGAAAAAATTTCTGAATTCAAAACACTTGGCTTGCCGGTGCCCGAGGACATTCAGGCGCTTGAGGATGCGTTGGAGCAAAACTCCGACGAGGGCACATCAAGTAATTCTTGACGGCAATTTTCTTACTTTACCTATAGGTCAACTTGTGTGCTATTCTGGCGCGAGCTTTGTCGGTGACCGCGTGTAGATCGTTCCCCTTTTTATTGGGGCTTAAATAGTTTTGCTAAGTTGAAGATGAACCGTTTTGCTAAATACAACGTGCATGACAATGTCGCGGTAATCACCGTAAATAATCCGCCTGTGAATGCCTTGAGCCAAGTGGTGTGCGCGCGGTTGATTGCGCGTGTTGAGCAGGCCGAATCTGACCCTGCTGTGCGTGCGGTTTTGATCCACGCGCAGGGACACACCTTTCCGGCTGGGGCCGATGTTAAGGAATTTGGTGGACCCAAACTGGCGCCGGTTTTACCGATGGTGTGCGACCGCATCGAGGCCTGCATCAAGCCTGTGATTGCGACCCTGCATGGTACGGTTTTGGGCGGCGGGTTGGAGTTGGCGTTGGCTTCTCATTACCGGATCGCGCATGTGGATACCAAAATGGGACTACCCGAAGTGAATTTAGGTTTGGTGCCAGGGGCAGGCGGCACCCTGCGCATGCCACATTTATGTGGCGTGGCTTTTGCGCTCAGCTTTATGTTGTCAGGCAAACCCATCGGTGCCTATTTCGCAAAAAAGCGCGGGTTGATTGACGATATCACCAAGGGGAACAGCCTGGCGGCGGGACTTGGCATGGCCCGCGACGTGATTTCAAGCGGCACCCATGTGCGCCGCACCCTCGCGCAAGATCAGGCGTTGCGAGACCCCATCGCGAACCTGTCCGCTATCAAGCAAGCGCGCGCGGCGGTGGTCACCAGTGTATTGATGGCCCCGGATAAGATCATTGATTGTGTCGAGGCGTCCCTGTTGCTGCCGGTCAAGGCCGCCAAATCTTTTGAGTGGACGGCCTTTGGGGACTGCTTGGCTTCGAAACAATCAGCCGCTTTGCGTCATGTTTTCATAGCGGAACGTTTGGCGGGTAAAGTGCCCGAAGTCGAACGTGGTAATCCCCGGGAAATTTCAAACGTCGGCATCATTGGCGGCGGCACCATGGGGGCAGGCATTGCGGTGTCGATGTTGGATGGAGGGTTGAACGTGATCTTGGTCGAACGCGATTCTGACAGTCTTGAGGCGGGATTGTCCCGCGTGACAGCGGTGTTTGAGCGCGCCGTTGCCCAAAAACGTCTGACACCAAAAGTGATGGAGGCACGGTTGGCGGCACTGTCCGGCAGTCTGCAAATGTCGGACCTGTCCGAGGTGGACCTTGCGGTCGAGACAGTGACCGAGGAGCGCACCATCAAGGAAGAAGTGTTCGCCCAACTGGACGCTGTTTTGAAGCAAGGCGCGATCTTGGCCGCCAATACCTCCTATCTGGACATTGATGAATTGGCGGCAACGGTGTCGCGCCCTGCGGATGTGATCGGCCTTCATTTTTTCTCACCCGCTAACATAATGAAATTGCTGGAAGTTGTAGTTGCAGACGCGACCTCGGATGATGTCGTGGCCAGCGGTTTCAAATTGGCGAAACGGTTGGGCAAGATCGGTGTGCGGGCCGGGGTGACCGACGGTTTCATCGGCAATCGCATTTTGAAAGCCTATCGTCTGGCGGCGGAATATATGGTCGAAGACGGGGCCAGCCCCTATCAGGTGGACGGTGCGATGCGGGATTTTGGCTTTGGGCTTGGCCCGTTTCAGGGCTACGATTTGGCTGGGCTTGATATCGCATGGGTACAGCGTAAACGGGTTGCCGCAAGCCGCGATCCGGCCCTGCGCTACACCAGATTTGGTGACAAAATGTGTGAGGCAGGTTGGTTTGGCCACAAGGTCGGGCGCGGCTTTTACCGCTATGTCGATGGCGCATCCAAAGGCCATGAAGACCAGACCGTTCTGGATTTGATTGCGGATGCGCGCATGAACCAAAGGATACGGCCGCGCGAATTTGATGATGATGAAATTCAGCGCCGCTGCCTGTCAGCAATGGTCAACGAGGGCGCGCGGCTTTTGGAGAGTGCCATGGCACTGCGCCCAAGTGACATTGATATGGTGATGGTTCATGGCTTTGGACTTGTGCGGTGGCGGGGGGGACCTATGCACATTGCTGATCAGATCGGGATATTGCAGATACGGAACGATTTGCAACGTTTTGACAGTGACGACACTCATATTTGGCGCCCCGCCGAAATGCTGAACAGCATGATTTTGAATGGGCAAAGGTTTGGGGCTTTGAACAGTTAACCCCCATTGAATGCGCCCCGATGCATTGACGTGCAGCGGGGCGGCTTCTCTTTTGGCGGTCATCGGCGTCCCCGCCTGTACCGCGTCCCAAACTAAGAACAATTTGATTAAAATTGGGTTTCTTTTTTGCTTAAATATCCGCGCCGCAGGCATCAAATCTCTTTTGGCGGATGATTTTACTCAAATCACCTAGCCCAGAATGATCCCGGCGACCACCATCATCAATCCAACCATCGAAAACAAAAGCGCTGCCATATTCAACACCACAACCCGTTGCAATCGGGCGCTCATTTCGGCTTCGGGCAGGTTGGCGCGTTTGGCTTTGAAGGCCAGAAAAATGCAATAAAATATGCCGAGCATACCGATCAAAGACACAGCAGCGCCTGCCCAGATAAGATATTCCATTGTCCCATTCCTTTCGTCGTTCTTTGGTCATTGCGCCTAAAGGATGTAAGCTGGGTGAGCAAGCCCTTGCGCGCATCGGCGTGGCGCTTTAGGGAAGGGGTCCAAATGGGAAAGGGCTACGGCTATGAACGAGACATCTTCTGATATGAGCTACCGCGTCAGCGCGGATGAATTGCGCGCATTTGTTGAGCGTATCGAACGGCTGGACGCCGAGAAAAAAGACCTCGCTGAGGCGCAAAAAGAGGTGATGGCCGAAGCCAAGGGCCGTGGATATGACACCAAGGTGATGCGCAAGTTGATCGCCATGCGCAAGCGTGACGAGCAGGATCTGGCCGAAGAGGAAGCGGTCCTAGATATGTACAAAGAAGCGTTGGGGATGAGCTAGGCTCACCCCGCCAAGACTTTTATCAACAGCAGCTTTGCCCACTTGGGGTTGGGCTGCAACCACAGGCATCATCGCCCTCGGCAATCTCGACGGGCGCAGTGTCAAGCGTCTCGGCTTTTTGATCAAACGAAAAATCGAGTTTCTCGGCGGCTTCGTCACGGATGTGGCGGGCGATTTCAATCACGGATGCAATCTGATTTTCCGGCACGCCGTAACCGCGCAACCGTTCCAGTTGGCATTGGCCCATGGCGGGGTGATTGGCCGCGATGCCCGAGGCCAGCGACACCATTGCAACGATGGAGGAATGCAGTTCAGGTTGGGTGCTCATGATTTGATCCAGTCTTCTATGGATTTCGGAGTGGGGATGGAGCCCGAGTGCACAACGGCTTCGTTCAACACGACGCCCGGTGTCGACATTACGCCGTAGCCCATGATCGCCCCCATATCGGTGACTTTTTCAATTTCGATGTCTATACCCAAATCCGCGGCTTTGGCCGAAATCAAGTCGGCCGTGGTGGCGCATTTCTTGCAACCAGAGCCAAGAACTTTGAAGTTTTTCATGTAATTTCCTTAGGTTAGGAGGGCGTTGAATAGATATCCAACGGTGATGAAGGCGACAAACAGGATGCCGATGAACGTGGCGATCAGCTGTGGTTTCAGGACTTTGCGCAGGATAATCATTTCAGGCAGCGATATGGCGGCGACCGACATCATCAGGGCCAAAACGGTGCCAATCGGCACACCTTTGGACAACAAGGCTTCGACAATCGGGATTACACCTGTGGCGTTTGAATAGAGCGGGATGCCGACCAATACGGCGGAAGGTACAGCCAACAGATTGTCAGCCGAGGCGTATTTCAAGAAAAACTCTTGTGGCACAAACCCGTGTAACGCCGCGCCAATGCCAACACCGATCAGCACATAAATCCAGATGCGCCCGAAGATTTCTTTGACCTGACCCCATGCGTAATCCACCCGCTGCTTTAGCGTGGTGGCGCCTTGTTGCAGCACGGTCTCACCCATACGGATTTTCCAGACGTATTCTTCGACCCATTTTTCCAGCTTGAAAAATTCGATCGCCAACCCGCCTAGAATGCCAACGGTCAACCCCGCCACCACATAAAGCACGGCGATTTTCCAGCCAACGGCCGCGGCCAGAACCACGACGGCGACCTCATTGATCATGGGGGAGGCAATCAAAAACGCCATAGTGACGCCCAACGGAATGCCCGCCTCAAGGAACCCGATGAACAGGGGCACCGAAGAGCAAGAGCAAAATGGCGTGACCGCACCCAAACCCACGGCCATAGGATAGGACACAGCGCGGGACCGCCCCGCCACCACTTTGCGCACCCGTTCAGGGGTGAGCATGGAGCGAAACAATCCGATGGCGAAAATCACCAGCACCAGCAGGAAAAAGATTTTGGTCACATCCTCAACGAAGAAATGCACGGCCTCGGCCAAATGAGTTTTGGGGGTCAATCCCAAGACGCTGTAGGTGGACCAATCCGCAAGTTTTGTGAAGATTTCGAACATGGGTGCCTCTGATAAGTTAGGCGGCGTTGCAGCGCAGCGGGCGGTTTTTCATCGCCGCAAGGCGATCGGCGTCTTGTTTCAATACAGGCTCGTCTTTGATGCCCAACAAGGCCCAAGCCATCACCTGTTGTTGCCAATCGGGCAGGTTGGGGGTGATGTGGTAAAATACCCATTGGGCGTCGCGTCGCGAAGTTAACAGGCCCGAATCCCGCAAAGCTGCCAGGTGGCGCGAGATTTTTGGTTGGGACAGATCAAGGGCCGCCACAAGCTCGCAAACGCAGAGTTCTTGGGTGTCTTGCATCAGTGATAAGGCCCGTAAACGGGTCTGGTCGCCAAGCATTTGAAAGATTTCAACTTGTTTCATATCGCATCATATACGCTCAGTCGTATATGCGGTCAAGTGTATATACGTTTTGGTGTATGTGGGTGTTAGGGGGTGATGAAGTTCACCCCTGCAATGCGGCCAATCTGGTCAAGATCCTCTTCGTAACGCAGGGTCAGGTCATCGACCAGCTGTTGGGTCCAGCCCGGGGCATCCATTTCGTCCTCGAGCGCATCTTCGATTGCGAATTTATCCAAAAAGGCGGTGATGATCCGGCTGTGTTGGCTGTCAGACGCGGGCGGGTGGGTCTGCAAATAGTTGTTGTAGCGCTGTAACCCATCGGCGGTCATGATCTCTGCCAGCAAATCGGCTTCGCCGTCAAAGGGCGCGTCAGGGGTGTAGCCGCTAAGCTCGCGCATTAGACGTGGCCAAATCATCGGCGTGTCCTCGTTGCACCAAACGGTGAGCTTGGCGTCTGGCACCGAGGCGCGGATGGTGTGGATCAGGTTGGACCATTGCATGTCATGGGGCGAAGCGCCGCGCATGAACTGATCAAAGCTGATGTCTTTGGTGCGGGCAAAAACGGCCGGAATAAAAGTGGCTGGATTGCGCATGGCCAGATGAAATTCGATCTGGGCGCTGGGAAACAGGCTGGCAAGGGCGGGGGTGCGGCTCATGGCATTGCCATAGAGGTTTTGATTGACAAAGACCCAGGCCGAGAAGGTGATGAAGTCCTCGGCAGAGAGGATCAGGCGTTGAACGTGGGCGGCGTCGGAGATGGTTTTGAGCAAGGTGGTTTGGACGTTTGCGGCAGGCTGTTCACCATCCAGTGACTTTAGGGTTTGGCGGATCAGCTTGCGGTATTTGCTGGGGCCTGGCACCTCAACCCCGTGTTGTTGCAGGGTGCTGCGGTTTTTCAACAGCGATTTCAGCAGCCGGTCTTCGTCTGTGCAATGGGCACCAAGGTGGTAAACAACCTGCATTAAACCTGTCTCGATTTTACTATTTGCTGAGGTCAATATACGGGGATTTCTGGACAGTGAAACATGTTTCGGTTAGGTCGTGGGAATGACTGACCGAAATACTCAAGCACCTGCCTTGCACAAAATCGCCAAACGCCGCGGATTTTCGCCTGATCTATGGTCAGCGGGGGCGTTGCTGATAGCATTTCTGGTTGTGTTGCCAATTGTTTCGGTGATTTGGATTGCATTTCACCCCAGCGAGAATATCTGGCCACATTTGATGGCCACGACACTGCCACGCTATTTAGCGAACTCTTTTGTGATGATGTTGTCAGTTGGTGTTTTATCGGCTCTGATCGGGGTTGGGGCGGCGTGGCTGGTGGCGATGTATCGCTTTGCCGGGGTGCGTTGGTTGGAGTGGCTGTTACTGTTCCCGTTGGCGATTCCTGCCTATGTCGGGGCCTATGCGCTGGTCGATTTTCTAGAATATGCGGGGCCGGTGCAAACCTGGATGCGCGATCTGTTTGGTTGGTCCACGTCGCGTGATTATTGGTTCCCGCAGATCCGGTCACGCGGCGCGGCGGTCTTGGTGATGTCGCTGTCATTGTACCCCTATGTTTACCTGCTGACGCGCAGTGCCTTTCGCGAGCAATCGGGCAACACTTATGATGTGGCGCGGGCTTTGGGCGCTGGCCCGGTTGAGCGATTTTATCGGGTTGGACTGCCATTGGTGCGTCCTGCCATCGCGGCTGGTATGGCGATTGTAATGATGGAAACGGTCAGTGATTTCGGCACGGTCGAGTTTTTTGCGGTGCAGACCCTAACGACGGGCATTTTCACGGTATGGCTGGAGGCGAACAACGCGGGCGGGGCTGCGCAAATCGCCGGCGTTGTGCTATTGTTGGTGCTGTTGTTGGTAGGGCTAGAGAAAACCAGCCGCCGCAATCAGCGATTTCATGAGGGCGCGCGCCACACTCAGCCGATAGATCGTATTTTGTTATCTGGCCCGCGCGGCTGGCTGGCAACGCTGTTTTGTTTACTGCCTGTATTGGGCGGCTTTGTTTTGCCAACCTCTGTGATGTTGTCGCATGCGCTGGAAAACACCGAGTATTGGGCTAACCCGAATTTGGGCCGTGCCTTGCTGAATTCGGTCACTGTCGGTGGCGGGGCAGCGGTGCTTACGGTTCTTGCAGCGGTGTTTTTGGTCTACGGTGTTCGCCTGACCGGGCGACGTATTCCGCGCTTAACAATGCCGCTGACAACGGTTGGATATGCCGCGCCAGGGGCCGTGCTTGCTGTTGGTATCTTGATCCCGATGGCGGCCATGGATCATGCGTTGGCGGATTTTACCGAGTGGGCGACGGGGGCCGATATTGGCTTGTTGATGACGGGTTCGGGGTTTGCCATTGTGTTTGCCTATTGTGTACGGTTTTTTGCCATTGCGCAGGGGGCAGCGGACGGTGCGATGGGGCGGATATCGCCCAGCTTGCCAATGGCCGCGCGCTCCTTGGGGCGCACGGCGGGTGGCACTTTACGCACGGTCTACGCGCCTTTGATCCGTGGGTCGTTGCTGACGGCGTTGTTGTTGGTGTTCGTGGACTGCGTAAAGGAGTTGCCAGCCACGTTGTTGTTGCGCCCATTCAACTACAACACCCTGTCAACTTTGGTTTACGAGCAAGCGTCACTGGAAAATATTGGCGAGGCCTCACCCGCAGCGTTATTGGTCATCGGCGTCGGGATGTTGGCGGTTTTACTGTTGGCAAGAAGCAACAGGTTGAGCCGCTGAGTGTTTTGGTGAAAATGTTTGCATTCAGGGCTTGCGCGATGTTTGGCAAGCGGCTAAATCACCCCAAGTGCCCCTATAGCTCAGCTGGTAGAGCAATTGATTTGTAATCAATAGGTCCGCGGTTCGAGTCCGTGTGGGGGCACCATTTCACCATCCGATAATATCCCAAGACATCCAAAAACTTCTTTGTTATAAGGGTTTTGCGGCGTCCCTTTGTCCGATGGCATTTTATGTTGTCCGATACGATGCCCCCAGATTGGGGGGCTTTTTGGGGGCTTCGCGTTGAATGTAGAAATGTGAGGCCCCCAATGCCTTTGAGTGACGCAAAGATTCGCAGTCTCAAACCAAAAGACAAATCTTTCAAAGTTTCCGACTTTGAGGGCCTCTATGTTTTGGTCAAACCCAACGGCTCTAAGCTGTGGCAATTTAAGTATCGTTTGCATGGCAAAGAGAGAAAACTTTCGATTGGGGCTTATCCTGATATCAGCTTGCTGCAGGCGCGCAAAATAAAGTCAGTGGCTC
>JGI24023J19991_10001965_pt1 | contig 15272 bp, 13 predicted proteins | sample Cruoilmetagenom1_FD_19991 | JGI IMG/M metagenome (IMG submission 19991) | reverse complement strand
AGTTTATATATTTGCACCGCAAAATAAAGGTGTTTAAGAAATTGGAGGGGACGGAGAGTCCCCTCTTTTTATACAAAAAATGGAGCGAGATATTGTAGAAAAGTTAGTTGATGAAGCTATCCTTGAAAATCAAGAATTATTTTTAATTGATTTGAAAATTTCATCAGATAATAAAATTATGGTAATTGTCGATGGAGATAGCGGAGTTCAATTAAAAGAATGTATAAGAATAAGTCGGCATATTGAACATAATTTAGATAGAGATACAACAGATTTTTCTTTAGAAGTAAGCTCACCCGGGGCAACTGAACCTTTAGTGAATAAAAGGCAGTATAAGAAGAATCTGGGTAGAACATTAAAAATAGTAACCGAAACAGAAAAATTTGAAGGAAAACTGGTGAATACCAATGAAAATGAAATCATTATTGAATGGAAAGCCAGAGAACCAAAACCTATTGGTAAAGGGAAAGTAACAGTTATTAAAACAGCCATTTTACCATATAAAGATATACAACAAGCAAAAGTGAAAATAAAATTTTAATTTAGAGAACATGGAAAATATCGCATTAATAGATTCTTTTTCTGAGTTTAAAGATGATAAAAGTATTGATAGGGTAACGCTTATGTCGATACTTGAAGATGTATTTAGAGCAGCATTGAAAAGAAAATATGGTTCTGATGATAATTTCGATATTATTATAAATCCAGATAAGGGAGATTTAGAAATATGGAGAAATAGGATAGTTGTTAATGACGGAGAAGTTGAAGAGCCTAATGAAGAGATAACATTGTCAGAAGCTCGAAAAATTGAACCTGATTTTGAGGTAGGTGAAGATGTATCTGAAGAAGTAAAATTGGAAGATCTAGGTAGAAGAGCTATTTTAGCTTTGCGCCAAAATTTAATAGCTAAGATACATGAGCATGACAACACGAATATCTTTAAACAATTTAAAGAATTAGAAGGCGAAATTTATAGCGCTGAAGTGCATCATGTCAGGCACAATGCTATTATTTTATTAGATGATGATGGTAATGAAATTGTGTTACCAAAAAGTGAGCAAATCAAATCGGATTACTTTAGAAAAGGAGAATCTGTAAGGGGTATTATCAAGCTGGTAGAGTTACGTGGAAATAAACCCGCCATTATAATGTCAAGAACGGCTCCTGAATTTTTGGTGAAATTATTTGAACAAGAAATTCCGGAAGTATTTGATGGTTTAATTACTATTGAGAGAGTGGCAAGAATTCCGGGTGAAAAAGCGAAGGTAGCCGTTGATTCTTATGATGATAGAATTGACCCTGTTGGTGCCTGCGTAGGTATGAAAGGTTCACGTATTCATGGTATTGTTCGTGAATTAGGAAACGAAAATATTGACGTAATTAATTTTACAAAAAATGATCAAATATTCATTTCCAGGGCCTTAAGTCCGGCCAAAGTAGTTTCGGTCGATATAAAAGAAGCCGTTGAAGGAGAAAAACAAAGAGTTGAGGTCTTTTTACGGCCTGAAGAAGTTTCTAAAGCGATTGGCAAAGGTGGTGTTAATATTCGTTTAGCGAGTCAGTTAACCGGTTATGAAATAGATGTATTGCGGGAAGGAATGGAAGATGAAGATGTAGAATTGACAGAATTTTCTGATGAAATAGAAGCTTGGGTAATAAAAGAATTTAAAAATATCGGTTTAGATACAGCAAGAAGCGTGCTGGATCTTGATGTGAGTGATTTAGTAAAGAGAACTGATTTAGAAGAAGAAACAATATTAGATGTTCAACGTATATTGAAAGAAGAATTTGAAGATTAATTTGCAACGATTTTCTCGATCCTTATCTTGAATTGATAGTATGTTGATTTAGTATTCCTTAAAAGGGATATGAAAATAGAAGAAAATAACAAAATAATTATATGGCTACATTAAGGCTTAATAAAATTTTAAGAGAATTAAATATTTCGTTAGATAGAGCGGTTGAGCATCTTTCAAAAAAAGGCTATGAAATAGAAGCCAGGCCTACAACCAAGATATCAGACGAAGTATATAATGTGCTTTTAGATGAATTTCAAACCGACAGAAGTAAAAAAGTTGCATCTAAAGAAGTAAGTGAAGAAAAGCGTAAAGAAAAAGAAGCACTTCGTATATCTCAAGAAAAAGAGCTGGAGAAAAAACGGTTGGAAGAAGAAGCCAAGAGAAAAATATTTAAAACTGAATCTGAAAAGCAAATTGGAATTAAAACTGTTGGTAAAATAGATGTTGAACCAAAAAAAGCTCCTAAAAGAGAAATTAAAGAAGAAGAGGTAGAAGTTCCGAAAAAAGAAATTAAAAAAGAAGTTACGCCTACAGCCAAAGAAGAAGTTCTTGAAGAAGTTCTTGAGGAAAAACCTGTTGAGTCAGAAAAAATTACCACTAAATATCAAAAACTAACAGGTCCTAAGCAGGTTGGTGAAAAGATAGATTTAAAACAGTTTGAAAAACCGAAAAAGAAAACTGAAAAGAAAACTGAAAAGAAACCAGAGAAACAAACAACTGAAGATCCGAATGCAAGTAAAAGGAAAAGGAGAAGGATTAATAAACCGGTTGGTAAAACTGCCCCGCAAAAGTCAAATTTTAGAACACCTGCTAAAGGTAGAGGTAGAAAAGGTGTTGTTAAGGAAGAGCCTTCTGAAGCAGAAGTACAAAAACAAGTTAGAGAAACATTAGAAAAATTACAAGGTAAATCTAAAAAAGGGAAAGGGGCCAAATATAGAAGAGATAAACGGGATCTACACCGCCAACAAACCGAAAAAGACCTGGAACAACAGGAAGCAGAAAGCAAAGTATTAAAAGTAACTGAATTTGTTACCGCTAGTGAAGTAGCAACAATGATGGATGTTTCTGTTGCAGAAATTATATCGGCATGTATGTCATTAGGCATGATGGTAACAATGAATCAACGTTTAGATGCCGAAACACTTACTATTGTTGCAGAAGAATTTGGATATGAAGTAGAATTTGTAAGTGCTGAAGTAGAAGAAGCTACCGAAGAAATAGAAGATAAACCGAAAGATTTAAAACCAAGAGCACCTATAGTTACAGTTATGGGGCATGTTGACCACGGTAAAACTTCGTTACTCGATTATATTAGAAAGGCCAATGTTATTGCCGGTGAATCTGGTGGTATTACACAGCATATTGGTGCTTACGGAGTTGAATTATCTGATGGTCAAAAAATTGCGTTTTTAGATACTCCGGGGCACGAGGCTTTTACAGCAATGCGTGCTCGTGGGGCTCAAGTTACTGATATTGTCATTATTGTGATTGCCGCAGACGATTCTTTAATGCCACAAACCAAAGAAGCAATTAGTCATGCACAAGCTGCGGGTGTTCCAATCATTTTCGCCATTAATAAAATTGATAAACCTGATGCTAATCCTGAGAAGGTAAAAGAAGAATTGGCTGCAATGAATTTATTAGTTGAAGATTGGGGTGGAAAAATCCAATCCCAGGATATTTCTGCTAAGACAGGTCAAGGTGTGGATGAACTGATGGAAAAAGTAATGCTTGAAGCTGAGCTTCTTGAATTAAAAGCAAATCCTAATAAAAAAGCTGTAGGTACTGTAGTTGAGGCATTGCTTGACAAAGGAAAAGGATATGTTTCAACGATTTTAGTTGAGGCAGGCACTTTGAAAATTGGTGATTTTGTCCTTGCCGGAAAACATAGCGGTAAAGTAAAAGCAATGCATAATGAACGTGGTAAGAATTTAAAAACAGCAGGACCTTCAACACCGGTTTCTATTTTAGGTTTAGATGGTGCACCACAAGCCGGAGATAAATTTAGAGTATTTGATGATGAACGCGAAGCCAAACAAATAGCAACTAAACGTGATCAATTGCAACGTGAACAATCAGTTCGTACCCAACGCCATATTACTTTAGACGAAATAGGACGTAGAATTGCCTTAGGCGATTTTAAAGAATTGAATATTATTCTTAAAGGTGATGTTGATGGTTCAGTTGAAGCTTTGACCGATTCTTTACAAAAACTTTCTACGGAAGAGATTCAAGTAAATATTATCCATAAAGGTGTTGGTGCTATTACTGAATCGGATGTATTATTGGCTTCGGCTTCTGATGCTATTGTTATAGGATTTAATGTAAGGCCTTCTGCAACAGCACGTTCCTTAGCGGAAAAAGAAGAGATCGATATTAGAAATTACTCTATTATTTATAAAGTAATAGATGAAATTAAAGACGCAATGGAAGGTATGCTTTCTCCTGATATGATAGAGGAAATTACAGGTAATGCTGAGATTAGAGAAACCTATAAAATATCAAAAGTTGGTACTATTGCCGGTTGTATGGTTACAGATGGTAAAATATTTAGAAATTCTAGAATAAGGATTATTAGAGATAATGTCGTTGTCTTTACTGGCGAATTAGCTTCTCTAAAACGTTTTAAAGATGATGCAAAAGAAGTAGCTAAAGGTTATGATTGTGGTATACAAATCAAAAATTACAATGATATTAAAGAATTAGATGTTATTGAAGCATATCAGGAAGTAGCCGTTAAAAAGAAATTAAAATAAATTCACACATCTTATTTAATAAGATAGGTATTCTATAAAAAAAACACCTGTGATTAAGCTTCACAGGTTCTATTCTGTACCCCTCCGGAATACTCAGATTATTTAGCGATAAATTTTAGTACCTTTGCTGTCATTATAAAATAAGCATGTTTTAATGAATTTTTGGTCGGTTGTATCTAGAATTATCCTTAAAGGACGTATCCCCATTTTAATAATTCTTGGTATTATTACATATTTCCTTGCAACTCAAATGCAATACATGCGTTTTTCGCATAGCGAAGCCAATTTATTACCAAAAAATCATGAAGTAAACCAAGAGTATGATAAATTCTTAGAAATTTTTGGTGAAGAAGGTAATCTAATTATACTGGCTACTCAGGATTCTAGTATTTTTACTTCCAAAAAATTTAATAATTGGAATGTGCTATCCCGTACATTAGATACTTTTCCTGAAGTAGATTTTACAGTTTCTATCGGTGATATCAAAAAGCTTAAAAAGGATACTAAAAAAAAGCAATTTGTTGTTGAATCTCTATACAAAAATGAACCAACAACTGACATAGATGTCCAAAAAATAAAGGATGACCTTTTCAATAATTTACCTTTTTTCGATAATTTCTTATTTAATAAAAGTACAGGTACTATCCGGACAATAATCTATCTGGAAAAAGATATCGTAAATACCTCCACAAGAAAAGATTTTATTTTTAATGTATTAAATCCCACTGTAGCCGAATTTGAAAAGGAAAATAGTATTGATGTCAAAGTCTCTGGTATGCCCTATATCCGAACGATGAATTCTCAAAATATTATTGATGAAATTGGAGTCTTTCTCGGTCTGGCCTTAGCAATAACATCCATAATTTTCTTTTTGTTTTTTCGCTCCTACAGGGCAACTTTTATAACCATGCTTGTGGTAAGTATCGGTGTTATCTGGGCTTTCGGATTTATCGGTTGGTTTAATTATGAAATATCTGTTTTAATGGCATTAATTCCGCCATTGATCATCGTTATAGGTGTACCAAATTGTATTTTCTTAATTAATAAATATCAACACGAAGTTAAAAGTCACGGCAACCAGGCAAAATCATTACAGCGTGTAATTTCTAAAATTGGCAATGCTACATTAATGACTAATATTACCACCGCTTCAGGGTTTGCTACCTTTATCTTTACCCGAAGCCAGTTATTAAATGAATTTGGCATCATCGCTTCCATCAATATTATGGCAATTTTTATGTTGTCATTATTGATCATTCCAATTATATATAGTTTCCTTCCAAAACCAAAAGACAAACATCTGGAACATTTAGAGCGTAAATGGATGGAACGTGTAGTAGATTGGATGGAGAATACGGTCCGTCATAAACGTATTGCCGTTTATGTTTCTACAGTTTTAATAATAGTGACCAGTATTATTGGCGTCTATATGATTCGTGTTTCGGGTAGTTTAATAGAAGACATGCCCAAGGGAAAACCCTTTTTTAAAGACATTGTTTTTTTTGAAAAAGAATTCGGAGGTATTATGCCTTTAGAAATTATAATCGATACCAAGCGTAAAAAAGGTGTAATGAAGCTATCTACATTGAAACGGATGGATAGGTTAAATGAAATTATTGATGAAATTCCAGAGCTATCACCTTCTGTTTCAGTGCTCAACTTAGTTAAATATTCTAAGCAAGCTTACTATAATGGTAATCCAAAATATTATCAACTACCAACCAATCAGGAAAGAAGTTTTATTTTATCCTATACGAAAAATTCGGATGTCAACTCAGACTTGCTCAATAATTTTGTTGATTCTACGGGGCAGTACGCCCGTATTACCACATTTATGAAGGATATCGGCACCGATAAAATGGAACGTATAGAAGAACGTTTACAAGCTAGAATTGACAAAGAATTTCCCAAAGAAAATTATAATGTTACGATGACCGGTAAGGCCTTGGTTTTCTTAAAAGGTACAAATTATTTGATTAGAAATTTAGTAGTTTCATTGTCTTTGGCCATCCTATTAATTTCATTATTTATGGCCTGGATGTTCCGGTCCTTTCAAATGATAATTATATCTCTGATTCCAAATGTTCTGCCATTGCTGGTTACGGCGGGATTGATGGGTTTTTTAGGTGTACCCATAAAGCCTTCCACCATATTGGTATTTAGTATTGCGTTTGGAATTTCAGTGGATGACACCATCCATTTTTTAGCAAAATACAGGCAGGAGTTACAGGCCAACAATTGGAAGGTTAGAAAATCGGTTTATGCCGCTTTACGCGAAACAGGCGTAAGTATGTTTTATACTTCTATCGTCCTCTTTTTCGGATTTTTAGTATTTATCGTTTCTAGTTTTGGTGGTACAATTGCCTTGGGTGGATTAGTATCCGTAACCTTGTTATTTGCTATGGTTTCTAATTTATTATTATTACCATCGCTATTGCTTTCATTAGAACAGCGTATCGCGAATAAAAAAGTATTTAAAGAACCAACCATTGAAATTATCCCTAAGGAAGAGGAGAATATAGAGGATACTGAAATGGATGAAGTTGAACTTAAAATTGACAAGTAAATGAAGGGAATTATACTTGCCGGAGGCAGTGGAACCCGGTTACATCCATTAACATTGGCTATAAGTAAGCAATTAATGCCTATTTATGATAAGCCAATGATCTATTATCCTTTATCAGCACTGATGTTAGCCGGTATTAAAGATGTCTTAATCATCTCAACACCACATGACCTTCCCTTATTCGAACGCTTACTAGGTGATGGTTCGAGCTTAGGGTGTAACTTTCAATATGCCGTTCAAGAGATTCCTAACGGATTGGCGCAAGCTTTTGTTATAGGAAAAAAGTTTATTGGTGACGATAGTGTTGCTTTGATTTTAGGCGACAATATTTTTTATGGTACCGGATTTGAAGAATTATTAACCAGTGCTTCAAAACCGAATGGCGGTATTGTGTTTGCGTATCATGTAAATGACCCTGCTCGCTATGGAGTTGTAGAATTCGATGACAATAATAAGGTTATTTCTATTGAAGAAAAGCCGAAATATCCAAAATCAAATTATGCGGTACCGGGTATTTATTTTTATGATAATAAGGTTGTTGAAATTGCGAAAAATTTAAAGCCTTCAGCTCGTGGTGAATATGAAATCACGGATGTGAATAATGTTTACTTAAAACAAGGAAAGCTTAAAGTACGTGTGCTGACTAGAGGTACGGCTTGGTTAGATACCGGTACATTCCGATCATTAATGCAGGCGCAACAATATGTACAGGTAATTGAAGAGCGCCAGGGTTTAAAAATTGGTTGCATTGAAGAAGTTGCCTATCATAAAGGATTTATTTCCGCTAAACAGCTCGAAAAAATTGCACAACCTTTATTAAAAAGTGGTTATGGACAGTATTTGATGAATCTAATTAAATAATTCTCAATACCAACGGTCATAAATAACCGCCGGGTAATTGTGGGTCGGCTGGTCATGGACTTTCCAATAAGAAAATTTTCTCAAAATCGTTGTTTTCAAATATTTTGCTACGCAAAATTCGTAAATCAATATTCGTAAATCGTAATTAACTCAGTATCTTTGCACCTTATTAAATTTGAAAAAATGCAACAAAGTATTGCTGAATTATTACATTCTGATAAATTTTTACAAGAGGTACAGGTTAAAGGATGGGTTCGTACTTTTAGAGCCAATCGTTTTATTGCAGTAAATGATGGCTCAACAATCCATAATATTCAATGTGTTATTGATTTTTCAACTACAGATGAAGAACTTTTAAAGCGTATCACAACGGGTGCATCAATTCACATAACTGGTACATTAACTGAAAGTCAAGGTAAAGGGCAAACAGTTGAAATACAGGTTTCTGAAATAGAAATATTGGGCGATTCTAATCCTGAAGAGTATCCCATTCAACCTAAAAAACACAGTTTTGAATTCTTACGTGAAAATGCCCATTTAAGGGCAAGAACCAACACATTTGGTGCTGTTATGCGTGTGCGTTCGGCGCTATCTTTTGCTGTACATAAGTATTTTACAGAAAACGGTTTTTACAACCTTCATACACCTATTGTTACTGGTTCTGATGCTGAAGGGGCAGGTGAAATGTTCAGAGTTTCAACCTTAGATCCTAAAAATCCGCCAAGAGATGAAAATGGTGAAATTGACTTTAAACAAGATTTTTTTGGTAAAGAAACCAATCTAACGGTTTCGGGTCAGTTAGAGGCCGAAACGTATGCGATGGCTTTGAGCAAAGTTTATACTTTCGGCCCTACATTTAGAGCAGAAAATTCAAATACAACGCGGCATTTAGCTGAATTTTGGATGATAGAACCTGAAATGGCATTCTATGATTTAGACGCGAATATGGATTTGGCCGAAGATTTTATTAAAGGTATTATCCGCTATATACTAAAAAATTGTAAAGATGACCTCACATTTTTAGATGAGCGATATACTAAAGAAGAAAGCACTAAACCTACTCTGCAACGCAGTGAAATGTCCTTATTGGAAAAATTAAACTTCGTGTTAGAAAACAATTTTAAACGTGTAAGCTATACTGAAGCCATTGATATTTTGCGTGATTCTAAACCAAATAAAAAGAAAAAATTCCAATATATTATTGAAGAATGGGGTGCTGATCTGCAAAGTGAACACGAACGTTATTTGGTAGAAAAACACTTTAAATGCCCGGTCATACTTTTTGACTATCCTGCTAACATAAAAGCCTTTTATATGCGTTTAAATGACGATGGCAAAACGGTTAGGGCAATGGATGTATTATTTCCCGGGATAGGAGAAATTGCTGGTGGGTCGCAACGTGAAGAACGTTATGATGTACTTAAACAAAAAATCAAAGCATTAGATATTGATGAAAAAGAATTATGGTGGTATTTAGATTTAAGAAAATTTGGAACAGCAGTGCATTCCGGATTCGGTTTAGGCTTTGAACGTTTAGTGCAATTCGCAACTGGTATGGGCAATATTAGAGATGTGATACCGTTTCCAAGAACACCACAAAATGCCGAATTTTAATCCACTAATAATAGAAGGCAATTTTTAGGAATTCTTTCGAGCCATACTTATTGTTCTGAGGTTATCCTGTTATAAGAATATACCCGATAGGGATTATAGTAGTAAAAGCAGGCATCAAAATTAGAGAAATTATAATTTCATTTTTGTATCTTTCATAATCAAGAATTAATTAATGTTAAAACAAAGTTTACAATATAAGTTATTACAGAAATTATCTCCTCAGCAAATTCAGTTGATGAAGTTAATTCAGTTACCGACGCAAGCTTTTGAACAAAAGGTTAAGCAGGAAATTGAAGAGAATCCTGCCTTAGATAGCGGTAAGGAAACAGGAGAGGATATGGATAGTGACTTGCAAAATGAATATGACGACGCTGGTACAGAAACTATTGAAACTGATGTAAATATCGATGAATATTTAAGCGATGATGAAACGCCTAGCTATAAATTACAAAGCAATAATTATAGCAGTGATGATGATGAAAAAAATATACCCTATGCTGCCGGCACAAGTTTTAATGAGTTTTTAAAGAGCCAGTTAAACACTTTCCGTTTAGAAGAGCATGAACGGCAAATCGCTGAGTTTTTAGTAGGTAGTATTGACAGTACAGGATATATAAGAAGGCCTCTTGAAGATATCGTTGATGACCTTGCTTTTTCTGAAAACATCTTTACTGATGAACAAGAAGTGAAAAAAATGTTAGGTTATGTGCAAGAGTTAGATCCTGCCGGAGTTGGTGCTCAAAGTCTTGAAGATTGTTTATTAATTCAATTAAAAAGAAAGCGAGAAACCTCGGGTAGAGACTTAGCTATTTCTATTCTTGAAAAATCTTTTGAGCATTTTGTTAAAAAGCACTATAAAAAGCTCATTCAAAAATTTGATATTACAGAAGAAGAATTAAAGGAAGCCATATATGAGATCTCAAAACTAAATCCCAAACCGGGAGGTTCGTATTCCAGTAATACAAAAATTGTTGAACAAATTGTTCCTGACTTTTCAATTCGCATAGTTGAAGGTGAATTAGACCTGACACTGAACTCAAGGAACGCTCCAGAATTGCATATTTCACACGAATATAACAATATGTTGAAGGGCTACGCAGCTTCAAAAGACAAATCGAAATCACAAAAGGATGCGGTGATGTTCATTAAGCAAAAGTTAGATGCGGCTAAATGGTTTATTGATGCAATAAAACAACGTCAGCAAACCTTGTTATTGACAATGAATGCCATCATGCACCGTCAAAAAGAATACTTTTTAACCGGTGATGAGCGAAAGTTGAAACCAATGATCTTAAAAGATATTGCTGATACGATTCATATGGATGTTTCAACCGTTTCCAGAGTTGCAAATAGTAAATATGTTGATACACCATATGGCACAAAACTAATAAAGGAATTCTTTTCAGAATCAATGAAGAATGAGCAAGGTGAAGACATTTCAACAAGAGAAATTAAAAAGATTCTACAAACGATTATTGAAGATGAGAATAAGAAAAAACCTTTAACTGATGACAAACTTTCAGAATTACTTAAAGATAAAGGGTATTTAATTGCCCGTAGAACTGTTGCTAAGTATAGAGAGCAATTAAATATTCCCGTGGCCAGGTTGCGTAAGGAAATTTAAACCCATAAACACTCTCGAGATTTTATATGAAATTTTATACGTTTATTTCTTTTATTTTTCATCCGGTACTTGTACCGATGGTTGCCACACTTTTGTATTTCATTATCATCCCAAATCATATTCCGAAAGAATTTACTTATAGGATTTTAAGCATCGTTTTTGTTACAACTTATATAATTCCAATTTTGTTATTATACTTTTTAAAAAAAGTAAATTTAATTGAGAGTTATCAATTGTTGAGCATCAATGAGCGCAAATTTCCTATTCTATTTTTCGTAATATTATCGCTTTTATTAGGTAAATTATTATTGAAACCTAAAACGATTGATATTTTGGCTTTATCCTTTTTCGGATGTGCCCTGGCATTGGGAATCGTCTATATTCTTTTTATCAGCAGGGTCAAAACAAGTTTACACACCTTAGGTGTTTCAGGATTAATAGGTCTTATATGTATTATTAGTTATCAATACCAAATAAATTTATTAGTATTATTGATCTTTTTATTTATCCTCCTCGGCATTATTTCTACTTCGCGATTGAAGTTAAAGGCCCATAAAATGAATGAAATATTTATTGGAATAATCGTTGGCTTTTTTACTCAAATAATCGTGTATGTTTCATACACCTTTTGACATAAAACTTCTTTTCAAAATAAATATAAGCACTTAGGGTGCATCAAATTACGATTAAACTGGATTATTTTGGAGTTTAATACAAAAGCTTAGCCTACTAAAAAAATATGTCACAGTATATAAAAAATTAATCCTATCCTGAAATCCCGAATTTCAATCGGAGTCGTTTCATTAAGATTAGCATCAGAAAATAGATCAGTTAATCCATAATAAAAATTAAAATTCCAAGTGCCATAGCCAACAGCTAATTTTACCCCGTATTGAAATTTATTAATTTCTGATATTCCTTTTACTTTGATAGTATTACCCGATTCCTTAAGTTTCGCATTAGATGCAACTACATAACTTAATTTACCACCAGCATAAATTCTCCAGAATTTATATTTATCAATTGTAGAAGTTCGCCATCGTAACTCTAAGGGAACATCTATTACATGCGTTGAAAATTTATTGTTTTTAAAGCCTCCTTCCGCTATTTGAAACTGTGTTATATTGTTAATCTCTTCTATTTTCATATTCTGAAAATAGGTATTACGCCCATAACCCAAGCCAATACCAAATGCAAAATCACCATTGTCATTTACGGGAATATCCTTGATAAAACCCAATTCAAAACTGTTTGAGAGCCCATTTTGTGTTACGCCCTCTGGGGTCTTAGTTAAAGTAGCAATCGAAAAACCTATATAAATTTGGTCTTCTAAATAAGTAGATTTTTTGATACTATCATTGCCTTGAGCCTTGAGCATAGAAGAAAGAAAAAGAAAAAGAAAAAGTGTCCTACTCATATTACAAACCTACATAAATTTTTTTATTTTAATTTCTTTAAACAAAGTGAAACCGTTTAAAAAACAGGTGCACACTTACCTATATTTATTAAACCCTGACAGAAAAAATATTGGTATTTTTTAAACTAAAAGAGGCAATCAATCCCGACGTTTCAGGAGATTGCCTCTTTATATACTATAAGATTAAAATATGAATTTTTAATTGTTCATATTATTTAAAGCACTACCTTTAAGTGTGGAGTAGTTAATTTTTAGTGCATTAACATCTCTTAATTCTACTTTTATGTCGGTTATAGTTCCCACTTTAGCATCCTTATCCGCTTTAATAGAAGTTGTTAAATATGGTATTTCTGCTTCCGAATGCGAAGCCCTTTCAGAATAAATAAAACTTCTAATGTCTTCTACTTTGGAAATTCTATCGTTTAACTGAATCTTATCACCTGCAGTACCATCTTTAGATTTACCAACATAAATGTAACTTACCAAACTTTTCTTCTCCAACTTCTTTACTTGATCAGCCTGAGGTAATTTTGGTGTTTGAATTTTTAATTCTGTTTCACGCATTACAGTAGTAACCATAAAAAAGAACAACAACATAAATACAATATCAGGTAAAGCTGCAGTATTCACAGCTGGCATCCCTTTTTTCTTCTTTTTAAATTTAGACATAATCAAATTTATTTTGTTGGTTCTGCCTCAGATATAATTTGAGGATAAATATCTTGTTTGATTACCTTTTGCTGCTCACTAGTAAGGTCATCAAAATTCTTACCAAACTTTTTATCAGCATATCTATTTCTCAAATCACTGTAAGCAGCAACCAATTCATTTTGTACAGATATATATGTAGCATAAGACGTTCCTCTATCACTCTGTAAAGAGATAATTGCTTTTTTTGGATGATCAGAAGATGCCGGGTCCTTATCACCCTCACACCAACTACAAACTGGTAAGTTCTCTTTACCCAAATCAGCCGCTGTTCCTCCGCCATTATCTATAAATTTCATCGCTGCTTCACGTAAGTCTTTTATTTGCATATACGTTTCTCCTTCTACCAAAATTTCATTTCTTCTATTTACATTGACTTCAAATACGTTTTTTTCTTTCAATACCGGTGGTTTGATATTAGGATCTTGTTTTTCAGGCAATTTACGTGAAATACCCGTATCAGTATCCATTGTTGTTGTTACCAGAAAGAAAATAAGTAACAAGAATGCTATATCCGCCATAGATCCCGCGTTAATTTCAGGAGTGTCTCTTCTTGCCATAATTTATTATTTTACAAATGATTTAGCAAAGCCTGCAACAATAAAACCTAAACCTACAACTCCAAGAATTCCGGTAAAGTAGATTAAAGCGCTGACCCATTTTGATACTGCACCCGCTTCACCATCTTTAATGACTTCTCCTGAAGCATTCAATACTGCCTCGCCGGGAGCTGCGAAATAGGCTATTGCCAACAATACGCCAAGTGCAATTATGGAAATCAATGATTTCTTTAATGCCTTTGGGTGCTTTATAAGATTTAATATTGATAATATAATTGCTATAGCTGCTGCCACAATCAATAATAATTTTGAAAATGTTACATATCCACCAACAGTACCGTCGAGTGCTGCACTATCATCCCCGGAAGAAACTACACGTATAAACAGAATCAACCCTATTACCGCTATTATAGCAACTACTATGGTTAATATTTTAGCTTTTTTATTATCCATAACATTATTTTTTGTGTCTGATTAACAAATCTACTAATGAGATAGATGCATCTTCCATATTGTTTACTATACCATCTATTTTTGATATGATATAATTATAAAATATTTGAAGAATAATAGCTACAATAAGACCAAATACCGTTGTTAATAAAGCTACTTTAATACCACCTGCTACAACGCCTGGAGAAATATCATTAGCTGCTTCAATTGAATCGAAAGCACTAATCATACCAATTACCGTACCCATAAAACCAAGCATTGGTGCTAAGGCAATAAATAAAGATAGCCATGAGGTGTTTTTCTCTAATAATCCCATTTGCACACCACCATAACTCACAACTGCCTTTTCAGCTTGTTCTACACCTTCATCCATTCTATCTAAACCTTGATAAAATATAGAAGCAACAGGGCCTTTCGTGTTTCTGGCAACTTCTTTCGCTGCCTCAACTCCACCGGAAGATAATGCCTCATCGATACTACTTACCAATTTATTAGTATTCGTAGTAGCCATATTTAAGTAGATAATTCTTTCAATGGCAATTGCTAACCCTAATATTAAAGTTATCAATACAATCCCCATAAAGAAAGGACCTCCTTCAATAAAACGTTGTTTTAAAACCTGGTGAAATGTTTTACTTTCTGTTGCATCAGCCGTAGCCTCTTCAGTTTGTACAGCGGTTGTAACAGCATAACTGCTTTGTACTGTGCCTAAAAATAATAATCCTGTAATTGCAAGGATAGTAAGTGCTTTTTTCATTGTTTGAATCTTATTAAATTAGTTAACGCGTTAAAGATATAAATTTTTTATTTAAAAAAACAACTCCAGCGGAGAGAAAGGGATTCGAACCCTTGTTACAATTCCTCATAAACACGCTTTCCAAGCGTGCGCCTTAAACCACTCGGCCACCTCTCCT
>JGI24023J19991_10001964_pt1 | contig 15272 bp, 8 predicted proteins | sample Cruoilmetagenom1_FD_19991 | JGI IMG/M metagenome (IMG submission 19991) | reverse complement strand
GGAAGTCCGTCGGCAGCCATCCCTTCGACTGTTGGTATAATCACTTCATGCATGATGCGCTGGTGCATTTCGTGAGTAACGACCGGGGCGGGGGAGTAGGCGCCCATGCCGCCGGTGTTGGGGCCGGTATCGCCGTCATGCGCCGCCTTGTGGTCCTGGCTCGATGCCATGGGCAGAATATTCTTGCCATCCACCATGACGATATAGCTGGCCTCTTCCCCGCGTAGAAACTCCTCGATGACCACGCGGTGACCGGCTTCGCCAAATGAGTTCCCGGAGAGCATGTCGCGCACCGTGGCTTCGGCCTCCTGCATCTCCTGTGCGATGATGACTCCTTTTCCGGCGGCAAGCCCATCGGCCTTGATGACGATGGGAACACCAACCTGGTGCAGGTAGGCTAGAGCATCATCAACGTCGGTAAAATTGCCGTAAGCCGCAGTAGGAATATTGTGGCGTGCCAGGAAGTCCTTGGTGAATGCCTTGGAGCCTTCGAGCTGTGCTGCATCCTGAGTCGGGCCAAAGCATTTCGACTCCTGCTCCTGAAAGGCATCAACGATGCCGGCCACCAGCGGGATCTCAGGGCCAACGATTGTGAGGCCGATATCCTCGCTTTTGGCAAACTCCATCAGGGCGGAGATGTCGGTAATCTTGATGTCGACATTCTGCATGGTGTCTTCCAGCGCCGTACCCGCATTGCCCGGAGCGACATAGATCTTATCTGCGAGTGGAGATTGCGCCGCCTTCCATGCCAGTGCATGTTCGCGGCCGCCTGAGCCGATGATCAGAATATTCATAGTGTAAGTTGCTCTGATTGGGTAAGTTCTCCATGACCGCATACCATTGTTTGATGCCTGCCTCAATGCATGATGTTATTGATGCGGTGCTTTTTGAGAAGTTACCTGATTGATTTGCAGGATAGTGATTCAGCGGGCTATTCTACGTGCTTCCAGGAGCTGATGCGAACTACTCAAGTTTATTGATGCTTTCGAGGACATTCTGGCGCAGATCATTGATTGCGTTATCGATTGCTGCAACAGCGCTTTCATCCTCTCCCAGGCCCTGCCAGTTCTCTTTCCAGCTGTCGAAGAGGCGTTGCGTCTGCTTCTGTGACCCTTCAGGCATCAGCATGCTGAGATCGCGCAGCACCAGCACTTCAACCCAGCCGCTGCGCGGGTTTCCCTGCTGCAGATCCATGTCGTAGTGGGCCAGGTATGAGATGCGCTGCAGCTGACCAATATGCAGCAGCATCTCGAATCCCGCAGCACGGATATTGCGGTTCTCTTCGGTCAGTTCATTGCGCCAGGTGTTGTACCCCAGGGCACTGAAGGCGACGAACAGGCTGATGATGGCAAGCGAGTTTCTTTTTAACTGTTGGCGAAGCATGTAGATTCATTTACCTCGGGCGGGTGACTGGCGGATGCAGTTTGTCGAGCGGCATCGATAGGCCTTTTTCCTGTACAACGCGTGCATGACGGCGCCTGAGCTCCCTGGCAGATTTAACTCCGCAGGAGTGTGCAATGATACCAACTTCCCTGACCATGTTGTTGACATAGTCTGCAACACGGAATTTCTTGGTTTCAGGATGCAGCCCTTTCTGCAGCTTGGGGTTGTGGGTGGTGATTCCTGTCGGACAGCTGTTTTTATTGCACTGCAGCGCCTGGATACATCCCAGCGAGAACATGAAGCCGCGTGCAGATGTAATAAAATCAGCGCCGATGCAGAGCGCCCATGCGACATCTGCCGGATTAACAAGTTTGCCGGAGGCAATCACCTTGACCCTGTCGCGCAATCCATGCAGATTGAGGTGGTCGACCAGCATCGGCAGGCTCTCGCGAAGAGGCAGTCCCATGTCATCGATGAGTGGCATTGGCGCAGCTCCCGTGCCGCCGTCAGCGCCATCAACGGTGATGAAATCCGGTGCAAACTCCAGACCCATGCTGTCAATCTCTGCAAACAGCTCATTGAGCCATGCATCACCGCTGATTACAGCCTTGAAGCCCACGGGTTTTCCGGTTACTTCACGAATATGATGAATCATGTTGAGCAGATCCAGGTCACAGCTGATATCCGGATGGCGATTAGGACTGATTGCGTCTTCTCCTGCAGGAATGCCGCGAATTTCTGCAATCTCCTGCGTCACCTTCTCACCGGGAAGAATGCCTCCCTTGCCGGGTTTTGCTCCCTGACTGAGCTTGATTTCAAACATTTTGACAGATTCGTGAGCAGCAGCCTGCTGCAGTTTTTCATCGCTGAGATTTCCATCCAGATCACTCACTCCGTTTTTTGCGGTGCCGATCTGGTAGACAATGTCGCAGCCGCCTTCAAGATGATAGGGAGAGAGGGCACCCTCGCCGGTATTCATCCAGCAGCCTGCCATGGCGGCCCCCATGGAGAGGGTTTGCACTGCAGGAACCGAGATAGCGCCAAAACTCATACCCGAGATGTTATACAGGGAGCTGGTTGTAAAGGGTGATCGGGCATACTCCTTTCCAATGGTGATAGGTCCGGGAACCACCGCGTCCACTCCCAGTGTCGGAAAAGGGCAGTTAACGAAGAGTACGGTTCCGGGAAGCGTCAGGTCGCGGGTTGAGCCAAATGCAACGGTATTGTCCATGTTTTTTGCGGCGCGATAGATCCAGGAGCGTTGGGCGCGATTGAACGGCAGCTCCTCACGCTCCATGGCAAAGAAGTATTGGCGAAAAAATTCTCCCAGATGCTCAAACAGGTAACGAAAGCGGCCAATGACCGGGTAGTTTCTGCGAATTGCCTGTTCCGTCTGGGTAATGTCCTTGATATAGGCAAAGATGATCCATAATACGCCCACGCCAATCACGAAGATAAACAGGGAGGAGAGAAACAGCAGCGACTGGAATGCGATGGAGTTGCTTTCAAGCATGACTGTTATACCTGTCTATCCGGGTGGGTTGGCATACAAGTAACGAACTTTGCGATGAGGAAGATATTACGCACTGGTTGTTTTCATAGGATGTGTTGAGTTTGCAAAGCTTCCTGTTCACGGTCCTGGCCTACATGTAGGCCAGGCACATTAATCACGACAGTTGTGTCCATAACCCCTATTTGAACTCAACCGGGCTTTGCGGCTGACTGTTGACTTGCAGCTTGAAAATATCTGGACGTGCGTAATGGCCGGCGACATCGAGGCAGCGTTTGGCGGCGGCAACGCGCTGAATATCCACCTCTGCATAGAGGATTCCTTTTTCGTTATGCATAGGGCCGGCGACAATCTCTCCGCCCGGGGCGATCACCACGGAATCTCCCTGATTGATCCACTCATCAGCATCCGGGTATAGATTCTCTTTGTCGGGAAAATCATCGGGAATATCGCTTCCCCTGATAATGTTGCCGCAGCCGACGACCCAGCAGCACCCTTCGCGGGCAATATGGCGCAGAGTTCCGATCCAGTCGTCACCACTGTCGTAGGTTGGGGCGATATAGATCTCGACTCCCTGTGCGTAGAGTGCGTAGCGCGCCAACGGCATGTAGTTTTCCCAGCAGAGCAGCGTGCCGACTCTGCCACAGGGGGTGTCAACGACTTTTAGGCCCGATGCATCACCAAAGCCCCATACCATACGCTCAGGATTTGTCGGCATCAGTTTTCGATGCCGGTTCAGCAAAGTACCGTTTGCGCCAATGACAACAACTGTATTGTAGAGCGTCGCCCGGCTCAGCCCGGAATCTATCTCGACCATGCCGCAAACGATGGTGACCTTGTACTCTTTTGCTGCAGCAAACAGTGGAGCAAGCTGTTCGCTGTCAAGGTCAACCGCATTTTGCAGCAAGCGTGCATGCAACTTCTCATTGACTCCCCAGTCGCTACCGGGGCGAAGCCGCCATATCCAGGCTGGGTAGGCGGGGATGAAGGCCTCCGTGAAGATNATCAGTTCAGCANCGTTAGCCGCAGCATCTGCAACCAGGAGAGCAGCCTTCTCGATGGTTTTTTCACGNTTAAGAAAGATTGGTGATGTTTGGATTATGGCCAGTTTGGACATCTCACTCCTCTCATTTATCATACGTTAGTGTATCGAATCAGCGAACTCACATAAGCCTAGACGCAAACCATGCTGAATGCTACCAGTAAGGAGCATCTAAGCTGAAAAACAAATGGGAACCACCATGATTAAGATAGATAGCTGTTGCCACTGTAGAACTGCCTCCAGAGATGCGAAGAGATGCGGATCTCATCGCCGGTTGTATGGGAAATGCGTCGCTGATAGATCAGTTGGAGGGCTACATGCATGATGCTGGTTTCAGTGATATCAGGATCGAACCGAAGGATGAATCTCTCGACTTTATCCGTGACTGGGCGCCCGGTCGCGGCGTCGAGGAGTACGTGCTCTCAGCCACCATCGAGGCGCTCAAGCCCCAATCTCCTCTGGACATTTGAGTACAATGAGCTATGTTTTAGATAGAGTATCCAGTTTGCTTGCGAAATTTGCGTGATAGTGAACATTTATCAATGGATGCACTATAAAGGAGGTCATCATGTCAGATAGCCAATACATCGTACTCAGAGCCCTGGATAATTTTGTTCCCACCTTTGATAATCTGGGAGCTTCACGTGGATCAGCCGGGGTAGGCCCTACTGCAGCCGCTGTTGAAGAGATAGAGATCAGTGAAGTCGGCCTGAACAAGCGGGAGATGGGAGATTTGCGAAGAGATCCGCAGATCAGGGCAATTGCTCCGCCGATGCCGCTGAAGCTGATCGAACCAGAGGTCTCTGCCGAAAGCAATACTGCTGTTGCAGGCTCCACCACCTGGGGGGTTAATGCGGTGGGAGCACTCAATAGCGTTTACGACGGCAGCGGTGTCTCCGTAGCGGTGCTCGATACCGGCATCGACCTGTCGCACCCTGCTTTCGCAGGCGCAAATATTACGCGTAAAAACTTTACCGCTGAAGAAGATGATGATATTCATGGTCACGGCACCCACTGCGCAGGCACCATTTTCGGACAGGATGTCAACGGCATCCGTATAGGTGTTGCCAGGGGTGTATCCCGTGCGTTGATTGGCAAGGTGCTGGGTGAGGGGCAGGGGTCGTCCGCCAATCTGGCAAATGCCATCAACTGGGCAGTGGAAAACGGCGCTAATGTTATCTCCATGTCCCTGGGCATTGATTTCCCGGGGTTTGTCGATTATCTGGTTAACCAGCAGGGCATGGATATCAACCCGGCAACCTCGATTGCTCTGGAGGCCTATCGGGCAAATATCAACCTCTACAGCGCCTTGACCACCATGCTGCAGGCGAGAAATCCCTATGCCAATGGTGCGATTATCGTTGCCGCTTCAGGTAATGAGAGCAATCGTCCTGAGTATGAAATCGCGGTAGCGCCGCCGGCCGCCGGCAATGGTGTGATCTCTGTCGGCGCCCTTCAGCAGGGAGCCGATGGCTTGTCCGTGGCCTCATTCTCCAATACGCAGTGCAATGTCTCTGCGCCTGGAGTTGCAGTCTCTTCTGCGGCGTTGGGCGGCGGTCTCGTAAGCTGGAACGGTACCAGCATGGCAACACCCCATGTGGCGGGGATTGCGGCTCTGTGGGCGCAGCAAGAGTTGCAGGTGAGTGGCAGGATCACCACTCAGAACATGACGGCCAGGATTCTGGCGATGGCGACGCGGGTCGGAGTTGTTCCGGGGGCAGAACTTGAGGATATCGGAAATGGCATCGTGCAGGCGCCCTGACCGGCTCTTATCGCTCATGCTGGCATGCTCCTGGTGTAGGTGCACGGAGTTTTGATACGGTAGCTTTTTGCAACGGATTCGGCGTCGACTGTGTAGCTCTCCCCAGCGTTGTTCACGAGCCAGTCATTTTTTTACACTGCTGTTGCGCACCCCACTTGTGAGAAATGAACCTCTCTCTCAAAGTTTAACTGCGCTGAAATAATGAAGCTATCCGCTTTTTTTCNATATCGTTGTCTCATTTGANAATTATTTGCTGCTCAACGTATTCAATATTTCTCTCAATGAGTTCACTGTTTCGATCTTTCTCTTGCGATCCGTGATCTGGGAGTGAGCCATCAGCGCGAGAAAATCAATGTGTTCGGTGATGCAGCCGAATTCCCTTGGACTGCCGGCACGTTTTTTGGCAATGTTGTAGTAGCTGATAATGACGCGTTTATGAGTGGTGATTTCACCGCAAACAACTCTTTTTAGAAACTGACAGTCCGCAAATCTAACCAGGCTCCAGAAGTCTTTCAGTTGTTCATTGCCTGTCACGGATGCCGCAAGCTGCNTTACTTCCNGCTGCAACTTCTCCNCGCTTATACCGCTGTTTTTGCGCCANTCAACGATCATTGTTGCAGTTAGATAATTATACAGGGGATAACTGTCGCCGGGAGCTGATTCACTGGCTGCTCTATAGTGCTCCTGCATGCGTCTGAGAGCGGCAATGCGTGTGTTGCCAGTGGTGATCCATGCTTTGCGCTTGTAGACGCTTCCCAGGATGCTCAAACGCTCACTTGATCCCCCGAATTTGAGCAAATCATTCATCGTGTCGATGGATTCATTCACCAGCTCAGCGGGAGTAGGTTGATCCGCTTCAGAGGAGCTATCCTGCCATTGTTTCACCGCCAATTTTGCCTGCAGGTTGACCAATTGCTCTATGGTATGCAGGGAGACACTGCTTTTCCCGTCAGCCAATGCTGCTTTGTAGTGTCTGACTGCCTTGTGCAGAGCGCCGAGTTCGCCATACGCACGGCCCAGAGCCTCATGAATATCCCTGTTCATCCAGTGATCGGAGATTTTCTCTACCAGAAAATCCAGTTTTTTCAGCAGAGTGTCAATGTTTGCGCCACTGATGATTGCGTCATTGCCAATTTGATCGATTTTTGATGCCAGCTCCGCTTCACTGACAGCTTCCTCTTTGTACGAATTACTCCCGGAGTTGTCGGCCAGTTTGAGTTGAAAATCAGGATTTCCGTAGCATTGGTAGGCACCCCATGTGTTGGATCCATGATGCTGGAGATAAGTTGCTTTCCTGGCGTCTCTAACTGCTTCGCCAAAACGGCGGCCCTCAAGCATTAAGCTGTAAAAAGTATTTGCGAAGGTTTCTGCTGCACGGTCATTGACAGCCCAGCCTGCCGCAATAACTGCCTTGACACCCATGCGAATAAATTCGGTGGCCAGGTTGGCTGCCAGCTTGTGCGGGTTCTCAAGCCGGGCTTTACCCTCTTCCCTGCCAAGATGACAGCAGTTAATAAATACCAACTCTGGTACGAAACGAATGCTTTTGATATTGGCTGGCGTAAGGAAGCTGTTGTTGCCGATGACCATTCCCGTCACTCTTGTTGTTGCCGGAAGCTTCTGGCCACAAAGGTCGCAGCTGTTGCTGTCGCTATTGAGTTCATAATTGTAAACCCCGTGACCTGCAAAATGCATGATTCTGTATGAATCCGCGTGCAGTGCGAGGATGACTCTGCGGGCNTCTGTTTCGCTGTCTCTGCCTAGCACCTCGGTAACATGTTGNTTCCTGGAGTTCAGCATGGCTCGTACCGNTGCGGCTTCACTTTCAGCTCCCGGTAAATCAGGGAACTCAACCCTGTTCCCCAACGGGTTTCCGATAACAAGCGCCTTGTTGCCGCGAGTTACCGGGGATGCTCTGAACGTCATAGATTCAAGCTGGCGAATCATGCCGAATTCGACAGACATAGGGAGGCTTTCGGCTGTTGTCGATGCCTGACTCTTATTTGCCCATCGGTCTTGCAGCAACTCCCATGGGTAACGGGCGGCTTTTTCGTTAAGTATCAGAACATGGTCATTGAGATTTTGCGATTGTTCTTTTAACTGCAGAGGCACCAGCATTTCAAATAGTGTTTTGGATATATCCGGGGCATCGTAGGTTGAACGAATCGACTGCTCAATGAAGGTATCTACCTGGGCGAGATCAATCGCCTGCAGGGTGACTTCAGTACGTGCTTTGTCGGTCAGTGTATTAAAACGCAGGGAGTTGTCTTTATCGATATGCTCTATCTGCAGGCGCCGCCACCAGCCTGCGGATTCATCGAAGGTAACCCTTGTTCTCGCGCCAGCTATCGTATTGACTTTGGCGCCGGCTTTTCCCTTGCCATGACCTAGCGTTAACGCCTTCTCAAAAAACACCTGGCCATGAAGGTTCGCGTCCTCACCCAGTATGCACATGGCATGGGCGGCGGCGTTTGCGATATCCTCCCAACTTCTACAAATTCAAGCTCTACGAACCGATAATCACCGCAATCCATCTGTTGCAGCTGCTGATTTGCCTTGATCAGCCCCCTGGTCATCGCCTGCAATGAATCCTCAATAGTGATGCCGCCGGAGCCTGTGCCGATTAACAGGCTGCTTAATTTCAACTCCAGTGAAGAAGAGGATGGGGCTGCTGTGCCAGCATCTCTTTCACTGATTGATATCGCGTATTGGAGCGCTGCATAACAGTAAGTCTCCGCCAGGCTCCGTCGTGTCAGAGTGCCCATTTCTCCGAGGCCTATAATGAGCACGGCCTCGGGCCTTGCCGGAAATGGTTTGGGGTTGTTGATGATTTCCGCAGTGTTCAATGGCCCCGGATAGAGTCCGAGCAGCATGCGTTTGCGAAGCCGGTCGTCGAACAATTGATTCACGTAGCCCTCGGCACTCACGATCTGGTCGTCACGGTAATGACCGAGAGCGAGAGCATTCGATGCATAACAGAGGTTTCCATGAGAAATGACGACTTTCAGTGGTGATGGGGCTACGGTTTCTTCAGATTTCCGCTCGACGCCGAGAATACTGTCGAAGAGCATCTCTTCGTCGGGCAGCATGTCGACATGCTCTTCAGTGGGCATAGGGAATGGTTTTTCTGTTTCACCACGTTCGAGTATGGGTTCAGGTGATAAATGCTGATTGCCGGTGTCGCCGCTCTGCAGCAGTTCAAGAAACCCTGAAAAAGCTTTCTTGTGGTCCGCCAGGCTGCCGTGGCTTGTGTTTGCATACCAGCAACGGATATTTGAGGGAACTCCTGATTCCCAGGTGACCCTGCCATCACCCTTTGCCGTTGCTAAGAATGTGATATTCCGCCTGCCTCTCTTTGATGAAACGATCTTGACATCCATAGGCGTTGCCGGCGCCTTGCCGGCAACATAGAGCATGTGCTCATGATTCATTTTGAAGGTGCTGATTTCTTCCCAGAATGATTTTGTTTCATCCAGGTCCTGTTTCGTCGGCGCTGTCCAGCCTGATCCATCCGCATCAGCAAGCTTTTTCCAGGAATCCATATCCATCATGTCCAGGATGCCATGCTTGAATGGCAGCAGTTGCAGGATGCCCGGAAAAGCAGAGATGATTTTCAGCAACCCTTTCTGGCTATGTCTGAAATCAGCAAGGGCAAGATATTTCACCATCTTTTCCTGGCCGACAAGGGTGCGGGCAATCACATGTGACCCCTTGTGCGGTGTTCCCAGCATCAGCAGCCGGCCTTTGCAGCCCACCAGCCTCTCCCACAGATCCGGATTCCGGGCAAACGCCATACGGGCAACCAGCCCTCCCATGGAGTGTGCGATGATGTGCAGTGGTTGTTTGTGCTCTTCAGCAAGCTGAAGTTTTTGTTCAAGATCACGTGCAAAACGCCCGGCTTCTGTGCTGATTGGAAGACGCCAGTCGTAAGGGTAGGGAATAACGTCATGCTCCTGCTGTTTGAGAAAACCGACCAGATCCGCATAGGTGCTGCTCACAAGGGATTCTGCGCTCACCCCGTCAGCGCCTATCTTCAGCCTTCTCATGCCGCCAGTCGCTATGTCCAGCATGTCCAGCCATATCCTGTTTTCGTTGACCTGAAGATGACTGCCCATGATGCCAGGAAGCACGAATATTATGGGTTTGTTTCCCTTGATTCGAACGGCGCGCGAGCGAAGCAGTCCCGGTTTTTCCGAGATTGGCGTAAAGCCGGCATTATCCTTCTCTGCACGCAGCAGTCCCTCGACAAGCATCTTCGCGGATTTATCATTGTGGAAATATTGAAAATGGTTGACGCCGGGGCCCTGGTCAAAAAACTTGCGTGCATGGTTCTCTTTTCTGCGTGTTCCGCCTGTCATCGAACGCGTATTCACCACAAGGTCGTGGTCCTGTCGGTAATAGAGGTCGGGAATCAGATACTTTAATTTTCCCCACAAGGTGTCTGCTTCAACGTCACCCGAGATGACACTCAGATCAGCGCTAACCACGGAACTGCTCAAATTCAACATGCGCACCAATGGTGATGCCGGCATTTGCGCTTCAAGGCCGGGAAGATCCTGCGGCTCGGTTCTCTCCTTCACCACGGCCAGGGTAAAGCTGCTCATCGCGTCATAAATGCTGCTGGCTTTCAAGAGCGGGATAGTTCCAATGACGTTCAGGATAACGCTCAGCCAGCGGTCGAGTCGGCCGGAAGCAAGCGTGGTTCCGCGAGCAGGGCAGGCGGTGCGCACAAAACGGTGGATGCTGAATTTGCGCTCACCTTTGAATTCTCCTCTCTCTATGCGTGCGTCCAGTAACCTGCACAACTCCTGTAACTGCTCGACCTGTTTTTTGTAATCCGTTCCAGCCATGGCATATTGTTTGATCTCCTTGTCTGAAACTGGCTTTTCATCCTTGCCAACATCAACGCGTGCGAGCAATTCAGCAACCAGCCCCCCGCGCGAATGTGAGGCCATGTGGATTTGCAACGGTTTTGTGGAAGCAGATTTGTCTGCCAGCGCATTCAGCTTTTTCACCAGATCAATGGCGTTCTTTATCGGGCTTTCTGTCAGTGTTCGATGCTCGAACGCGTATATATGCCTGCCGAAATAGTGCTGCAGTCTGGTGAGGTGTTTGTTCGGCGAGGTGCTCCACAAATCACCGAAACTTCCGGATGAACTGGAGGCTGTTCCGTGAATGAATAGCAGCATCGGCTTTGAACCGTCCAGTTGTTCACCGGGAACTTCAAGCTTGAGGAGATGTTTGGCGTCTTTATGGGGATTCGGGTTTACTGTACAGCGGTACAAACCCGGTGGACGGTCGAGTCCTTTTTCCACCAGTTTTCCGATGCCTGTTGCTGTCTTGCCAACCGGGTCGATATCAAAAACCTTGAGTGCTTTCAGCAGCCACTCCGATACGCCCCGGTTGTGATCTCCCAGCTGCAGTTGCCTGGGTATTTCCAGCGTATTGGCATCTCCACCACGTGATTTTGATTCGGGAAAGTCCTCTTCAAACTGATCCACCCGTGTCCAGATGAAGATGCCATCCTCAAANTCCAGCAGTAGGACGTCGTCATCCTTGATGCCGGTGATNGTCTCCTCTGTTCCGGNATCCCTGGCTGAAGCGATTGATATCTCGTATTTCGCTTTTACCTTAACGGNGCTGTCNACACCTTCAAGCCTGATGTCCGGGTTGGTGTTTGTCTCTTCTACGCCTTGAATATGCAGTTTTTTCATGATGAGAANCCTGATGCTATTAAATAATTGCCAACCATTTTTTCGAGTTAGCTGCTGATTGGTAGTCGCTTGATGATCTTTGCCCTGTCATCCAGCATCTGCAGTTCCATGGAAAGAAACGGGCCCTGCATTCTATCCCCGTTGGTGTCGGCGAGATCCAGCAGCATTTTCAGCATTGCAATGGTCATTGGCCGCATTTCGTTGCGGATGGCAAGCAGTGGGAATTTCCATGCATGGGTCTCCGTGCGGTCGAACCAGCAGCCGATCACTTCAGCGGTGCGTCGCTGACAGAACTGGTAGCGTTCGATGTTCCAGCTGTACGGAGCAGAGTGATAGACGGCCCACATACCGAGAAGCGCCTCGTCGGCAAAGGCTGTGACAGCCTTGTTGCGGAAATAGAGCCATTGTTCATCACGGTCTTCAGCGGAACCCTCGAAATCTTCGTAATCAAGCGATGGAGTTGTGAATTTTTGAGGTTTGTAGTCACGAACGGCGTCTCCGATACTCCCCGTATAGCGCAAACGTTTGAAGAGACGCTCCAGCCTCTTTTTGGTTTTAAAGACTTTTGGCACATCTTTCAAGGCGCTGTCGATGGCGTCACAGGCTATTTTGATGGTGTCTCTTCTTCGCAGCGGCCGAATCCGGACGGTTGCTGAGGGTGTGGAGTGTGTGTAGATATCAAAGCCATCATCCCCCGCCCATGGTGGAGCAGGTCGCAAGTCAGACTGTGGCGCAGCAGGCTTGCAAAGCTGTTGCATCATCCCCGGGATTTGGGCATCACTCCAGACTGGTGAGCCGTAACCAAGCAGTTGTTTGAGCTCAGGTTCCGACAGGCTTAAGCCAAACACAAAACGCGAGTGGCTGCCGTCTCCGACCTCCCCGGCCTGCTCGAATATATTGTCAAGCCGGGCAAGATCACGGGGGTCAACCATCTCCAGCCTGACAACGTCACTGATGAAGTCCCTGATGACGCCTTCATCTACGCCATCTCCCGATTTGCTGGCTGAGAAGGAGAGCGTGGCACTGCCGGTTTCCATGGCATTGGAGAGTTGGTGAAGATTGATGATGTTAAATTGTCGTTTATCAAAGAGGCTCTTGCTCACCTCCTCATAGCTCATTTTTCCAGTAATGGTGAAATTGCCATCCCTGCTTTCAACAAACCTGGTGTCGACATCAAGGATGGAACTGCTGCCTATCTGGAAGCCGAATAAGATGATGTCTGTGGTTTTCCGTTGCGTGAATCTCTCGTAACGGGCCAGGGATGCATCGACTTCCATCACCGGGCTCAGGGAATCTTTTCTACGGGCAATCCTGAAGACTTCTTCAACGTCGGATAACAGCAGTTTGTGTAAATATTTGTCTGCACGGGGAGTATCCGGATTGAATGAGAGCCGGATTTCGGCTTCTGCTGAACTGAGTTGTTTAACTTCGGAACTTGCCCTGAGACAGATGCGTCTTGATTCACCAGAGTTGAGATGTTCGCAGAATCCGGCTACAAATTTCTGATACCTTCCTATATGTCCGCGAATCTGTTTGCTGATGTTGTTGACTGTGCTGTCGCTGATTTCAGTGACGGCTTTCAGAGGCCTGCCAACATCATTGAGCAGGTGCAGTGCTTCAAGCAGTTCATCTCTTTCGGCCCTGTTCGACAGCTTATGTTGCACCCGCTGTCTGAATTCCTTGTCTATCTTAGAAAGCGCCTTTTGCAGGGGAGATTGCAGGGCTTCAGAGAGTTTGTTGTTGACTCTTGTTGTCAGGCCCATTTCCGCCAGACGGGCTGATACCTCTTTGATCACCTGTTTTGTCGCAGCATGCGTCTTGTCACTCCAGAATGATGGAGTATTCTCGATGAAGTCACACAGGCGGCTGGATATACGCTGCTGCAGCGTCATTCCCGGGTCAACACCAAGCACGGCAAGCAATTCGCCGTTGTTGGCGAAGCGATTTATGACGCTGTCGATATGAGTATCCAGCAGTCGGCGTCTGCTGCTTTCCAGCGGTACCAGGTCAAGCAGTTTCACCAGCATCTTGTCAGCCCGTCCAAGATGATCCTGAATGCGTGGATAAATTTTTCCGGCAATTCCCCTGAGATCAAATTCTGCGCTGAAGGTTTCGCCGCTGATGGTCTCATTGCTCCTGAGTTTACGGATGCTAACCAGCAGCCGGCGACTGTCATCCGGATCCAGGCTCATTGAATATTGAAACTCCCCCTGCTCGACCCGAGTGTAGTCAATCCCGATACCGGCATCCAGACTGGTGGAGCTGCCTGCTCGGAACTCACGCGCTAATCTCACCTCCCCCGAAAGACGCCACTCCTGACTTGAAATGACTTCGACAGCAGCGAATCTGTTGCCTGGATTAGAGAGCATGGTGATCAGAGAGCTGACACTCAAATCAGGATGACAGCTGATCAAACCAAGGCCGCGCATTGCCTCATCGCCAAGACGGCTTCCATGATTCCCGGTCAGATAGTAATTGACTGTATGCGAAAATTGATTTTTTGCTCCCAGTTTCAGCATCACAGAGGCATGGCTCATTCCAGCTGAAATTTCGCCTGCGAGATCACCGCGCAGACCAACGCACACAGTATTGGAATCTCTCTCGTCGCTGCCAGGAAGAGAAGAGCAGCCCTGCACGCTTACGGCAAGATCTGCAGATGTGCTGATTAACAGATCGATCCTGGAGGTTGGCAGGTCATCGACCTCAACCCCGAGTGAAGGGAGTTTGAGAACAACCCGGTTCTTGTTTCTCTGTTTCAGATCAGCAAGCTGAGTGTTCAGGAGGTTGAGGTTCTGCAGCTTGAGATCATCAGCAAATAGCCTGCAGAACAGTTTGAATAGAGTTGATCGTGTTACATCAGCACTACCATAGGTGTCACGGGCGATGCGGGATGCGTGCTCCTTTCCCAGATGGTCAGCCANCAGTTGCGTCGCCCTGCTGGCGGAAACAACTCCATCAATCAGAATTTTTTCAAGCAGCTGATTGAAAGTATCGAGTAATCTGGATTCTCCAAGTGAACCTAATACAGATACAAATGCCATCAGTATTCTCCTTCATGCGGTTGTTCAACGATGACAAAGCCTCTATTCAGCAGTTGCGCCAAGAAAGATCTGGATTATCTTTCCCTCTTCAAACGAAAACAGTACTCCACCGTAAAGTGACCCCGCCAGCAGGGTAAATGGAGGATCTGAGTTGTCTGTGTTCAGTTGGTCTCCGTAAGCCTTGTTGACAGCGGCGAAAGAGTCACCGACCTTGATTCCCTTTGTGGTCTCAAGGATGGAATGCAGCCCGGCGCGGATCGAAGCGACCCTCTGTTTGCCCGATGTTGATTCTGACACCAGCTCCAAAAAAATCCCCTGTTGAGGATATCGCCACCCCTGGTGGTAGAGTGCGTCAGCCTCCGACAGGTGTTTGTCGCCCTTCTCATCCGGTTCACCGAGTAACACGACAACCTCTCCCTCCGGCATGTCGATGCGCAGAGCTCCAAGGCTCTCTGAGTGCATCAAACCCTGGGCAGGTTCTTGTTTGCCGCATGCTGGAGAGCGCAGTATGGGAGCCGGTGTATCAAACAATATCTTATTTGCAATATAGGCATCGCCTTTGATTACAGCATCTCTTTCAAGCACGGGTTCCACAGAGGGATTATCTGGATAGCTGTTTCCAGTGAATCTGAGTCTGTGGTAGGAGGTCTTAGCACCGCCTCCGCTGACATAGAGCACAAGATCCCTCCATCCGTTGGTCGTCTGATGGCTGACGAGAATGGGATTGTTGGTCAGGGTCAGGTGTGAAATCAGTTCAAGGCGTGTACCGTCGGATCTGAAAACCAGGGTTGTACAGCCCCCTGTTCCACAGGTGAACCCA
>JGI24023J19991_10001963_pt1 | contig 15282 bp, 20 predicted proteins | sample Cruoilmetagenom1_FD_19991 | JGI IMG/M metagenome (IMG submission 19991) | reverse complement strand
AATTCCGATGATGTTGGTTTTATACATCGAACCCGAGGTTCCAAAATTTTATTAATAGTTTTTAACTATCAAATCAATAATAACAATTCATTATATTAATCGCAAGATGCGTATTAATGTGCAGCTCTGGCTCTAGCAAATAAAGCCATGACCAAACAGAAATCAAACTCAGATTAACGGAGAGAAAGCCATGAGTAAAAACATACTCACTACATCGTCTGGAACACCAGTCGCTGATGACAATAACAGTATTAGCGCAGGCGCGCGTGGACCATTAACCTTTGACAATCATTACGTATTCGAGAAACTGGCGCATTTTAATCGCGAACGTATTCCCGAAAGGGTGGTGCATGCCCGCGGTACGGGTGCGTACGGTATCTTTGAAGTAACAAAGAGTCTTGAAGAATTTACTATCGCTAACTTCCTACAGAACATCGGTCAAAAAACCGATGTGTTTGTGCGCTTTTCAACAGTGGGTGGCGGACAGGATTCCAGTGACTATGCCCGTGATCCTCGCGGTTTTGCGATAAAGTTTTACACCGAACAGGGTAATTTTGATCTGGTGGGCAACAACACGCCGGTATTTTTCTTAAATGACCCGAGCAAGTTCCCCGATTTCATTCATTCGCAAAAGAAGAATCCCCAAACTAATCTTCCAGATCCTGCCCGATCCTATGAGTTTTGGGCCAACCATCCACAATCGCTGCATCAAATTACCATCCTCATGTCGGACCGCGGTATTCCCTATTCTTATCGACATATGCATGGTTTTAGTTCGCATACTTTAAGTTTTTGGAATGCCAAAGGTGAACGTTTTTGGGCAAAATGGCATGTAAAAACCAATCAAGGCGTTAAAAACCTAACCAACGATGAAGCGGCCAAAATGCCACCCTTTGGCGCACAACAGGATTTGGTCGACGCCATTAAGCGAGGCGACTATCCTAGCTGGAGTGTTAAGGTGCAAACTATGAGCGAAGCGCAAGCCAAGAATTATGCCATTAATCCATTCGATTTAACAAAAATATGGCCGCATGGTGATTTTCCCTTAATTGAAATCGGTCAGCTTGAACTCAACCGTAACGTGGAAAATTACTTTGCAGAAACGGAACAGGCGGCTTTCGCGCCCAATAACTTAGTACCCGGCATTGGCGCCTCACCTGACAAGATGCTGCAAGCACGCTTGATGGCTTACCAAGATGCGCATCGTTATCGCGTTGGTGTGAATGTGAATCAGATTCCTGTTAATGCACCCAAATGTCCAGTACACCATTATCAACGTGACGGTGCGATGGCAGGCATGTGCCCGGCGCATGGGGGGGCTAATATTCAGGATAGTGGCGTGAACTTCTATCCAAATGATAGAGCCGAGCAGGGTGCGCCCACGCCCGCATCGCAATTGGCTGCACCGCCTTTACCGTTACTTGAAGACGCCTGGGTTAAGGCTTATGACCAGTCTGAAGAGGATTATTATACCCAAGCTGGTGATTTGTTCCGGTTAATGAACGAAGACCAAAAGCGGCAGTTAGTACACAACATTGCCGAGGGTTTGGCACAGGCAAACAGCTCTATTCAGGGACGTATGCTAGCGCAATTCTCTAAGGCGGATCCTGAGTATGCGAGTCTTGTTCAGGCTGAAATGAGTAAATTAGGTTAAGGCCATAAAAGGTATAACGACACCCATCGAGCCGACGCCAATAAAATGGCGTAGCTTATGGGTGCCGTTATGTGTGTAGGAAACTAAAACTATCGCGCCCCGTCTCTGGAGGACATGAAGGACCGGCTCAAGGACCTCGGTATCGAGGAATCCCGTGCGCACTACGGGCCGGCGGCGGTGGGGGTGGTGCATTAGCCTTATGAACCGCGAGGACCGGACTACGGCTGGCGGCTTTACTAGCTGCTGGCGGGGCCGGTCCTCAATCGGCCTATTACGCCGAGACAGCGTATTAGTAATCGCTGATAAGTGATTGTCTATGGAGCAAAAGAGAGTAAACTTTTACACTAGATCCGTATTATAACCCGAAACTTAGTCGGTCTATATGTAACATGCTAGAAGTAAATATGATTATTGGTATCTCGCTAATAATTACATATTTAATTGCCATGATCGCGGCAGGACATGGTGTAGGTCCAATAGGACTTCTTCTCATTTATGGTGACAATTCAGCTTGGGAGGGACGTATTGCATTTGGTTGGTTTTCTATAGTCACTTTATTTTGTTTATCTCTACCCAATTTGAAGCGCCTTCGCAGCAAAGGTGTTCAATTATTAGGAATTGTAATTTTATATCTGTCTTGGTTCTCCTTTGCAGCGGCAGAAGGTGGACCAGGTTGGTTCCTTGGACATGCAATATTATCGATACCGTTTCAAATTACTGTATTGATATCAATAGCTGTAACTATATATAGGTTAAAAAATCATACCCCTGACAATGTGCCCCAATCGGACGCATGAATGCACCGCTTGGCTTAATCGCTCGGCCCCGAGATAAGACAGGATTCGTCAACCTTCATGAGGAACGCGACAAATGGGGAGGTGGACTAAATGCCAAGTCAAATAATGGGCTACTACAACTCGCGCAAAGAGAAGCTCCTGAGAGATTTTGACAGGACCTCTGCTTTGATGAAGGACTCGCTGGTCCGAAAAGGGGTTTGGTCCGAAAAGGGATCGGAGTTATTAATAATTAATCACTCCGACCCCTTAAACTCTTAAACTATTAAACTAGCGCTTGAATAATTAGCGGCTTTAATACTAAGAGCGCTTTGTTTTCAAGGGATTAATAAGGCAATATAGCCGCTATAGCGGCAAAACATAACCGCTATAGCCGTATACTCAACTGTTAGGCTTTGGTCTGCGTGAGTTGATGTTAATGTCGTACAGGCTCGGGGAATGCCGATTTGAGTAACTCAAGTGAGGTCTTCGAGGTAGAGCCATGAAAATATTCTTGTCCTATTCGTCCAAGCAGCAGGCTCTCGCGGAGCAGATTTGTCTCGAGCTCGAACAGTCCGGCCACCGTGTCTTCTTCGACAAGAAGTCACTGCGGGCCGGCGGCAATTTCCGCAAGAGAATCCGCAAAGAACTGGATCAGAGCGAGATGTTCGTCTTCCTCATCAGTCCTGATTCTATAGCCCCCAAGAGCTATGCGCGGTCAGAGCTCGACATCGCACGCGAGAAATGGCCCCAGCCCGCGGCCCACATCTTGCCGGTGATGGCGGTCCCGATCGATTTGGAGAGCGTCCCACCGTATCTCAAGGCGGTGACGATTCTTGAGACCGAGGGCGAAATCGTCGAAGCCGTCTCCAGGAGCTTGGACGGCTGGTCACCGATGGAAGAGGTCGACCCGGTCGAGCAAGCACGGAAAGCGATGGTCGAAGCTGGTACACAACCGGCCGTCGCAGGACTGATTGCTCTCGGCGTCGCCATCGGTGCTTTCGAGATGGAGGTTCTCGAGAGTGGAAAGCCCAACAAGATCTACCGGCGCCGGATCAGGGGGATCGTCAAGGGACAGGGAGGCGATGCCCGGCTCGTGCCGGAAATGACAGAGTACACCGCGTCGGCTGGCAGGGAATACGATGACGATCACGGACGCACTTGCCGTGAGGTGACCGTGACGTTTCGCCGCGATGGTGAGTGGATCACGCAGGGCGACGTCTTCTACCTGCATCGCGGCAAGTGGGTCCCGTACCAGCCCAAGTAGGACGCTCACGCTGTCACCAGCCCCTGGAACCAGAGGAAAGGGGTCGGAGTCATTTTCTCGTGAATGCGACGCGATTTGCTCAACTACTACTTGTTGTCCTTGATATGGCGAAAGACAAGGGGAAATATGAAGAAATATTACTTTTTTTTGATGTTATTGGGCTATTCCGTCGCAGCTACCGCTGCAGAGGAGAGATTCACGGAAAAGCAAGCTGAGGCGGCTGGATTTGCCGCAACCATGAATTTTTTTATAGGAAGAGTTTCATCGGAATGTCGAGATATCCTTAGGAAGGAAGAAGCTTTTACTAAGCAGACGTTGAATAAATGGTTAGAGAAAAATTCCCCATATGTGGAGTCCGCTAAGGTATTTATTGGTCAGTATCAAGATCATGTAACAGCCAAGTACGGAGTAGAAAAAGGAACTGAGGTGTTTTTTAAGATGATCGCTGATATACGTACTAACGGAGCAGCATCTGCTAGTAATCTTCTGACCGGAAGTAAGAAAAAAAAGAAGGAAAACTGCGAAAAGTTCGTAAATGATGTTTACACCGGTAAATATGATATTAGCTCAAAAACACCTAACTATGAAGGCTTGATGCAACTTGTCCGTTTGTTTAAATAGACAAAGGCCTAACAACCCAATCAAATTCTCCCGCCCTGCGGGCGGGCCGGATGCGCGAAAAACGTGCGCCGCTTATTTCAATTGTTATATGTCATGAAATCGAACCAATTAACAAAAGGCAAAGCTCGGCGCGTAATGTACGTCGAAAACAAAGATGGCGACATCGACGGTGCAGTGGCACGAATCGGATGGGTGGAGTTTTCTAAAAGTGGACGCACCGTGTATTACAGAGGCCGACCGTTGAAAAGGGCTAAAGGCGGTGGAATTCGAGGAAATCACTTCGACGAAGAAACCGGTGAAGAATATTGGATTTCTGGAGTAAAGAAACGGGGTTCGAATTCGCACTGGGCGGAATCAGTTGATATTCGTGTAGATGAAGATGCAATTGACGAGTATGAACGAATCAAGAATGAATAAGGTAGAATCAAAAGATTCAGAGTCGATAGAAAATACTGAGTGGGCCGGAAGAAGAACCTTTTTAACAACAATAAGGAGGTCCCTATGTCACCGGAAAAAAAAGACACCCGCATCCGTAAGATCCTCGCCCAAAAGCTCCGTCTTCGAGCTCTTCCGCGCCCCGCGTTTCGGGGACCTCCAGGACCGGCGCAAGGATCTTGGCATCGAAGAGCCGCACGCGTACTACGGGCTGGTTGAGGTAGGCACAATCCATTAGCCCTTTTAGCCGCAAGGACCGAGCTGCCGCTGGCGGGTTTGGTGCCTACTTGCGGAAGCCGGTCCTCAACCGGTCAGTGTATTAGCAATTGCTGAAAAGCTCCTTGTTTACAGACAGGAAGGAAGTAAACTCAGAGTGATAATTCGTATTATAATTCGCAACTTAGTCCGTCGATATGTAGTTAGGCAACTAAGAAGATGAGCCAAGCACACTACTTTCCGACAATTGTTGGCTTGTGTGTCGCACTGGGTGGAGCGGTCCTGCCTGTCAGCAAACTTCTTGGCAACCCGGATAGTTTCACCGCAAGAGTCCTTGAGCAAGGGTTTCTTTGGATGCTCTTCGGCCTTGTGATAGCGATTGTGATTCTGTGGGAAAAACAATCGCTATCCTCTATCGGGTTCCGTCCGCAGTGGATATCAGTAGTATGGGGCTTGCTATTAGTGACCGTAATAATATTCGTTACGGGACCTGTTGGTATCTGGGTGCTGAAACAGAGTGGACTTCCAGGATTTAAGGTCGGTTATAGCAAATTGAGCAATCTACCTGTATGGTTTCTGAGTGTCGCAGTGGTGACGGCTGGAGTCGTGGAGGAAACGCTTTACCGCGGCTATGCGATCGAACGATTAGTGTTGTTCACAGGCAACTATTGGTGGGCAGGTTTACTTGCCTTGACTGCATTTTCCGTAGTGCATGTACCTTTTTGGGGGTGGGGGCCAGTACTAGGTATGTCGATATCGGGCATTCCGCTTCTGGTGTTCTACATATGGAAACGCGATCTCCTTGCCTGCATAATCGCACATGTGGCCACGGACGCAGTGGGTCTTATCATTTTACCTCCTGTCGCACGTGTGTCGTGAAAGTCTTGCTTAACACGTCGCCTCACCCGACCTCCTACGTCGGCGGGTGAGCGCGACGTTGTGTTGCGAAAAAAGAGTAACGATCAAGATATATGACAAAAAATAATATCCAAAAATAGGATTTAAATAATGACTCTTTTATTTTGGCTGGCGCTCATAATTCTCTTGCTGACTATTGCCATGTCTCTGGAAGTTGCCTTGGGAATGAGGCGAACGACGAATATCAGGGATGTTCTGCCTATGCAACAGGAAGACATCCCAAGAGTTTCCGTCATCATCCCGGCATGCAATGAGGCAGACAGCATTGAACCTGCTTTGCAGTCAGTATTAGAGCTGGATTATGCCAATTTGGAAATAATTGTGGTTAACGATCGCTCAACAGATAATACTGGTGCTGTGCTGGAACGGATGAAAAATAGATATCCTAATATAATACTCCACAACATTTCCGAATTGCCTAAAGGCTGGATGGGCAAGAGCCATGCCTTGCATTTGGGTGCTGAACAGGCCCATGGAGATTATTTTCTCTTTACTGATGCTGATATAATGATGGAAAAGACGACCCTCTCCAGGGCGATGCACCATATGCTCGACAACAATCTGGATCACATGAGTATGTTTTTTGAATCTATTACCCAAGGGGAACTTTTGAACACTCTTATTATGGAAACTGGAGGCAGTCTGATGCTGCTATTCAAACCATGGAAGGCAAAAGACAAGAAAAGCAAAAAATACATAGGGGTAGGAGCTTTCAACCTTGTCAAAGCATCTGCTTACAAAGCAATAGAGGGTCATTCTGCATTAGCCATGCATCCCATCGATGACATTATGCTCGGGAAAGTTCTGAAGCAGCGGGGTTTCACGCAGGACTTCCTTTTTGGGCAGGACTTTGTGCAGGTAAAATGGTACGCCACCGTCCGGGAGTTTATCAATGGTGTAATGAAGAATACTTTTGCAGTTTATCAATTCAAGGTGATGAACGTATTGCTGGGCATCCTTTTTATTCTCATGTTTCATGTTATGCCATTCTGGGCATTCTTTTTTACCTCGGGTATCACCCGCGCACTTTTTGGCGCCGTGGTTGTAGTCCGTATATTGTCGTTTGTGAATGCATTCCTGGAGGTAAAAATGTCTCCCTGGTATTCAGTTTGGTCGCTTGTTACTCCTTATATCAATATATATATCATAGCAAAAGCTGCGATTACCACCATACTGAACAAAGGGATTACGTGGCGGGGAACTTATTACCCACTTGATGAATTAAAGGCAAGATCTAACTTATAAGCCAGGCGGGTTGGCTGCCATACCTTGTAAAACGGGGCTAGAGCGCGCCGCAAGACGTCTCAATAATTCCATCAGGCACTTCCGGTGCCCGTTTTACTTATTCTGGTAGCATTTTCTCCAATATGAACCATCGATGAGCAAGCAGTACCTATGCTCTTAGCTTAATTATTTTACTGGCAAAGAACGATGACCATCTGCTATATAATAGCCGCTGGCCTATTTCCACAACTATGGAGGTCACGTGCAGCCGGTCATTTCAGTTCAGAATCTCACCAAGACCTACGACTCGGGATTCCAGGCGCTCAAAACTATCAACCTGGAAATTTTCAAGGGCGAGATCTTTGCCCTATTGGGTCCGAACGGCGCCGGAAAAACGACGCTGATCAGCATCATCTGCGGGATCGTCAATCCGAGCGAGGGCAGTGTCATCGCCGACGGCGATGACATCGTTGCAGACTATCGCGCAGCGCGGTCCAAAATCGGCCTGGTGCCACAGGAGCTCACGACCAACGCCTTCGAGAGCGTCTGGGCCACGGTGAGCTTCAGTCGCGGTCTTTTCGGCAAACCGCCCAACCCGGCCTATATCGAGAAGGTGCTGCGCGACCTTTCCCTGTGGGACAAAAAGGACTCAATGATTATGACGCTATCTGGCGGCATGAAGCGCCGGGTGATGATTGCCAAGGCGCTGTCGCACGAGCCGCAGATTCTGTTCCTCGACGAGCCTACCGCCGGCGTCGACGTGGAACTGCGCCGTGACATGTGGGAGATGGTGCGGGCTTTACGCACGAGCGGCGTGACTATCATACTCACCACCCACTACATCGATGAGGCCGAGGAGATGGCCGACCGCATTGGGGTGATTAACAAGGGCGAAATCATCCTGGTGGAGCACAAGTCCGCGCTGATGGAAAAGCTCGGCAAGAAGCAGTTGAAGCTACACTTACAAAGTCAGTTGGCGGCCATTCCCGCGGAACTCAGCGGACACCCGCTCGAACTCTCGGCCGACGGCAACGAGCTGGTCTACACCTTCGACGCCCAGAGCGAGCACACGGGCATCGCCGGCCTGCTGCGGCGGCTGAACGAACACGGGATCGATTTCAAGGACCTGCAATCCAGCCAGAGCTCGTTGGAGGAAATCTTCGTCAGCCTGGTGAGGGAACAATCATGAACGTCTACGCTATCCGTGCGATTTACATTTTCGAGATGGCCCGCACCGGGCGCACGTTGATGCAGAGCATCGCCTCGCCAATTCTCTCAACCTCGCTCTACTTCGTGGTATTCGGGGCAGCGATCGGCTCGCGCATGGGTGAGATCGACGGCATCAGCTATGGCGCCTTTATCATTCCCGGCCTGCTCATGCTGTCCCTCCTGAGCGAGAGTATTTCCAATGCCTCTTTCGGTATCTATTTTCCGAAATTCACGGGCACGATTTACGAAGTGCTCTCCGCGCCCGTCTCCTATATTGAGATCGTCCTCGGCTATGTCGGGGCGGCCGCCACCAAATCGATTATTCTCGGCACGTTGATTCTCGCGACGGCGCGGCTGTTCGTGGATTACGAGATCGAGCATCCGCTGTGGATGATGACGTTTCTGTTGCTAACGGCGGTGACATTCAGCCTGTTCGGTTTCATTATCGGCATCTGGGCCGACGACTTCCAGAAGCTGCAGATCGTGCCATTGATGGTCATTACGCCGCTGACCTTCCTGGGCGGCACCTTCTACTCGATCGACATGCTGCCGCCGCTGTGGCAGCAGATCACGCTGTTCAACCCGGTGGTCTACCTGGTCAGCGGTTTCCGCTGGAGTTTTTATGGTATCGCCGATGTGAGTATGGGCATCAGCCTGGGGATGACGCTAGTCTTCCTGGTCCTATGCCTCACGACCGTATGGTGGATCTTCAAAACGGGATACCGGCTCAAGACCTGAGGGCGCCAAAAACCCGCCTGGTGGATTGCTATTGGTGGGCCTTAAACCCACTAGCGGCGCCCAGGTCGTCAATCGGCCCATTAAACCGAGACAGCGTATTAGTAATCGCTGATAAGTGGTTGTTTATGGGCTGGAAGAGGGTAAACTTTTACACTAGATCCGTATTAGAGCCCGTAACTTAGTCCGTCTATATGGAGCTAGGTGCTTATGCAAACTGCACTCTACTTCGCGGCGTTTCTGGCGGTTGCCGTGGGAATCGCCCATTCCTATTTGGGCGAACACTACATCTTGATTCGCCTCTTCCGCCGCGAGGATCTACCAAAGCTCTTCGGCAGCCCCGAGTTCACGATTCGGACACTTCGGTTCGCTTGGCATGTCACATCTGTGGCTTGGTGGGGATTCGCGGCAATTCTCGTTCTGCTGGCGCACCCGCCTGCAACATCGAGCGCCGTCGGCCTCGTGATTGGCTGCACCTTCCTCGTCCACTTTGCCATTGCGCTTGCCGGATCTCGGGGTAGACACTTGTCCTGGCCAGTATTCCTCGCCATTGGAATAATCGTCATCTATGCGACCCGTACCTCAACCGCTACGTTATGTGTATAAGGAGAGTTGGCTGATATGGACAAAATTGAAACCCCTGAAGTTGCAGAAGTATTCAATAATTATCCAGGGCATATGCGTCAAAATTTGATGCTTCTTCGCCAACTGGTTTTGGATACAGCATCAGAAACAAAAGGCGTAAAGAAATTGGAAGAAACGCTCAAATGGGGAGAGCCGAGCTATCTCACAAAGAGTGGGAGTACAATTAGAATGGGTTGGAGAAAATCAAAACCAGATCAATATGCAATGTATTTTCATTGTAAAACCAAATTGGTTGACACCTTCAAGGAGCTTTACAGAGATAAATTCACATTTGAAGGAAATAGGGCCATTGTGTTTAATGAAAGTGACGAACTACCAATTAATGAATTAAAGCATTGTATTTCATTGTCTCTTACTTATCACANTATAAAACACCTTCCAATGTTGGGCGTATGATAAAAACATAACAAATCGTTNGAGAGTGGCGGCGCAAAAAGACGCTCCACCCCTCAATTCTGACGCTAGGCATTTAATAAATGACTACCATATGAGCATCAAGATAATGAGTGTTCATCACGTAATGATCACGGTAGGTGATATCGAAGTCGCAAAGCAGTTCTATGGCTCGATTCTAGGGTTAGAGGAAGTGGACTGCCCGGTCGATGATGGTAAACGCGCATGGTTTAAGCTCGGGAATCAAGAGCTACATGTTAATTCACATGAGCACTACAAAACCGGTTTTGGACATTTCGCCATATCTATTGAGCCTGGCAAATACCACGAATACGTTGAAAATATCAAGAATAGTGGTTATGAAAAGATGAGCGAATCTCAGAAATATATGGATGGATCTTACAAGCTATTCATTGATGATCCATTTGGGAATACCGTGGAAATTACGGATTTGCAGGTAAATTCCTAACAAATCAGCCAACCGAACGTCAAACTCATCGCTTCGATCCGAGTTTGTCGCCGGTTACTTCCGATGGCGGCGACAATACAGGGAAATTCACAATTGAGAAAACAGTATCACTTTCGGCCGTCCAAGCAGGGTTATTACGCATGGGACGTCGATCGCCTAGCGGCATTGACGGAGAATATTGAACGCCATCGAGTGAAGCTCGATTCTATTCGAGAAATCGATGAGAATTTCTGGTTTGGTGATATGAACGATAATCCGACATGCCGTGCCATTGTGGAACATGCAAGATTAATCCAGGAGGCGGATTTGAGCTTCCCAATTATACTTTCATCGGACGGTCGCGTAATGGATGGCATGCATCGGGTTGCTAAAGCCCTGTTAGAAGGGCACGAGACAATCGAGGCGGTGAAATTCAGCCAAGACCCTGAACCGGATTATCAGGATGTGCATCCAGATGATCTATCTTATTGAAACGTTATTAAGTCATTAAGTTCAGAGTCGACGGAAAACAATCGGTGAGTCGCAAGCAAATCTTATTCTCCTGGAGAATCAAGTTCGCATCGGCGACATCGCCATCGTCAGTGGAACCGTAGGTCTGGTCGAAAAGATCAGTTTCCGGACTATCGTCTTGCGCGATTTGTCGGGCATCGCTTTCCGAATGGAAACGTTAATACGTTGTCCGACCTCACCCGGGAATGGTTCGTGTACGCCTTCGATATCGGCGTGTATACGCCTTGTTACCGAGGCAAGATGCGACTAAAGTGTACAGATGGAAAAACGCCGGGTCCGGATGATGCCGCATGCCGATCCGCAATACCGGCTTCATAACATTAATCGGTGCAGGTCCTTTTATGAATGCCTTTGAATTCGTGAGAAAGAACGCCTTCGTGGTCGCCGGGGTCATGCTTCCGATCGTGGTGGTGCTTTTTGTTGCGTTGGCCGCCACGTTGCCGAGAATGTTCGCGCCCCCTCCTGCTTACGATGTCGTCTTCAGCGTGATGGGTGGGTGGCGGCAGCCCCCAGTTGCCAATATCCGGGTCACAGTTGATGTCGTCGACGGGCGCCTGCAGCTAAAGGCGCGCAAGACCGGACAGCCGCCTGTAGACGACGACGACCATAGCGAAAGAATCAAGGTAATTTCGGCTGCCTTTGCCCACGAGGCCGAGTTGCTTGGCGTTCCGTACGTCGAACTCTATGCCTCTCTTGCTTCTGATGACTCCTATAGAAGAGAAATTTCAAACAATGACGGGGCCCACCCTAAAAGTAATGGCTACTCAAAGATGGCAAGTGTCGTGAGTTCCTCATCAGATTGGTGGTTCAGGGCGCCATAACCACGTTATAAACGGCAGTAAAAGCGGTGCGCAGTAACCACGCTGTTTTTTACCGCCGTTTACGGCGAACGTTATATTCTGAAACCGATTTACGGATAAATATAGAGCGTGCGCAATGCTTGTTGATAAAATAAGAAACAGAGAAGGTGGGATTGTTCTCTACGGAATTACCCCACCTAAAAAGGGAACGAGTTCAGAGAAAATAGCGGAAATTTCTTCTCGGCAAATACAAAGACTCCAATCTCTTAAGGTTGATGGTTTGATTATTTATGATATTCAAGATGAAAAATCTCGAACATCAAAAGAGCGTCCATTCCCTTTCATGGAGACTTTAGATTCATTCTCCTATAGCAAAGAATATCTATATACTTTGACTATTCCAAAAATTATTTACAGATCTGTTGGAAAATATAGCGAGTCAGAGCTATCCCAATTTCTTGTGAATGCATCTTCAAAGGATAATTTGACTGTATTTGTTGGGGCATCTTCGAAGTCTCAGGCAGTGACTTTGTCAATGAATGATGCCTACAGAATAAAAGCGGAAGCAAATAGTGAGCTTCTTTTAGGTGGTGTCACAATTCCAGAACGACATCAGAGTAAAGGCGATGAACATATTAGAGTATTTAAAAAAATTTCTAATGGCTGCACTTTCTTTGTTTCACAAGGCGTCTATGATGTAAATGCGTCAAAGAACTTTCTATCTGAATACTACTACTATGGACAGGAACATAATATTCCACTTGTTCCAATCGTGTTTACCCTAACGCCTTGTGGTTCTTTTAAGACTCTTCAATTTATGAAATGGTTAGGAATTAGTATTCCAAAATGGCTGGAGAATGAGCTGATCCACTCAAGTGACATTCTCCAGAAGTCCGTTAATGTCTCCGAACAAAGTTGGCAGGAATTAAAGGGTTTTGCAGATGAAAAAGGAATTCCCATTGGATGCAATATAGAAAGTGTTGCAATCAGTAAAGTTGAAGTCGATGCGTCAATTGAATTGTTACGAAGAGTTAGTAAATAGTTGGGTTATTATGACAGATGGATTCCCGGACTGTTTCGGAAATGGAATATAACAATTCAATAAACGCTGACGACTTCAAGCATGGTCGCTACGCCTTTACCACAATTGAAATTGCAGGTTATTGTGGTGCCCGTTTTGACTGAAAATGTTATTACAACTTTTACAATTTTAGAAAGAAATAATGAATAAAGGTAAGACTAAAGCCGAGTACATCCGTCGTATAAACAAATCTTTAGAGTTCATCAATGAAAATATTGATAAAAAAATAAACCTGGAAAAGATCGCTGAGGCCAGTAATTTTTCTCCTTATCATTTCCATCGTATATTTCACGGCATTGTGGGTGAAACTGTCAATGATTATGTGTCCCGAAAGAAAATGGAAAAGGCGGCTCGCACCTTAATTTGCAGGCCTGATCTAAATATAACGGATGTAGCCGAAATGGGAGGTTTTTCTTCCAGCGCCAATTTTTCAAAGTCGTTCAAGTTGTATTTTGGAGTTAACCCCAGCCAGCTTAGAGATCCACATGATAATAAAAATAGCAAGATTGGAAAAATCTATAGCAAGTATGGAAAGGCATTCAATACGAAAGAGCTGTATTCTCAGTTTGTCACTGATTCAGTGGTGTTTGATCCAGACAAATTAGAGGAAATGCTCATGAATGTTACAATAAAAGAACTCGAAGAGAAGGTCATTGCCTATCTAACCGCACCGAACGGATATGAATTAAATTCTATTTTTGAGACCTGGGATAAGATAATTCATTGGGCAAAAGGTCATGGAATTGATGACCAGGAAAATAAACGTTTTGCCATATGTCATGATAATCCTATGATAACGCCAACTGATAAGTGTCGTTATGACGCATCAATTGAGGTAGGTAATAAGGTTAATGTGGCCCCTCCATTTTCAAGATCTGTTATTCCAGCAGGTAAATATGCGATTGCGTATTATAAAGGGGATGGCGATAAGGTCAGTAATTTCTATATGGAACTGTATTCAGCCTGGCTTCCTAATAGCGGATTTGAACCTGATAACTTTCCGCCAATAGCGCATTATTTGAATGATTCAAGAAAGGATGGGTTTGTTGAAATGGAAGTGTATATTAAGTTAAAGGAGCTAGATAATATTTTGACAACAGGGGACTAACAAGGTTTTCTAAATTACATTAACGATTTTCGAAATTATATAAAAAGGTCGTAGTGATTAACAATTAATCACTCCGACCCCTTAAACTTCTTAAACTTTCTTAAACTCTTAAACTCCAAAATCAAAAATGCATGGCCAGACCAATATAGGGGCCGTTTAAGTCCGCCTCTCCGGCCTCCAACCAGCGATAACCGACACGCAGCGCTGCAATTTGATAGCGAAAATGAATACCCAGGTCATGGTCGTTAATATCGCTTCCATTAATGGATGACCAGGTCGGCCGCCACTCAATACCGATATTCTTTGTCGGTCGGTAAAGCACCGGCAGAGTGAACGAGGAGCCCCTGCTCGTGGCGTTACCCTCTAGGGTAAAACGTCCGTAGCCCAGATCGATTTCCAAATCATCACCGAAAGACATGCGATACAGCCCATGCCACTGCTCAATAGTAAGGCTATCGTCCGGATCATCCTCGTCATATTTTGTTCTACGATATTGCACACCGAAGGGGCCAAAACCAAGCTCAAGGCGTGAGTCTAGGGCATCGATATCGGAACTGACAGACTGGTAATTGACATCAATCCTGGCAAACGGGATGGCGGGGTCGCCAAACTCCCGCGGCGTTAGAGTTTCGCTGGCTTGGGCTGAGGGCCGCACCCTCTCCCAGCTCGACACACCACCGTATACAATGCTATAAAAAGCGATCTCAGCAATGGCTTCAAGAAAGACGTTCAAGATATCGTCAGAACTATCACGTTCGCCGTCATTATCGTAATCAAGCTGGCTATCTTGTTGCGAAGTGGGTTGCTGAGAGCTGGAGTCTTCTGTGGGTTTCGTCGCCTCGACCTCGAACTGATCGAGCTTACCGGCCATTGTGGTGCTGGCGTAACAAATGAGCAGCATAATAAGAACCAGCTTCTTAGCTATCATCAGTCACGTTCCCCGATGCGATGTTATTTTTTGTATACATTAATAGCGTTTAGTATAGGAAATATGCAGTGCTACGCAATATGCAACATACCCAATCGCGGTCAGGGCCGAATGGAAATCCTTTACGGACCGGAAGAGACGTTGTAACAACAAAAACGAGGTTCCCTCGTCACTCGAAAAGAAGGAAACCCGCATTCGCTTCGCCGTTTCTGCCCCCCAAGGGGGACTTCCGTCGGGCGCGCCCGCGGACCCCCAGGGGCATATCCTCCGGGCGCACCAGTCCTTTCAGCGCTTTA
>JGI24023J19991_10001962_pt1 | contig 15285 bp, 19 predicted proteins | sample Cruoilmetagenom1_FD_19991 | JGI IMG/M metagenome (IMG submission 19991) | reverse complement strand
GGTGGCGACGGGTGGATTTGAACCACCGACACAGGCCTTATGAGAGCCCCGCTCTACCCCTGAGCTACGCCGCCTTATAACTTTCTTATTTATATGGGTAAGTATATTATCCTTCTGGATTAAAATTCAAAACCGAAAATATATCATGCTTCGTTGAACTTTCAAGAGATGAGCTTCCCATTTTGACCTGGCTATAGTAGCGCTTTTAACTATTATCTGTTCAGATACTCGTAGTAAATCCATATGTTTTTTGGAAATTAAGCAAGCTTTATATACATAGTTATTTTTGTTTGAATACGGATAGTCACGATAAATTTTTTGCGCATAGAAAATAGTGCTTGACAACTTAAGTAAAATACTTTATTTTTATTATCGAAGTTAAACGGAATACTTAACAAATCATCCTCCATCCTCCTTTAAAAGAGGGAATGCACTAACCGCCATCTGAGCATTCCCTCTTCTGTTTTTTAGAGAACCTTATCACATTACAAATATTGCAATCATTAAAGAATCTGTGACTAAATATAAATTCTATTTCAAACACATCACCATATTTTCAGGGTAATATATTATCCGTTCTATCTAATGCCAAATAAATTTTTGAGGAAGCTATGAAAAGAAGAAATATGTTTAAAATGCTGATTGGAATTTTAATTGCTATAATATTACTCTGGGCTATTATTCTTTATGTTTATTTAGATCAAAACATTAAATCTGACTATTACGGAATGGTATATGAAAAAGAAGCGCCAGAGTTCACTCTGACGGATCAAGATGGGTCTAAAGTGAGTCTTTCAGATTTTAAAGACAAAGTTGTTCTTATCTTTTTTGGATACACGCACTGTCCCGATATTTGTCCAATGACAATGTCGGTAATGAACGAGGTTGTAGATCAGCTTGGAGATCAAGCAGATCAAGTTCAGGTTATTTTTGTAACAATAGATCCGGAGAGAGATACCCAGGAGAAACTAAAGAGCTACATGCCTTACTACAACGAAAACTTTATTGGTCTTACTGGCAGTCTGGAAGAGATAGATAAAGTGGCAGATGACTATAATATTTTTTACAGCAAAGAGGAAGTGAATTCAACTTCACAATATTTGATGGGCCATAACTCAAGCGTACTTCTAATTACACCTGATGGAGAAATATTCTTAAGGTACGCGCAGAATAAAATGGATCCGGTTTCTATTGCAGGTGATATAGGAAGAATTTTATAATTTCGCTAGTCAAAAATAACTATAATATATGGAGTATTTACTATGAAAAAAACTTTATCGCTTGGAATCATCTTTCTTGCTTTAGCTCAATTCTCATACGCCGAGAATAACAACATCATAAAGGATAAAATCATCATAAATGATGCCTGGGTCAGAGAGGTTCCTCCCGGTACTTCAGTCAGCGCGGTTTATTTGACAATTGAGAACAAAGGGGATGATGATAAATTGGTTGGAATGTCATCTGAAGCTGCTGAGAATGCGGAGCTTCATACAAGCAAGGTTGACGAAAATGGGGTTGCAACAATGGAAATGATTAAGATATTGGATATCCCATCAGACAATGCTGTTGAACTTGAACCAGGTGGTATGCATATAATGCTGATAGGCCTTAAGGAATCTCTTGTGGGAAAAGAAAGCGTTAATCTTAAACTAGTGTTTGATGAAGCCGGCGATATTGTAATAGAAGTTCCGGTTAAAAAGGTAGGACAAGGAGGTCATAAACACCATCACTAAGAAGATTATTTATCCTTTGATCTCTAAAGTGTTTGAGGTAAGTTCTTTTTTAGTGCCTTGGGTTGTTTCAATGCTTATATTTTCTGTGACTTCATTCATAGTACATCTTCCGTTATAAATACCACCGTCTTCAACTATCAGTGATTCAATAAAAATATCACCCAATACAATACCGCTTCTTTTTATCTCAAGGTTGTGTGATTCAATTACGCCCTCTACTCTTCCATATATTACAGTTTCGTTAGCTCTGATTTCTCCTAAAACAACTCCGTTTTCGCCTACAACGATACTGTTCTCACCTATTATTTTACCGTTTAATTTTCCGTCTATTCTTGTAGAGGTGAAAGTGGACATATTACCTTCAAATTCACATCCATCCCCAATCAGAGTTGTAATATGATTTGGATCCGATTTCGGCACTTTCTTGATGTCCTTTTTCTTTCCAAATATTCCCAAAGTTATTTTAGCGATAAAAAGTTTTTTGGATTTACTCTTTTACTATCTTTAATTACTTCATAATGAAGGTGTGTGCCGGTAGACCTTCCGGTGGAACCTGCTTTACCAATTACATCACCAACCTTAACCGTATCACCTTCTTTAACTGTAATCTTTGATAAATGTCCAAATAATGTTTCATATTTATCTTCATGTTTAATAATTACGGTCTTTCCATAACTGCTATGCCAAGAAGCTTTGGTAACTACACCATCAGCAGTTGCAATAACCGCTTGGCCGTAATCCGCATCTATATCGATGCCGGGATGGAAACCTGCTTTGCGTTTAAACGGGTCTTTTCTGTAGCCGAAGTGAGAATTTATTTTCCCTTTCAATGGAGTGCCCACAGGGGTACTTTTCATTGTGCTGAAGAGGTTGTCTATGTCCTTTTTCATAAAATCAACATATGAAATGCTCATCCTCTCTGCCGGAATAAACTCTCCACCAATAGATAATTCTTTCTTAATACCTTTTTTCTGGAGAATGTCCTGCATTTCAAACAATGTTTCTTCTATTCCCTGAAGTTTGTTTCTGAGTTTTGCTTCGATCATTTTGTTTTCATCTATATCTTGGCTTAAAAAATTAATAGTGCTGATTAGTTTGTTAACAGCTTGGGATTTTTTTGCTGAATCTTTGTAATAGATATAGCTTGTACTAAAAGAAAAAAGAGATACAAAAGCAAATACTAAGATACTACAAAAAGCTATTCTAATATGGGATTTTTTTACACTAAATGATTTTGCACCTTTGTGACCTGCTGTGACCAGCATTATAATATAACGATCCGTGTCCATTAATACCTCCAGAATCTGTCCAACCAGATTGAGTATGATGTTATTTTTTTGAGTAAGGCTATATTTAACTAATGCAATCTTACATAGAATCTAAAGGAATTGCAACCTAAATCTATAGCGCTTTATTGTAAGCAAAGTCTTCGTAAATATTTTTTCATAAAGGAGCATTAGTTCCTTTATGCATTGTAGATATTTCTCACACTTTATTTAAATAAAATATCCAGCCTTGCAGTGAATGATGATAGTAGATAATATGATATTATTGTGGGCAGAGTTCGGGAGTTTATATAGGGCAATTCCTGGTTACTAAAGTTGACATTCAATAAGAATTTATAAGGTCAATATTCACTAAATAAATCATGAGGTGTTTTTTCGCGGTAGTATCGAAATGGGAAAGGTCATATGTGTTGCAAATCAGAAAGGCGGGGTTGGAAAAACAACGACAGTCATTAACCTTGCCGCTTCGTTAGCCGTAGCTCATAAGAAAACCTTGCTTGTCGATTTTGACCCTCAGGGTAATGCAACAAGCGGAGTCGGAGTTGATAAAGAAGAAATAAATGAAACTATATATAATGTAGTTATCGGGGAATCCAGAATCAATGATATCTCGGTTGATATAGAACCCGATTCTCTCGGTGGTTTTTTAACAGTTGCGCCTGCTAATTCAGAGCTAACTGGGGCGGAAGTAGAACTCATACATTTGGAAAGAAGAGAGTGGAGACTTAAGGATGCTATTGACTTGGTGCGAGATCAATATGATTACATTTTTATTGATTGCCCCCCATCATTAAGCCTCTTGACTGTGAATGCTCTTGCGGCTTCAGATTCGGTATTGGTGCCTGTTCAATGTGAATATTATGCTATGGAGGGGCTTGGGCAGCTGAAAAGAACTATTTCTCTAATCAAGCAGAGACTGAATCCTGAGTTGAGTATAGAAGGGTATTTGCTTACGATGTTTGACTCCAGGAATAATATTTGCCACATGGTTGCAAACGAACTTAGAAATTATTTTAACGCTGAGGTGTTTGATACTATAATTTATAGGAACGTCAGGCTAGCTGAATCACCAAGTCATGGCAAACCTGCCTTGTTATATGACATTAAATCAATTGGAGCAAAGAGTTACATCTCTCTTGCCCAAGAAGTGATAGCCAGGAACGGAGGTTAATCAGTTGAAGAAGTCTAACCTGGGTAAAGGCCTAGATGCTCTAATACCTAAAGAAGAAAAACTAGAGGGCTACACAGTTGCATCAATTAACGAAGTTAAGCCTAATGCAAGCCAGCCGAGAAAGGAATTTGACGAGGAAACTATATCTGAGCTTGCAAATTCAATTAAAGAAAAGGGAATATTACAGCCGCTTGTTGTTAGAACAATCGAAAACGGATACGAGATAATTGCCGGAGAGAGGAGATGGAGAGCCGCTCAGAGGGCAGGGGTTACAAGAGTCCCTGTAATTATAAAAGAAGCCTCAGACAGAGAGATGCTAGAGCTTGCGCTTATTGAGAACCTCCAGCGTGAAGACTTAAACCCGATAGAAGCAGCAGTTGCCTATCAACAACTAATTGATGAGTTTGAATTAACTCATGAAGATATTTCCCAGCAAATTGGAAAGGACAGGTCTACTATAACAAATCAGCTGAGGTTGTTGAAACTTCCAGATGAAGCTAAAGCTGCTTTAATTGCTGGTGATATAACCGCAGGTCATGCTAGGGCGATATTGAGTATTGAATCACCGGCTGAAGCAAGGGAGGCTTTAAAAGCAATCCAGAAACAACGGCTATCTGTCAGAAATACAGAACAGCTGATTAAAAATATTTCAAAACGCAAGAAGAAAGAAAGAACTACGGAGCCTGAGGATATCTACCTTAAGCAAATTTTAGATGAGTTAAAAAATGCTCTTAGTACGCAAGTAAGAATTGTAGATAAGCAGGGAAAGGGTAAGATTGAGATTGATTATTATTCGAGTGACGAACTTGAGAGGCTCACATCAATTCTCAAGGGCAATACATAAAAGAGGAAATAAAACCTAATGAAAGAGTTCAAAGTTAAGGTTGAAGTGAAGCTAAAGCCTGTAGTCTTGGATCCTCAGGGTAAAACCGTACTCACGGCGCTGCATAATCTTGGATATGAGAAAGTAGATGATGCCAGGATAGGGAAACTAATTGAATTAAAGATCACTGACGAAGATGCAGGTAAGGTAAAAGAGCGAGTTAACGATATGTGTATGAAGCTCCTGGCAAATCCAGTGATTGAGGATTTTGTTGTAAATGTCGAAGAGTGATATGTATAAGTTTGGAATAGTTGTTTTTCCCGGGTCCAACTGTGATCATGATTGCTATCATGCAATAAAAAATGTCTTTGGACAACAATGCGAGTTCTTGTGGCACCACGAGACTGATGTTGGGCGGTTTGACTGCATAGTACTTCCCGGCGGTTTCTCATATGGCGATTATCTAAGAACAGGGTCAATTGCCAGTCTTTCCCCAATTATGAAGTCTGTTGAAAAATTCGCACAGGCTGGGAAACCGGTTATTGGTATCTGCAATGGTTTTCAAGTCCTTGTGGAGTCTGGTCTCCTGCCCGGAGCCCTTATGAAGAACTCTTCTCTAAAATTTGCCTGCAAGTGGGTTCATCTTAGGGTTGAAAGTACTAATAATATCTTTACTGAAAATATGAAAGTGGGGGATATACTGGATATTCCAGTTGCTCATGGTGAAGGTAATTACTTTTGCACTCCCAATGAGCTAAAAGCACTCAATGAAAATTCTCAAATAGTTTTTAGGTATTGTGAGAAGAATGGAGATTTAACTCCTGAATCAAATCCTAACGGTTCCATAGAAAATATTGCAGGCATAACTAACCAAGCCGGCAATGTTTTGGGTATGATGCCTCACCCGGAAAGATGCTCTGAAGAGATACTTAATGGAACGCAGGGCAGATTGATTTTTGAATCTATTATTTCTTGGCTCAATCTAAACAAGAAAGAAAAGGACCGGGCTTAATTATTAATGATGGGAAGTTATTACTAAATGGGGAAATTGCTAATACTCGTATTGATAATCCTTCTGGCATTTTGGATAGGGAGATTATCAGCAAGCGCAAAAAAGGAAAAAGTTTCTAAAAATACGTCTCAAGATGAATCCTCTATAATCGACATTGAAATAGAAGATGAGTCTTGAATGAGATAAGATTTCCTACTAAAGATTATAAATCCCTGCTCAAACACAAATATTTGTTGCAAATGAGCCTATATGGTACTCTTAAAATAGCAAAAGCTATAGGCTTGAGAGTAAATGTAAGGGTAATCAAATGGCAGAATATAAAATTGACAATCAGATAGATATAACAAAAGAAATTTGCCCTATGACATTTGTAAAGACTAAGTTGAAACTTGAAACTATGTCCGTAGGGAAAGTACTAGAAGTTACTTTACGTGAAGGTGAGCCTTTAATAAACGTTCCCAAGAGTGTGGAGCAGGACGGACATAAGATATTAGATCTTCGCCAAGAAGGCGATATATACAAACTAGTAATTGAGCGCGCTTAATGAACGTATCCTTAGCTAGAAGTAAATCTTCAGAAAGCGGTTTAAAAAGAGCCGACTCCGTAATTGAGCTGGTTGGAAATACGCCTCTTATCAAACTGACTAACATCACAGAAGGAATAAGCCCGGGTGTAGAGGTCTACGCTAAAGCTGAGTGGTTTAATCCCGGAGGTTCTGTAAAGGACAGGCCAGCTCTCTGGATGATTCTTGACGGCATCAATTCCGGCAAACTAACTCACGATAAGATTCTGATGGATTCTTCTTCAGGTAACACCGCCATTGCATATGCTATGTTAGGCGCAGCTCTAGGTTACAAGGTAGAACTTGTTACACCAATGAATATTAATATTGAAAGAAAAAAAACGCTCACAGCTTTTGGAGCCAAAATAATTTACTCAGATCCGCTCGAGGGTTCAGACGGAGCCATAAGGCTTGCCAGAAAACTAAAAGCTGAGAATATGGATAAGTATTATATGCCTGATCAGTATAACAATCCGGCAAACCCACAGTCCCATTACGACACAACTGCTGTTGAGATTTGGGATCAGACAGAGGGCCGTGTGACGCATTTTCTTGCCGGTCTGGGCACAAGCGGTACCTTTATGGGAACTAGTAGAAGGCTTAAGGAATATAATCAGGATATTAAAACTATTTCTATTGAACCTGCTGAATCTTTACATGGACTTGAAGGTATGAAACATATGCCTTCCTCGATTGTCCCAGGAATATACGATTCGCATCAAGCGGATGAATTGGTTGGGGTCACGACTGAAGATGCTTATGATACAATGAAAGACCTTCTAAAGAAGGAAGGAATTTTCGTTGGTCACTCAGGGGGCGCGGTCGCTTACGCCGCAATTGAGTGCGCTAAGACACTTGAGGAGGGAGTAGTAGTTACAGTATTTCCTGATGGCGGTTATCGATATTTGAGTGGAGGTATATGGTGGTAAAAGTACTAAAGTCAGCATATGATGGAATGATAAAACACGCTGAGACTGGATTCCCTCATGAGGTTTGCGGGGTTATGATCGGATCAAACGGTGATATTGCTCATTACAAGGAATGCGGTAACTTAAATACTGAAAGAGCGCATGACCGTTACGAACTGGATCCTGTATCTTTTAAAGAGGCAGATGAGTGGGCAAGAGAAAATAACATGGAAATACTAGGAATATATCACTCGCATCCTGACCATCCCTCTAAAGCTTCAGAAACTGATAGGCAGCGAGGTTGGCCAGATTGGATTTATATTATTTTTTCTATTATGGGTGGAAAATATCACGACGCAAGGGCATGGGTTTTAGAAGATTTTGATTCTCAATTTACAGAAGAGCAAATTGAAGTTGCGGAAGGTTGAACATTGCAGTTAACTGAAGATCAGATTTATAGATACAGCAGACACATTCTACTTCCGGAAGTTGGCGGTGAAGGGCAAAAAAAACTTTTAGATGCAAAGGTCTTTTGTGTTGGAGTTGGTGGATTAGGATCCCCAATTTCGCTCTACCTAGCTGCTGCAGGAGTTGGGACACTAGGTATTGCTGACTCAGACCAGGTAGATATTTCAAATCTTCAGAGGCAAGTACTTCACTATACTGAAGATATTGGAAAGCCTAAGACGCATTCCGCGCAAGAAAAGCTCGAGAAGCTAAACCCAGATGTGGAAATAATTGCCTACGACAGCCTAATAACAAAGGATAATATAAGAGATATAGTCAAGAATTACAATATTGTTGTAGATGGATCTGATAACTTTCTAACGCGATACCTTGTAAACGACGCTTGCTATTTTGAGCAGAAAACTCTTATATCAGGAGCCATTTTTCAGTTTGAAGGTCAGATTTCAGTATTTAAACCCCATAACGGCGGGGCCTGTTACCGTTGTCTATATCCAGAGATACCGCCTGAGGGTTTGATGCCGAGCTGCCAAGAGGCGGGAATATTAGGAGCTGTAGCTGGGACTGTAGGAACTATGCAGGCTGTTGAGACGCTTAAAGAGATTTTGAAAATCGGAGATACACTCGAAGATCGTCTTTTAATATTTAATGCCCTTAAAATGACTTTTGATTCAGTCAAAGTGAATAAACACCCTAAATGTTGCCTATGCGGGAAAAATGCATCCATTAAAGAAGTAGCTGAATATGTGAAGCCGGAATGTGATTTTGAGAACTCACCCCACTCTTAAATACAACTAAAATTTACTAGCCTAGTCAACAAAGATTCTGACGCCCACTGATAACTTGACAACACCTTGTACCTCCAACATACTAAACTACTCAAAATAACCCTTTAACTCTTTAAACTCTACTAATTTCGGGGAATTATAAATGGATTTAAGTGAGGTTTTTAAAAGCACTCTTCTTATTGGACCGGAACTTTCACTCATAATTGCCGGCCTAATAATAATAGTGCTGGATCCCATTCTTAGAAGTTCCGCAAAAAAGAATCTATTTAGTATAGCGCTTTTAGGTTTAGCAGTTGGTTTTATACTAAATTTAAAGAGATTTGGGGTATCCGAAACAGCTTTTTCCGGAGCGCTTTCTTTAGATCAGTTCGCGGCATATTTTAATATTATTTTTCTAATCGGTGCATTTCTAGCTGTAATTCTTTCAAGAGACTACCTTTCAAATATAAGTAAATACTCAAATGAGTTCTATGCCCTTATACTTTTTTCAACCTCCGGGATGATGATTCTAAGCTCTGCACAGGAGTTTATGTCGCTTTTCCTAGGATTTGAAATCATGTCCATATCCGTATATATCCTCTCGGCTTTTAACAGGAAATCAGTCAGGTCGACTGAGGCCGGAATTAAATATCTCATATTGGGCGGATTCTCATCAGCAATACTTCTTTATGGAATAGCGCTTCTTTATGGAGCTTCGGGTTCGGTATATCTGAGTGCAATAGTAAGCGTATTTGATCCTGCAAACCCGTTGTTTTTGGCAGGAAGCGCATTGGTTCTTGTCGGTTTTATATTCAAGATAGGAGCTTTCCCGCTTCATCAATGGGTACCGGATGTCTACGAAGGCGCACCGATGCCTGTTACTGCTTTTATGTCTGTGGGGGTAAAAGCAGCCGCTTTTGCAATATTGCTTAGAGTTATTTTCGAAGGATTTGCAGAAATCCAGCTAAGCATTATGCCGGTTCTCTGGATAGTTGCTGTGTTCACTATGATAGTCGGGAACATAGCAGCAATGGCTCAGAAGAGTATTAAACGAATGCTCGCTTACTCAAGCATTGCTCATGCCGGATATGCATTGGTAGGAGTAGTGGCTGCATATGGCGGAGAAACATTGGCTGTAAGTAGCGTAATTTATTATCTTTTTGCCTATATGTTCATGAATTTAGGCGCATTCGGTGTTTTAGCTTATCTATCGAGAGATGGTAAGGAATGTGAAACATTTGAAGATATTTCAGGTCTGTGGAAAAAAAGACCATATCTTGCTCTTGCACTAGGCGTATTTATGTTTTCTCTCGCAGGAATTCCTCCAACTATAGGATTTTTTGCCAAGTATAGAATTTTTCTTTCAGCAGTTCAGGCTGATTTTTATTGGCTTGCGGTTATAGGCATACTAAGCAGTGTTGTTTCAGCATATTATTACTTGCGAGTGCTTGTTTATGCATATATGAAAGATGATACAGCCACTTTTCCTTCATTTAAGATCGCTTCTTCAATCGTCTTAATAGTTCTTTGTCTGGGGACTCTGATCTTAGGAGTATTTCCCTTTGATTCTTGGAACTTAGCTCTGGAAGCAGCAGGATCAGTCTTGGTTGTTTTTAAAGGTGGGTAAATTTTTCAGTTTTAATGACTACTTACATTTCAATTCGACCATTATGTAAACCTAACAATTTTGAATACTTAAGCTAAGTATTGTATAATTAGCTTTAACAATCCATGGCAAGAAAGAGAAGCAGTTCCAAACAAAATTCCTCGGATAACCTTATTAGAGAGCTAATTTCAGCATTTTTATTCTCTCTTGGGATATTTTCCGCCCTTAGCCTAATTTTTTATAGCTCAGGTACAGATCAAGATGTACAGGGCGCTATGGGGCAGATAGGTGATTTTATATCTCAGATACTAGGACAGGCCTTTGGGTATGCGCTTTTGTTGTTCCAATCGTGTTATTTTACTCTTCAGTAGTAGTTTTTTTGAACCGGGCTGGAAATAGTCTTTATAGAAAGGCTATTGCTTCGTTTATTTTTCTCTTGGCAATAATGACTTTTCTTGGGCTTGCTTTTGCTGGAACAGACTTCTTAGGCTACAACCCGTCAGGCGGATGGATAGGAAGTTCAGTAGCTATGATACTCAGAGACAGTATTGCCGGAACGGTGGGTTCTTATTTAATTGTAACCATATTGTTTTTGCTCAGTTTAATAATTATATCGAGTCTAAGTTTAACGGAATTAATCGGAGTTACGGGAAAGTGGTCAATGTATATTTTTGATAATGTATACGCAGGATCTAAATATCTGGCGCTAAAAGGCAAAGACGCTGCTATTCAATTAAAACAATCGTACTCCAAATCAAAGATCAAGGCCGGAGACGAACCTTTAATATCAGATAACAATGGCTCAATGACCTTAAACGGCAAACAAAGTCCTGTCGATGACATTCTTAATGAAAATATAATAATTTTGGAAGATGAGATTATCCCTGAAGATCCTTCTGAGATAATACAGACAGATAACTATCACCCACAAATCGTAGTAGAAGAACCAAAATTGAAGGGACTTGAGGAGTTTTTTCCAAAGAAAGAAGTACTGCATAATGACTATAATCTTCCTTCTACAGATTTGTTGGATCCAAAAGTGGAATCGCATATTCAGGTAGACAGAAATGCTGTTTACGAAAAAGCGACGTTAATAGAAGATAAGTTAAAAGATTTTGGTGTTTCAGGAAAGGTTACCGAGATAAGACCTGGTCCCGTTATTACTATGTTTGAGTATAAACCCGCTCCGGGTATTAAGATCAACAAAATAGCTTCGCTTGAGAATGATCTTGCTATGGGGCTTAGTGCGGTCAGTATAAGAATAATTGCGCCTATTCCGGGAAAAGATGTTATAGGCATAGAAGTGCCAAACGCAAAAAGGGAATTGGTTGTTCTTAGAGAAATGCTGGAAGATCCTGAGTTTTCAAAGAGCGAATCCTTTTTAACCCTTGCTTTAGGTAAGGATATTGCAGGGCTTCCTTTTTATATGGATCTTAGAAAAGCGCCACATCTTATGATTGCAGGAACTACAGGGTCAGGAAAAAGCGTTTTACTAAACGCAATAATCACAAGCATGCTATATAAAGCAAGCCCGTATGAGCTTAAGTTTATTATGATCGATCCTAAGATGCTTGAGCTTTCTGTATATGAAGATATCCCGCATCTCTTACACCCGGTAGTCACTGAACCCAAGAAGGCCGCTGCAGCTTTAAGATGGGCTGTGCAGGAAATGGATAACAGATACAGAATTCTTTCTGAAGAAGGGGTCAGGGATATTGAGACTCATAACAGAAATGTGAAAAAATTAAATACTGAAGATAAATGGGACAAGCTTCTCCCTTATATAGTAATCGTGCTTGATGAACTCGCGGATCTAATGATGGTTGCTCCTAGCGAGATTAAAGAATCCATCACTAGGCTTTCACAAAAGGCGCGTGCAGCAGGTATTCACCTAATCGTTGCTACGCAGCGTCCTTCGGCGGATATTGTTGCCGGTCTAATCAAAGCTAATTTTCCTGCCAGGATTTCTTTCCTAGTCTTCTCCAAAATCGATTCAAGAATAATCTTGGATGCCGGTGGTGCGGAAAGATTGCTTGGAAAAGGGGATATGCTCTTTTTAGAGCCAGGTACCTCTAAACTCTTACGTTTACAAGGCGCTCTCATCTCAGATGAAGAGAGGGAGGGGATCACGGAGTTTGTAAAATCGCAGGGGCAGCCTCACTACAATGAGGAAATTACCTATGTAGAAGAGAAAGAGGACTCAGATGAGCTTGATGATGAGAAAGATGAGCTTTACCAAAAGGCTCTTAGAACTATTGCCGAGACTGGTCAGGCATCGATTTCAATGCTGCAGAGAAAGCTCAAGATAGGCTACAACAGGGCAGCCCGTATTGTAGAAATCATGGAAAAAGAAGGGGTTGTCGGCCCACAGGAAGTAGCAGGGAAACCAAGGGAAGTATTTATTGATCCAAGCCAGGTTGAAGAGAGGCAATAATGTCTAAAAAGTTATTCCCCATATTTCTTGTATTATTTGTATTATCCCTTGAAATTCACGCGGGTGCTCAAGAAAAAAATCTGGATTCTGTAATAGACGGGGTTCAGAAAAAGTATGAACAGATTAATAATTTCCAAGCCCTATTTACCCAGGAATCTGAGGTAAAGGCTTTAGATAAGATTCAGAAAGCACAGGGCGAAGTCTGGTTTAAGAAACCGGGCAAAATGAGATGGAATTACAATACCCCAAACAAGGATCAAATCGTTTCTGACGGCAAGACTCTCTGGTTTTATGATGAAGAAGAGGAACAAGTCATAGAAACCCCTATTACACAGGTATCTGAAACACAATCCACTACAACGCTGCTTTCGGGTCTAGGTAATATAAAAGAGCTTTTTGATGCCAGTTTTGCAGAGCCTGGAGATATAAACCCAAACGGAGGTTATTTGGTCGATCTAGTTCCTAAAGGCGATGAGGAATACAACAAAGTAACTATATCAGTCGATAAAAACGATATGATGGTAAATACGATTTATCTATACGACCCATTTGGTAATCTGACTACTGTTAAACTAGCGGATATAAAAGTAGATGGTGGTGTATCCGACACACTCTTTGACTTCAAGACCCCGGACGGCGCTGAAGTTGTAAAACCTCCATCCTTCCAATGATTGGCTGCAACTATTTTTTGCGCTGCCCATTTTGTCAAGCTTATTTTAAGTTGCTATGGTCAAGTTTGTAACTCTGCCTGTCCTTTGTAATCAGGCATTTCTGTCAAAAATCTAACTTAATCTATGGACTTATTACAAGGGGGCAGGCAATAATAATGGCCCTATCAAACTAAGGTTACAGTTCAAATAAAAAGCAAAAATCTTTTAGTACTTACATTCCCCAATTGATCCTGGCTCGCACTGCTTTCCATTAACCCAGTAGCTATTATCGAAAACCGCACCGTCCAACTTCGCCCCACCTATTAATGATTTAGTAAGATATGCAGAAACAACCTTGGCACCTTCTAAATTAGTTCCTTGAAAGTTTACACCTAAGAGTGAAGCTCCAGTAAGATTGGCATGAGAAAGATTAGCGCCTTCAAGATTAGCTAGTTTTAAGTTAGCCCCTGAAAGGTTTGCTTTGCTTAAGTCTTTATCCTTCAAGTAAGCGCCGGTCTTGTTACAACCATGCCAGTCTACACCCGGTCCTGGAGGATCATCGCACTTTGCAAAAGCAGCGCATGTAATTAAAAAAATAAAAGAGCCGCTTAGAAATACTCTATTAAGTAACCTTGATAAACTTTTGTTCATTGAAATCATCTTATGTATATACAAATATCACAAAAGTACCCGCAGTCAACAAAAAAAACGAGAGTGTTGCTACTGACCATTCTCGGCAGACCACATTACTGATCTTACACTACCCTCTAGAATCTCGAGCATTTCATAATCAGGATAGAGCTTCTTCATTTTTTTTATCGCATCATCGATAGTATCTGAATTGTTAACNGACTCCTTAAAGTTCAATAAATATTCCTCAGCCTGCTTCAGAATATCAGCAGTGCCTACCGGCCCGTGCCCGGGATAAACAGAAGAAATGGAACCAATAGAGCGAATAGTCCTAAGTTGTTCCAGCCATTTATCTATATTGTTTTCACCCACCCACAGGTGCACACCGTTGCTTGCCAGATCCCCCACAAATAAGGTTTGATTTGACGGGATATAGATGATGGTATTTTCAATGCTTTCCCCGTCTCTGAAAATTTGGAAGATAATATCAACATCTTTAAGTTTTAAACGCTTACTTTCCAGAACAGTCATCTCACCAAAAACCTGGGGCTTCCCTTTGTCATCTGTCCAGTACTTCATTGTATTTTCAACCTCGGTTATTGTACGAGGCCCCCCAATGATTTCAGCATCCTCAAATTCGATCCCTAAAACCTCAAGACCATAATAATGATCCGGATGGGGATGAGTGATTACTATTTTTGATAATTTTTTTCCTGTGGAATTGATTAAATCTACAACATTCCTACCCTCTTTCGGGGAAAATTGCGCATCAATCAAAATTGCCTCATTCTCTACTATGAGAATATGGGAATTGCTCATAAAGCCTTCCGGGGATGCTTTGTAAGTGACAACGGAAAAAGTAACCTTGGAATCTGTCGGAACGGACAAAGTTATATTTGAAAAAGAAAACGTAAATAAAATAAGAAAAATAGATAAGAAGATCAGCATAGTAAATCTATAAAACTTCCTTAAAATATAAAATTCGGCCTGGTTAGCGGTCTATCTCGCCAAGTACTATATCAAGACTGCCGATTGCTGCAATTACGTCAGCTACAAGGCTTCCTTCTACCATTTTCGATAGAGCCTGCATGTTAACGAATGAAGGACCCCTAACGCGCATTCGGTAAGGCTTACCAGTACCGTCACTTATTAAATAATATGAAAGTTCACCTTTGGGGTTTTCAACAGCGTGCTGGATTTCCCCCGCAGGCGGCTTAAACCCTTCATAAACTATTACA
>JGI24023J19991_10001961_pt1 | contig 15289 bp, 15 predicted proteins | sample Cruoilmetagenom1_FD_19991 | JGI IMG/M metagenome (IMG submission 19991) | reverse complement strand
TCCAAAGGAGAATCTGGAGGAAGCCATTCGCACCAAGACCAAAAATGCCTTCGTGGATGCAAACCTCAAGGCTTTCGAACTGGGTTTCAGCACCGCAGCAAACGCCTGAATAGGGATGCGTATGATGTGAACGTGTCTCCGGGCACAGCCTGTTCAGAGGATTGCGACCGTTTGGCCCTGCGCCGCTACTAGCAATACCGCATGGCCTTGGAGAAAACCGGCCTGTCCATCGGCGACATCAAGGTGATCAAGACCCACAACCCCTTTGTGGTCGACGACATCAACTTCGCCAAGAAGATGGAAATCGACGCCGACGGCTTCAACAACTACGGCTCGTCGGTGATTTATGGCCACCCCCAAGGGTCTACAGCCACCCGGCTGATCATGGAAGGTATCGAGGAGACGGTCATGCGAGGCGGCGGATACCTGCTGTGAACGGGCTGTGCCGCCGGCGACTGCGCTGCCTCGCTGATTCTGAAAATCGGTTAAATCAAACCTCACCGCCATCGTGCCGGGGGGAGACAGGCGTGAGCTGTTTTTTGCAAGAGTGATTGACTTCTCATCGATTTCGACCGATGATGAAGTGAACGGATTTCATACTTGGTTGTTTTGACCGCTCAACCTGAAGATGAATGAGAGCAGCGGAAGCGCTATTAATATATCCTGGGAGGAGCACCATGAAGGAGTTGGTCGAGGAGATTGCTAGGGCACTTGTGGACGATCCGGAACAGGTATCGGCAAATGAAATCGTAACCCAGCAGAGCATCGTCATCGAGCTCGGCGTGGCCAAATCGGATCTGGGAAAAATCATCGGTCGAAAGGGTCAGAATGTGCAGGCCATCCGCACCATCCTGAACGCCGCCTCGGGGAAAACAAAAAAACGGATCATCCTCGAACTGCTGGAATAGGAATCATTTGTTTTTCTACCCGCCTCGTTCCGTGGCAATTCGAACAATTCATCGAATATGATGAAGCCTTCCGCGCTTAGGTGAGCAACCGGCTTTTCGTCTTGGGCTATCGACGGCTTTCGCGAGCTCTTCCAAAAACAGTTTCCTCGGCAATTCAATCGCGCCGAACCGAATGAGGTGGTCGCTTCTCACCTGGCAATCGATGATCGTGAACCGCCTGCGCTTGAGATACTCCACGAGGGTAACGAAGGCCACTTTAGAGGCGTTGCTGATCCGGCTGAACATGGATTCCCCGAAAAAAGCGCGGCCGATGGATATGCCGTATAACCCGCCCGCCAGCTCCCCATGCCGCCACGCCTCAACCGAATGGGCGTAACCCTGCCGATGGAGCTCACAATAGGCCGCCTTCATCTCATCGGTGATCCAAGTTCCTTCGCCATAGGATCTTTTGGTCCGGGCACATGCCTGGATCACGGATTCAAAGGTTTTATCACAGGTAATGGTAAATAGTTTTCGCTTTATGACCTTGCGGAGCGATTTTGAAATTCTCAATTCCTCAGGATACAACACCAGCCTGGGGTCCGGCGACCACCAAAGAATGGGTTCACCCTCGGAATACCAAGGGAATATGCCGTTTCGATAAGCCAGCACGAGCCGTTCGACGCTCAGGTCACCGCCGACGGCCAGCAAGCCTTCTTTGATGGCCAAATGCGGTGGGGGAAAGGAGTGTCGATTGGAGAGGGTGAAAACGGGCATAGGAAGTTGGGTTCGTTGGGTTCGTTGGGTTCGTTGGGTAAGCCCCAAAACCCATGTTATCGTCTGTTTGCAATGAACAATCTCTACTTGCCATATTCAAACGCCAGTTTATCATTCTTCATATCCAGCTTAACATTCCCTCCCTTCTCCAGGTTACCGAAGAGAATTTCGTCCGCCAGAACATCTTTGACCTCGGCCTGAATGATACGGGCCAGGGGCCTCGCGCCGTATCGGGGGTCATGACCTTTTTCAGACAGATATTTTCTTACCGTGTCCGAATATTCCAGAGAAACTTTTTTGACCGCCAGTTGATCGGCAAACTCGCTCATGAACTTGTCGACGATCATGGCCATGATCTCACGGTCGAGGGCGTTGAAGGTGATGATGCCGTCCAAACGGTTTCTGAACTCGGGACTGAATATTTTTTCAATGGCTTTTTTNCCCTTGCCGACGGGATCCCCTTTGGGATCACCGAAGCCGATGGTGGNGCTGCTCATCTCACGCGACCCGGCATTGGATGTCATCATGACGATCACATTNCGAAAATCGGCCTTCTTGCCGTTATTGTCCGTCAAGGTGGCATGATCCAGAACCTGCAGCAGGATGTTGAACAGGTCTTCGTGGGCTTTTTCAATTTCATCCAGCAGCAGAACACAGTAAGGGTGTTTGCGGACACCGTCGGTGAGCAGGCCGCCCTGGTCGAAGCCGATGTATCCGGGGGGCGCGCCAATCAAACGGGCCACGGCATGTTTTTCCATGTACTCGCTCATGTCATAACGCATAAATTCCACATCCAGCTGCCGGGCCACCTGTCGGGCCACTTCGGTCTTGCCGACACCGGTGGGACCCGTAAAAAGAAATGAACCCACAGGTTTCTCCGGCTGGCCCAGGCCGGCCCGGGAGCGNTTNATGGCGGTCACCATCGCATCGATGGCGTCGTCCTGNCCAAACACCACACGACGAAGTTGGCTGCCCAGCGTTTCCAATTTGGCCTTGTCCGGCGTNGANACATTGACCGCCGGAATTCGGGCAATTTTAGCCACGATCTTTTCAATATCCGACGGGTGAATCTTCTTCCGGTTGGCGGCGCCGCTGAGCCGGATGGCGGCACCGGCTTCATCGATGACATCGATGGCCTTGTCGGGAAGGAATCGATCGTTGATGAATTTAGCCGACAGCTCACAGGCCGATTTCAGGGCCGCATCCGTGTATTCAATCCCATGGTGCGCCTCGTAACGGGAGCGCAACCCCTTGAGGATCTTGATGGATTCTTTAACCGGTGGTTCCAGAATATCTATCTTTTCAAATCGTCTGGACAAGGCCCGGTCCTTTTCGAAATGATTTTTATATTCCTCATAGGTCGTGGACCCGATGCAGCGCAGTTCGCCGGTAGACAAAAACGGTTTTAGGATATTGCTGGCATCCATGGACCCACTGCTGGTGGCACCAGCCCCCACGATGGTATGAATTTCGTCGATGAACAGGACGGCGTTTTTCCGTTTTTTCAGTTCGGCCACCACCCCTTTGAGGCGCTGTTCGAAATCGCCCCTGAATTTCGATCCGGCCAGCATGCCGCCCAGATCCAGTGAATAAATCCGCACCTCTCTGAGCATGTCCGGCACCTCACCCGCCCATATCTGCCGGGCCAACCCTTCGGCCATGGCCGTCTTTCCCACACCCGGATCCCCCACAAAGATGGGNTTGTTTTTCCTGCGACGACANAGCACCTGCATGGTGCGTTGCAGCTCCGGTTCGCGGCCGATCAACGGGTCCAGCTTGCCTTTGGCCGCCCGGTCGATGAGGTTCACCGTGTAGGCTTCCAGGGGGCCGGCCTTTTTTTTGACGGTCTTCTGTTCGGCAGGCGTGCCGTTCTCCGGCGCGTTGTCGGCAGTTCCCGGGGGAAATTCATGGGAGATCACCCGAAGGACGTCCAGCCGGGAGAGGCCCTCTTCGTTCAGAAAAAAAACGGCGTGAGAGTCCTTCTCCATGAAAATGGATGCTAGAATATCGCCGACCGCCACCTCTTTTTTTTCGGCAGAACGCACATGGTTGACAGCCCGCTGGATCACCCGCTGAAAGCCGATGGTCTGCTGGAGCACGTACTCGCTCTCTTCGGGAATCATCTCCATGTTTTCATTGAAGAACATCTCGAGATTGGCTTTAATGCTTTCCACATTACCGCCGCATTTTTTAAAGACGTCGAGTCCCGAACCGTCGTGCAGGATGGCAAAAAGCACATGTTCAACACTGACATATTCATGCCGCCGTTTCTTGGCCTCGCGAACGGCAAAGCCCAACGTGGCGCTAAGTTCTTTACTGATCATATTCTATTCCTGTTCCATGCTGCAGCGCAGCGGATAGCCGTTTTCACGGGCAAGATTGTGAACCGTATCGACCTTGGTTTCAGCAATTTCAAGGGGGTAACACCCACATGCGCCGATGCCTTTCTGGTGGACGTTCATCATGATCTTGGCCGCCGATTCGGGAGATTTGTTGAACACGTAGATCAACACCTCGATGACAAACTCCATGGTGGTATAGTCATCATTATGCAACAGCACCCGATACATGGGGGGCTCTTTGGTTTCATCCCGTGCTTCCGAGCTTTCTTGTTGTTCGGTCTGGTATCGGGCCATGGTCATCGGCGTTTTTTGGGTTTTGGGTTGGCATAGCGCGGTTCGCGAAGCCCACCCGGTATCCGTTCATGGCTCGAAATTGTTTGTTTGTCGGGCATCGGCAAAATCACGTTCAACTTAATATTCAATCGGTCCGCCTATTCTTAATCGACTTCGGGAAGCCGCATAACCATTCGTAATCATGTATTTCCTTTAACTATGAGCGATGAGCCGGCAGCGATGTGCGTTTGACTAATTATAATCATCGCCAATATGAATTGTAAAGGGCATTTCTTGGTTTAAAAAAGCGGTAGGGGGGGGTTGATTTCCGTTGGTTTTGCGCGGCACACCGTTGAGCGGTAGATTGCGGGATGGTTACCGTTCAATTTCAACGATACGGGGGATCGCGGTACCGTTTTCAATACGGACCTTTGCCAGGGAGACCGGATAGTTAAACCGTCGGTGGCCGGCACTTCCCGGATTTAGAAAGATGACGCCTTCTTCGATAAAAATTTTCGGTTGGTGGGTGTGCCCACTGATGACCACATGGATACCGGCAGCCGACGGCTCCAAATCCAAGTGGTTAAGATCATGAAGCATATAAAAAACAATGCCATCGATTTTCACCATCTCCGTGACCGGCAATGAATTGGACCAAGAACCATAGTCCATGTTTCCCCGGACAGCCACCACCGGGGCGATACGTCGCAGTCGTTCCAGCACCATCGCATCGGTGATATCGCCGGCGTGAANGATTTGATCACATCCTGCCAGGGCCTCTTCCACCGCCGGGCGGACCAGGCCGTGGGTGTCGGAGAGGATACCGATGATTGTTGGGTTCGTCNGGTTGGTTGGGTTCATTGGGATCCACATTCTGGGTNCGGGGTCGATAAGAGAAGCACGAGAATGCCGAGCCGGGCCAATANATGCCCTTTCCGGACAGACGTTATCTTCCGCAGCACTTCTTGTATTTCTTTCCGCTACCGCAGGGACAGAGTGCATTGCGGCCGATTTTTTCCGATTGGCGTTTCATTGGCTTTTTGGCTGCCGGGGCATCGCCACTACCGGAAAAGACCAGTTTCTGCTCCTTGGGCTTTTGCAGGTTCTCGATATGGTCCGGTTCGGCCAGCTGTATCCGAAACAGTATGCCCAGGGTTTCCGACTTGATGCGATCGATGGTCTCCTGGAACATCTCGAAGCCTTCTTTCTTGTAGANCAGCAACGGATTCTGCTGGGCGTANCCGCGCAACCCGATTCCCTCCTTCAGGTGATCCATGGATNAAAGATGGTCCTTCCACAAATTATCCACGGTCTGGAGCATGATCATCCGCTCCAGTTNCCTAAAATCACCCGCTCCGCCCAACATGGCGACCTTTTCATCATAGATCACATGGGCCTGTTCNTAGATGGCCTGGGCCAGACCTTCGTCGTTGAGGCCGTCCAGGGTGTTTTCATCCATTTTCGACAGCCTGAAGTTGAACTGCTGGAACACGGCATCCGAAATGGCTTCCCACTCCCAATCCTCGGGAAGCGTGCGCTCATCGGCAAATTTGGCCGCAATCGCCTCGGCGTTTTCCAGCATGATGTCATCGATGGTGGACTTCAGGTCGACACCGGTGAGCAGGTCACGGCGCTGTTTGTAGATCACCTCGCGCTGCTGATTCATGACGTCGTCATATTCCAGCAGGTGCTTGCGGATATCGAAGTTGTGCGCCTCCACCTTGGACTGGGCATTTTCGATGGCCCGGCTGATCAGGTTGTGTTCGATGGGTTCCCCCTCCTCCATACCCAAACGCTCCATGATACCGGTTATGCGCTCACCGCCGAAAATGCGCAGCAGGTCGTCTTCCAGGGCCAGATAGAAACGGGAAGAGCCGGGGTCACCCTGACGTCCGGAGCGGCCACGCAGCTGGTTGTCGATACGCCGGCTCTCATGCCGTTCCGTACCCAGGATATGCAGGCCGCCCAATTCGGTTACGCCCTCGCCAAGAACGATGTCCGTACCACGCCCGGCCATATTGGTGGAGATCGTTACCGCCCCTTTCTGGCCGGCCATGGAGATGATCTCCGCCTCCTTCTCGTGATTCTTGGCGTTGAGTATCTCGTGGGGAATGCCTTTCTTTTTCAACTGTTTGGCCATCTGCTCGGAGATATCGATGGACACGGTACCCACCAGCACCGGCTGGCCTGTTTGGTTGAGTTCCTTAATNTCCTCGATCGCGGCATCGAACTTTTCCCTGCGCGTCTTGTAGATCACATCGGGGAAGTCTTTTCGGATCATGGACATGTTGGTGGGAATCACCGACACGTCCAGGTTGTAAATTTTCTTGAATTCCGCCGCTTCCGTATCCGCCGTACCGGTCATGCCCGACAATTTGTCGTACATCCGAAAGTAATTCTGAAAGGTGATGGTAGCCAGGGTCTGGTTTTCGTTCTCGATCTTGACGTTCTCCTTGGCCTCCAGGGCCTGGTGCAATCCTTCACTGTAGCGGCGACCGGGCATGAGGCGCCCGGTGAACTCGTCGACGATGATCACCTCGCCTTCTTTGACGATATAGTCCACATCCCGCTTGAAAAGCGTGTGGGCTTTCAGCGCCTGGTTGGTGTGGTGGAGTAACTCGATGTTACCGGGGTCGTATAGGTTTTCCACACCCAACATCTGCTCGGCATGGGCCACGCCTTCCTCGGTAAGCGCTGCGCTGCGCGCCTTTTCATCGATCTTATAATCCACGTCCACTTTAAATTTAGGAACGATCCCATTGACCTGGTAGTAAAGCTGGGTCGATTTTTCCGCAGGACCGGAGATGATCAGGGGCGTCCGCGCCTCATCGACAAGGATACTGTCCACTTCGTCCACGATGGCGAAATGGAGGTCCCGCTGGACCAGGGACTGCCCATCGAACTTCATGTTATCACGCAGGTAATCGAAGCCGAATTCATTGTTGGTTCCATAGGAAATATCGGCNCCGTACGATTCCTTGCGCTGCCGGTCGTCNAGTCCGTGATGGATCGTCCCGACAGTCAGTCCCAAAAATTGNTATATCTGCCCCATCCACTCCGTATCGCGCCTGGCCAGGTAATCGTTGACCGTGATCACATGCACCCCGCGACCGGTCAGGGCGTTGAGATAGGCGGCCAGCGTCGCCACCAGGGTTTTGCCTTCACCGGTTTTCATCTCGGCGATTCTACCGCTGTGGAGCACCATGCCGCCAATCAACTGAACGTCGTAGTGGCGCATCCCCAGCGTCCTCACGGAGCCTTCCCGAACGATGGCAAAGGCTTCCGGCAGTAAATCATCCAGCGGCTCCCCATTGTCAAGGCGTGTCTTAAGCCGTGGCGTCTGATCTTTAAGCTGTTCGTCACGCATCGCCTTCATCTGCGGTTCCAAGGCGTTGATGGCTTCCACGAGGGGATAAAACTTTTTCAGTTCACGTTCATTTTTACTGCCGAAGATCTGGGTTAAGAATTTACCAATCATCAATTCAATCTCCAATTGTGTGGACTGGATGGTGTTTCTGAAAATGGATGGCATGAGATGGTATGTCGACATTCACCCCGGTGTCAACACACCGGCATCCTAAACCATTTTTTCGGACCACTCAAGCGCTAAGGGATAATATTTCCGGGAGTAAGGGATTGGGAAGTTGAAAGCGATCCATCGGGTGAAGGGATAGTAAAAATCAGTTCAGGATATACTTTGCGGGATTCACGGGAACACCGTTGAGGTGAACTTCATAATGCAGGTGCGGGCCGGTGCTGCGGCCACTGCTCCCCATCTGGGCGATGATGTCGCCGCGTTTGACTGTTTCACCACGTTTTTTCAGGGCTTGGCTGAGATGCGCATATCGGGTGATCATGCCATGGCCATGATCAATGACAACCATATTTCCCATTCCTCCTTTCTTTCCCACATAGGTAACGACACCGTTTGCCGTGGCCATGATGGCGGTACCTTTGTGGTTGGCGATATCCACCCCCTTGTGGAACTCTTTCCGGTCGGTAAACGGGGAAACCCGGTAGCCGAAGCGAGAGGAGAGCCATCCGCTGGTTGGCCGGATGGCCGGCGTCGACGCCAAGAAGCTACGCTGCCCTTCCAGTTTGTGCAGCAGCGTACCAAAGCTATCCTCCTGGTGAAGGGTTGCCGTGTTCAGTTCGTTGACCTGTCGGTGCATTTCACGCATCAGTCCTTCATGCCGCTGGGTTAGCGCCAACTGGGATGCCAGGTCATCGGGCGCTGCGCCGCCGACGCCGAACAGGCTGCCATTGCCCTTACCGGGATCCAAGTTGGCGATGACACGAATCTTCTCTTCGAAATGGTTGAGCGTAACCAGGTTATCCTTGAGGGCATTGATATCGTCGGCAAAGGACTGAATCTGCAGGCGTTGCTGGGTGATCTCATCGCGCTGGTCCATAATCGTCCGGGCCATCTGCCCATTGGCGACGATAGACTGCCGGAGACCATGGTACCCGTAGATAACGAAACCGAAAAACGCGACCACGGAGAAGGTCGCCAGGGTCAGCACAAAGAGAAGCGTTATGGGAATCGTGAACCGTTCAACCCGCTCACCGGAGTGACCCAAAATGCCGATGGATATCTTTTTGGTCATCATTTCATCGCGCCCAATGCAGGCAGACGCATCTATCTCGATACAATTCAATCAGTTAAAAAAACAACGGCCTAAAAATGGAAGCTACCATGATATCCACGGCATGTCAATACCATGGCAGTGTTTGCGTCCTATTCAACCATCCAGCATTATTTAACAATCGATGCGCCTGCACCAGGCAGGAGTACCTCTTTGCCGCGACCTGTCAGGCAATGCCCAGTTTGAACTTGAGCGACTTCAGGGTATTTTTCATGAGCATGGTGATGGTCATGGGTCCCACGCCGCCGGGAACCGGGGTAATGGAGCCGGCAATCTCTTTGGCCGCATCGAAATCCACGTCACCTTTGAGGATCGCTATTTTATTGCCGGTCTTCTCGCTAATCTTCTCACCGACACGGTTAACACCGACATCGATAACACATGCACCAGGCTGGATCCATTCGGGCTTCACCAGATCAGGCACACCGGCGGCAACGATCAGAATGTCGGCCCGCTTGCAGTGGGCGGCCAGGTCTTTGGTCCGGGTGTGGACAATGGTGACGGTGGAATTGGCGCCCGGGCCTTTTTGCACCATCATGTTGGCGATGGGTTTGCCAACGATGTTGGAACGACCCACCACGACCACCTCGGCGCCGCTGGTTTCAACACCGGCGCGCACGATCATCTCCTGGATTCCCGCCGGGGTGCACGGGGGAAACTTGACTTCATCGCCACCGATCATCAGCCGGCCAACATTGACCGGATGGAAACCATCAACATCCTTGTCCGGATCAATGGCATTGAGAACTTTTTTCTCGTCAATGTGTTTGGGAAGGGGCAGTTGAACCAGGATGCCGTTGATGCTTTCATCTTTATTGTACTTGTCGATCAGTGCCAATAAATCCGCTTCGGAGATGTCCACCGACTGGTTATCCTGAATCTCCTTGAACCCGACCCGGTGCGCGGTTTTAATCTTCAGGGTCACATAAGAAATGGATGCCGGGCTCTCCCCAACGAGGATGGTCACCAGCCCGGGAACCACGCCGTGCGCATCCTTGATCTGTTTCACCTCTTTGGTAATTTCTTCGAGGATCTCCTCCCGGATCACGGTACCCTTGATAAGCGTTGCTGTCATCTCTAATCTCCTTTCACATTGATGGTTTCGGTGTGTTCGTTCGGCGTCGAAACGCCGTTGGCGTTTTACAAAAACGGTTGCAGGCAAATCGTAAAGTTACACGGGTGCGGTTTTTGCCCATTATAAGGCGGATGATGAAATCGCCCTTTGTTTAGTCCAAAACGACGCGGATGTCAATAACACGATCTTAACGGGTCGGGGCAACCGCGGTTTCAAAAAATCCCGGTCTTGGCCAACATTCGTTTTGACCGACAGGTGTAATCGAGAATCAATACGGATTTTAAAATGGCGGCCCCGCCTTCCTGTGGATCGCTCCTACAGGGGATAGGCAACGCCGTTTAAGCCGGCGGCTTCGTCCAGGCCGAACATCAGGTTCATGTTCTGAACGGCCTGCCCGGCGGCCCCTTTGACCAGGTTGTCAATAACCGACATCAGGATCAGGCGTCCGCTGCCTGGATCCACCGCCCAACCGATGTCGCAGAAATTGGTTCCCCGGACATGCAAGGTGTCGGGGAAACGACCATCGGGCAGCAAGCGGATGAAGGGCTCGCCCTGGTAGACCGATTCGAGGCACTGCCGGACCTGCATCTCATCGGCACCCGGGGAAAGCGAGACATAAAGGGTGCTTTCCATCCCCCGGGTCATGGGCACCAGGTGAGGAACAAAGGTGATTTTTACCGACTTACCGGCCCATCGCGAGATATTTTCTTCTATTTCCGGGGTGTGACGGTGCCCCCCGACCTTGTATGCCTTGAATGATTCATTGGCGTGACAGAAATGCGTGGTCTGGTTGGCACCGCGACCCGCGCCGCTGACACCGGACTTGCAGTCGGCAATGACGGTGGCCGGGTCCACGAGTTTCGCTTTAACCAGGGGGAGCAGCGGCAACAGCACACTGGTGGGGTAGCAACCCGGATTGCCGACCAGGTCCGCCGACGCCACCTCATGCCCATACCATTCACAGAGCCCGTAAACCGCACGTTCCATCAGGTGGGCACAGGTGTGGGGCTGGTAGTGTGATTCATAGGCATCACGGTTTTTAAACCTGAAATCGGCGGACAGGTCCACCACCCGCTTGCCTTCGTCCAGCAGTTCCGGGACCATGCCCATGGATACTTTGTGGGGCAAGGCCAGAAAGACCACATCACTATTTCTGCACACGACCGCCGGATCGTTGTCTTCGCAGTTCAGCCGAACAAATCCGTTCAGGGCCGGGTAGATGGTATCGTAGGGAACCCCTGCATATTGCCGGGATGTAACCACGGACAGGGACACCTGGCGATGTCCGCAAAGAATACGGACCAGTTCAGCGCCGGCGTAACCGGAGGCGCCGACGACAGCTGCTCGGATCATGGGATCTCCTCAATCTTCAAAGATTAACGTTCAGGTTCGACACGCGATGTTCTGATTTTCGACATTCATGAAACGCTCATCCGCCGAGGTAAGCCTTTTTCACCTCGGGATCATTAATCAGGGATTCGGAATCGCCCTCCAGAACCAGATTCCCGTTTTCCAGAACATACCCTTTTTGTGAAAATTTCAACGCCAGCCGCGCATGCTGCTCAACCAGCAGGATGGCGGTACCCTCCTCCCGGTTGATCTGCTTGAGGACCTGAAACACATTCATCATCAGCAACGGCGACAACCCCACAGAGGGCTCGTCCAGCAGCATCAGTCGCCGCCCACTCATGAAGGCCCGACCGATGGCCAACATCTGCTGCTCGCCGCCGCTCATGGTGCCCGATGCCTGAGATTTGCGCTCTTCGAGCCGGGGAAAAATTTCAAACACCCGGCGAATGTCCTTTTTGACATTGTCGCGGTCCTTGCGGGCAAAGGTGGCCAACTGCAGGTTTTCCATCACCGTCAGGTCACCGAACAGACGGCGGCCTTCGGGAACGTGGGTGATGCGTGGCCGAAATCGCCGCTTGATGCAACCCATCCCGGCGGCCTTCGGGAACGTGGGTGATGCCCAATCGGCTGACCACTTTTTCGGCCGGCAATTTGAGCAGATCTTTGCCCATACAGGTCATGGCCGAACCGACCGCCACCGGGACCATTCTGGAAATGGCCCGCAGGGTTGTGCTTTTACAGCTCCGTTGGCGCCGATGATGGTGACGATTTCACCGACATCGATATTGAAATTGATCCCGTGCAGGGCTTTGATCTTGCCGTATGACACCCGGAGGTTTTCCACTTTGAGCAGCATCAGAAGTCCACCTCCTGTTCGCCGATGTAAGCCTCGATGACCTTGGGATTGTTCTGAACCACATCGGGCGTTCCCTCCACGATAACCCGGCCGAATACCAGGACCTGCACATGCTGGCAAAGCTCGTGAACCACCCGCAGTCGGTGTTCGATCAGAAAAATGGCCAGATTGAAACGTTCATGGGCGTTGCGGACCACCTCGATCATGCCCATCATTTCGTCCGATGTCATACCCACCGTGGGTTCGTCCAACAAAAGCACCCTGGGCTCCATGACCAAGGCCCGGATCCAGGCTGAGGTTATATTCGGAAACAGCCTGCAACCCGCCGAAATTGTGGCGCCTGTCGGTGACGTGAAGCAGCGGCATATCAGTCCACCTCCTTGGGTCCGAATACCTGCCGAACATCAAATTCCTTAAAAGCGATGAGTCCCGTGGGCCGGTAGATCATCACCAGGACGAGCAATAGCGGAATGACGATCCACTTGAGAATTTCCAGGGAGCGCAGGGCTTCTCCCAGTAGGCTGATGGAAACCGCACCGACGATGGATCCGCAAACCGAGTTCAAACCGCCGAAATAGACCATGGCCAGCACTTCCGCCAGCTTCTGTACGCTGAACATGGCCGGATTGACATAGCGCAGTACGTGGGCCAGCAGGCCGCCGGCCACACCGGCCCAGAAGGCGCCAAACAAAAAGGCCACCATTTTGGTTTTACGGGTGTCCACGGTCATGGCCTCAGCCGCCGATTCGTCGTCGCACACCGCGTTGAGGGCCTTGCCCATGGTGGAGGTGACGAAGTTGTTGATTGTCCAGATACCGACCAAACACGTTCACCGCCGGCGCATCTCCGCCACCATCTCTTTCAAAATAGAAAGTACATTTCCCCCCCGCTCCCGGGCAATGCGGTGGGCATCATCCACCAGTTGCCGGGCGAGGCGCTCCAAGCGCGCCCTTTCCGGCAGGGGCCGACCCGTTTTTTCACACTGCCAGGATAGCAGGCGAATGGCCGCGTTTACCTGCTGATTTTTCAAAAACCCCACGGTTGACCTCATTGTAGAAACCTACTTTTGGCACAGGTGAAATAAAAACCGCTCCAGCAGCATCCGGGGATCCTGGCCTGTGGATTTCATCCGCAAATCGACCTCGCTCAAATCGATCATCGCCGACATCAACTGCTCACGTGAAAATTTGTCGGCCTTATCGAGTGTCTGGAAGACGGGAAAGGGGCTTTTCGGATTTTTAGCCAACACCAAGTCGCTGGATGGGGCTTTTTTGCGCTGCTTCGCCGTGGCAGGTGGATTGATAACCGAATGCCACGTTTGCATGGGCGCTGCGAAGGCCCCATCGTCCGCCTGAACCGCCTTGAATGGACCGGCTTTAAACTGGGGAAATGACAGGTGGGCACGCCAGGAGCGTCCCCGGTCGCGCACAATAAAGTCTTTTGCCGTAAGCAACCGTCGAATCTGATTGGCCGCGGCCGCCAGCAGTTGCAGCGGATGCATACCGTCATCCAGCAGGCTTTTCATAAAAAAGAGAGTGGCCGACAGATCTCGCTCCGCAACGGCATTGGTAAACTCGAAGATAGGGTCTTTACGGGTGCGCTGCAGCAGTACAGTCACATCCGCGTCGGTGATCGTTTGGCGATCGCCGACAAAGCTGATCAGCTTCTCCAGGTTGTCGGAAAGGGTACGTAGATCGAAACCGGTCCAACGCATCAACCGCCGCCGCGCATCCATGGCCATTCGCTTTCCCGCCTGCGCCAGGCATCCATCCATGGTCGCCTTGGTCACGGCCTCCTGGGCCATGCGGTCTGCCCGCGTCTCCCCTTTGGGAACCGTGCAATCCACCACCAGGCCCGTTTCATCGATGGCTTTGAACAGGGCTTTTCGGCGATCGACAATATCCGTGGAAATCAACAACCGATGACCATCCGGAAACCCTTTTTCCATGGCTGCTTGAAGCAGGGCCGCATCGTCCTTTTTATTCGGAATCCGAAGTCCGTTCTCCCGGCAATAATCCATCAATTGGGAAAACCACGGCGCCGGTTGGCCGTCGACATCATCGGCCACCTTGTTTCGCAGGGCGGAGGTGGTCAGATCCTCAAAGTCCAACCCGATAAGCGCCATCAGGTTACAGAAGGAGCGCGCCGCCTTTTTCATCTCCCCGCTTTGGGCCGCCTGCGCCATCTTCTCGCGAAGCCCCTGTTGGGCCTTGAGCGAATAAAATAAGCGGGCGTCATGCAGCACGACCAGCTTTGCGGTGGAAAGCAGCGCATATGTGTTCATGCCGGACAATACGGCGCCGATCGTATCGTCACCACCATCAAACGCTTCGACGCCGAGAGCCCGGTCCGCCCGGGGCATCAAGACGTCCAGAATCGCATCGTAAGCCTTTTTACAAAGCATCTCTTCACCACAGATCAGGGTGACCGGCGGCCAGTCGACGGTACCGGCGCGGCTCAGATAATCGGCAAGGACGTGGTAGGCGATGGTTGGCATAATCTCAGAAAACCGAGGTAAACGGTTGGAAGACGGTAGTCGGCAATCGGAGACCGGAGGACCGATGACCGAATTCAAACCCAACGAACATTATTGCGGCATTTTTCCGAGTACCAGGTGGGCGACGAAAATCGTGATGCCCACGGTGATGGCGCTGTCAGCCACATTGAATGCCGGCCAGTGGTAGGCGCCCACGTAGAAAAGTAGAAAATCCACCACCTCATCGAAGCGTAGCCGGTCGATGAGATTGCCCACGGCACCCCCGAAAATCATGGCCAGGGCGGACGCCAGGTAGGGGTGGGTTTTGGGTGTACTGCGGTAAAAATAGACGATTAGCCCCATGGCGATGGCCGAGACGCCGATGAACAGAAGGTTGCGGATCTCATGGCTGCCGCCGGCCATGAAGCCGAACGCCCCGCCGGGATTGCGGATATGCGTCAGATTGAAAAAACCCGGTATGACCGTGATCGAGTGATAAAGCGGCATCTTGGATAGAACCAGCAGCTTGGTGATCTGGTCCAGCAGCACCACCAGGCCGGCAATCAGCAAAAACGGCTTGAATCCCATCGAGACAAGCGGGGGCTTG
>JGI24023J19991_10001960_pt1 | contig 15298 bp, 16 predicted proteins | sample Cruoilmetagenom1_FD_19991 | JGI IMG/M metagenome (IMG submission 19991) | reverse complement strand
CTAAAAATTCAATCAAGCAGATGACGGCAAGGCAAAAACAAGCGAAAAAGCGCAGTTTACACGTAGTAAATGAGCATTTTGAGCTTGTTTTTAACGCAGCCGGCGCGGCTTCAGTGGATTTTTAGAGGAGCCCTATAATGCAGCTTGTCTTATTCGTGGTTATGCTGCACTGATGAAATTGAATAATATTCATAAACGTAAGCCACCTGTTCGTATCGGCATCAGCAGTTGCCTGCTCGGCGAGAAGGTGCGCTATGACGGTGAGGATAAGAAAAATGCTTACATTATCGAACAACTGTCACTACGCTTTGAGCTTATCCCCTATTGTCCGGAAGTCGCGGTGGGCATGGGTGTCCCCCGCCCGCCGATTCAACTGGTCGATTGTCATGGCGAGCTTCGCGCCCTTGGCATTGCGGACCCGAGTATGGATATGACCCGGGCCTTGCGTGAATACGGTAAAAAAACGGCGAAGGAGATCGCCGCTTTATCGGGTTATATCTTTAAACGCAATTCACCCAGTTGCGGCACAACAGATGTTAAAGTGCTTGTCGAAAATAATGAGTTTGAACTGCGCGGCCAGGGCCTGTTTGCGGCGGAGATCATGCAACACTTACCAGACTTGCCTGTGATCGACGAGCTGCAATTCATGGATGAAACTTTGCGCCGGCAATTTTTCAAAAATGTAAACGACTATTACCAGACACATCACCAATAAAGCTTTTCATGTAACAATTGTTTTAGATTTTTTAACACGCCTTAACAATATCTCCATCATAAAACCACGCATCTACCGATAATCCGGGTACGGGTCATTCAAGGCCTTGCCGCAACTTGATTGGGGCTGTTAGCAGGTGTTTGTGATGAGTGATAATGACATTGTATTGTCTGAGCAACAAAAAAGGCTCCTGGGTAATATCTGCAGAGACATGGGCTATCACGGTGACTGGTGTTTTTATGTGGCGCCGGATCAGGATATTGAAATATTTGATGCTTTTATCCCGGCCATGGTGTTCCGTGATGTGCAAAGCTATTTTTCCATGAATGGTCCTTTATATGGAGACGTGCCCTTTACCATTGGCCAAAAGCTTGCTGAGGCAAAGGCGTGTTGCCAGCTAATGAATGAACATATCGGACTGGATGATGAAGTGGTAAAGCAGCTACTGGAATCGGCCGGGCTGGCAAGGTCCTAGTTATCCTGCAAGGTCACCCCGTCCAGTGAGGAATCCAGTTTACGCGCCGCGCTTTTCGATTCGCCGAGTTTAATCATCAGACGCAGTTCATTGGCGGAATCGGCATGGTTAATCGCATCTTCATAGGTAATGCTGCCCGCCTTGTAGAGATCATACAGGGCCTGATCGAAGGTCTGCATCCCATGGTTACGCGACTTGGCCATCAGTTCCTTGAGTGAGTGTATCTCCCCTTTACGCATCAAATCTGAAATCAGCGGGGTATTGATCATAATCTCCGCTGCCAGGACACGGCCCTGGCCATCGGGTGTGGGAATAAGTTGCTGTGCCATGACGGCCTTGAGATTCAGGGACAAATCCATTAACAGTTGTGAGCGCCGATCTTCCGGGAAAAAGTTGATAATGCGATCCATNGCCTGNTTGGCGTTATTGGCATGCAGGGTAGCCAGACACAGGTGGCCGGTTTCAGCAAAGGCGATAGCATGGTCCATGGTTTCACGGGNNCGNATCTCACCNATCAGNATCACATCGGGGGCCTGCCGCANGGTATTCTTTAACGCNACNTCAAAGGTATCGGTATCCAGCCCGACTTCGCGCTGGGTGATGATNCAACCCTCATGGTGATGAATAAANTCGATCGGATCTTCGATGGTAATGATNTGGCCGCTACTGTTCTTGTTACGGTAACCGATCATCGCTGCCAATGAAGTGGACTTACCGGAACCGGTGGCNCCCACCAGGATCACCAGACCACGTTTGGTCATGACAAACTCTTTTAATATGGCCGGCAGACCCAGGNCATCGAGGGTCGGAATCGTGGTTTCAATCTTGCGCAACACCATGCCGGCATTGTTGCGTTGCTGGAAGGCGCTGACACGAAAGCGGCCAATACCCGAAGCCGAGATCGCAAAGTTACATTCATAACTTGCTTCAAATTCTTTTTTCTGCGCCGGGCTCATCACGCTATAGACAATCTCACGTGCCTGGTTAGGCGTCAGCGTGGTCTGGGTCACCGGGGTGATCTTGCCGTTGATCTTCAGGCTGGGCGCCACACCGGCAGTAATAAACAGATCCGAGGCCTGTTTGTGGACCATTAATTTCAGTAGCGATTCAAAATCCATAATCTCGTCTCTTTCCCACGCTTACACGAAAGTATCTTTATTAGAGGCCTTGTGACGGGCAGTATTTTTACTAATGATGCCCTTGGTCACCAGATCCTGCAGGCATTGATCGAGGGTCTGCATACCCTGGCCTTGCCCGGTCTGGATAGAGGAATACATTTGCGCGACTTTATCTTCACGAATCAGGTTACGAATCGCCGCTGTCCCAAGCATGATCTCATGCGCAGCGATGCGACCACCGCCGGTCTTCTTCAGGAGGGTTTGTGAAATCACGGCGCGCAGGGATTCCGACAACATGGAGCGCACCATTTCCTTTTCGGCCGCCGGAAACACATCGATGATACGGTCAATGGTTTTCGACGCCGAGGAGGTATGCAGGGTACCCAGTACAAGGTGGCCGGTTTCCGCCGCCGTCAGGGCCAGCCGAATGGTTTCCAGGTCACGCATTTCCCCCACCAGAATAATGTCCGGGTCTTCACGCAGGGCCGAGCGTAGCGCCTCGCTGAAACCCAGCGTATCGCGATGCACTTCACGCTGATTGACCAGACATTTTTTACTCTCGTGGACAAATTCGATAGGGTCCTCGATGGTCAGGATATGGGCAAATTCATTTTCATTTTTATAATCCAGCATGGCCGCCAGGGTGGTGGATTTACCCGAGCCGGTCGGACCGGTGACCAGCACCAGGCCACGAGGCACATCGACAATGTCTTTAAATACTGCCGGGGTACCCAGTTCTTCCAGTGACAGGATCACCGAAGGGATGGTCCGAAACACTGCACCAGCGCCGCGGTGGTGATTAAAGGCATTGACACGGAAACGGGCCAGGTCGGGGATCTCGAAGGAAAAGTCGGTTTCGTAAAACTCTTCAAAGTCCTTGCGAGTCTTGTCGTTCATGATGTCGTAGACCAGACCGTGCACGGTTTTGTGGTCCAGTGGTGGTACATTAATACGACGCACATCGCCATCGACCCGAATCATCGGTGGCAGCCCCGAGGATAAATGTAGATCCGAGGCGTGGTTTTTGACACTGAAGGCGAGTAACTCTGTAATATCCATGGTGGCGTTTAAATAATCCTGAAACTAATTGTTATCATAACACTAGAGGCTATCGGAATCCCCCGGCCTTTTCTGAAGTCGGGTTTAAGGTAACCGCAGTCAATTAAATAGGCAAGATGAATACACTCACAGAACGTCTGAAGCAAATCCGTGCACAGATCACAAAGGCCGAAAGCCGTTATCAGCGCCCGGCCGGAGCAGTGAAACTGCTGGCGGTGAGTAAAACCCGCCCCATTGCGGACATTGAAGAGGTCTTCGCCGCAGGCCAAACCGATTTGGGAGAAAGCTACCTGCAGGATGCCCTGCCCAAGATTGCGGCTTTGACAGATAAAACCATCTGCTGGCATTTCATCGGCCCCATCCAGTCCAATAAAACGCGCGCCATCGCCGAACACTTTCATTGGGCACACAGTGTCGATCGCCTCAAGATTGCCCAGCGCCTGAGTGAGCAACGGCCCGAGCATCTGCCGCCCCTGAATATCTGCCTGCAGGTGAATGTCAGCCACGACCCGGCCAAGGCGGGTATCAAGACAGCAGAGGCCTTGTCGCTGGCCAGCGCGATCCACACCCTGCCGGGGATAAAACTGCGTGGTCTGATGACCCTCCCGGCCCAGGCCACCGATTTTGAACAACAACGGCTACCGTTTCATGCCCTGAGGACCCTGTTTGATAATATTCAACAACAGGGCATCGAACTGGATACCCTGTCCATGGGCATGAGCGGTGATATGGAGGCCGCCATCGCCGAAGGGGCGACCATGGTACGCATCGGCACGGCCATTTTCGGCCCCAGGCTGCCAAAAAAATAACCCGTCGTTGCTTGATCGACAGCACTTGTCACAAGCAGCCTTCTTCCGGTAACTTATAACCATGCAAAATATCAAAACAGGTTTTATCGGCGGCGGCAATATGGCCCGCAGCCTGATCGGTGGTCTGATTGCCAGTGGCTGTCCGGCCAGTTCCATCACTGTCTCGGACCGCGACCCGGAGCAATTGGTCAGTATTAAAAGCGACTTTCAGGTCAATACGGTCGAAACCAACCAGTCTGTCGTCGAGGCGGCCGAGGTCATTGTCCTCGCCGTCAAACCCCAGGTAATGAAAGACGTGATCAGCCAACTTTCGGCCGAGAGTGTTAGCGGCAAACTGCTGGTGACCATCGTGGCGGGGATTCGCACCACGGCCATCGCGAACTGGCTGCAAGGTGATTGCGCCATCGTGCGCACCATGCCCAACACCCCGGCCCTGGTCCGAAGCGGCGCCACGGGCATGTATGCCAACCCGGCCTGTAGCGAGGCGCAACGGGAAATCGCCGAATCCATCCTGCGTGCGGTAGGTCTGACCCTGTGGGTCGAGGACGAAGATCAGCTCGATGCCATTACCGCCCTGTCCGGCAGCGGTCCGGCCTATCTGTTTCTGGTCATGGAGGCCATGGAACAGGCCGGCATCCAGCTGGGGCTACCGGCTGATACCGCCCGACTGCTCGCCGTGCAAACCGCCTTTGGGGCGTCTAAACTGGCTTTAGAGATAGAGGAAGACCCGGCCATCCTGCGTGAACGAGTCACTTCTCTGGGTGGCACGACTGAACAGGCCATCAGGGTCTTTCAGGAACAGCACCTGATCAAAATATTTGAACAGGCCATGACTGCGGCACGGGATCGCGCCACCGAACTGGCCGAACAACTGGGACAATAATAACAATGGGCGGCAACTACTTTAGTAATGCGGGCGTATTTCTGATCCAGACCCTGCTCGGTCTCTATGCACTGACCTTTATGCTGCGTTTTTTACTGCAACTGGTGCGGGCCGACTTTTACAACCCGTTTTCCCAGTTCCTGGTCAAGGTCACCAATCCGATAGTCAAGCCCCTGCGCAAGGTCATCCCGGGCATCGGCGGTATCGACTGGGCCTCGATGATTGCCGTGATATTGCTCATGCTGGCCGAAATGCTACTCATCGGCATGTTGTCAGGGCACAGCTTCCCCACACCGCAAGGCCTGTTCGTACTGGCTCTGGCGAAAACACTGTCATTACTGCTCAATATTTTTTTATTCAGCATTATCATCCAGGCCGTAATCAGCTGGATCAATCCCGGCAGCTATAACCCGATCATCGGTTTGCTGCACCAGCTCACCGCACCGATCCTGAATCCCGTTCGCCGCTTCGTGCCGCCCATCTCCGGTCTCGACCTGTCACCCATGGTGGCCATCATCGTCCTGTATCTGGTGACCCTGTTATTTATTCAGCCTCTAACTGATTTCGGAAGTCAGCTTGCCTATTTACGATGAACAAGCCGACTCATGCCCACTGGCGTGATGAAAACCTGATCCTGCAAGTCTATGTTCAAGCCCGTGCCAGTCGTGATGAACTGGTCGGCTGGCATGAAAGAGGGCTGAAGATTCGCCTCAAATCCCCACCGGTCGATGGACAGGCCAACACGCACCTCGTGAAATTTCTGGCCAAACTATTCAAAGTACCGGCATCGAAGGTTCGTCTGCTCAAAGGTGAAACCAGTCGACAAAAGACCCTGACCATTGAAAAACCGACAGCAATCCCGGAGTGGTTAACAACTATCTAGCGGTAAATCCGTGACGCCGTCCACATCTTGAATTTGCTAATCTCTATATATTTAAATGTCAGTTTTTAGTGGTAAAAAGGGAAGCATACCCAGCGGTGGCATAAAATGGTATTCTTCCAATAATTTCATGGAATTAAGATAAACACACCGACACAATAATCGATAAACCCGTATGACCCACCACCGTTTTTCTGATCAAATGCAGGCCTTTGGCCAATGGAAGCATGACCTGATTCAAGCCGTTCAGACCTATCAAGGCTGGCTGGAGAAAAACCGTCTCATTCAACCGGAAACCGAGCTACGCCTGTTTGAGATGGTCGACGCCCTCAAGACCGATCAGATGAACATTGCCTTTGTCGCTGAGTTTGCCCGTGGCAAGACAGAACTGATTAACACCATGTTCTTTTCGGATTACGGCATGCGCCTGCTGCCTTCCGAACCGGGCCGCACCACCATGTGTCCCACCGAACTGTTTTATGACGGCAAGGCCAGCAGGAGTTATCTCAAACTGTTGCCGATTGAAACCCGCCAGAGTGAGATGAGTATTCAGGAACACAAAAAGTCACCCGATCACTGGACCACCATTATTCTCGACACCAGCTCACCGGAACATATGGCCGAGGCCTTTATGGAAGTGGTGCGCACCAAGCGCATCTCATCTGAAGATGCCCTGAAACTGGGCCTGTTTGATCCGGTACAGGATGCCGAGCAAGTCAACCCCGATGGCTATGTCGATATCCCCAAGTGGCGCCATGCCCTGATCAGCTTCCCCCACCCCTTGCTGCAGGAAGGCCTGACCATACTCGATACCCCCGGTCTCAACGCCCTTGGCTCGGAACCGGAACTGACCTTGAGCATGTTGCCCAATGCCCAGGCGATCGTGTTTGTATTATCGGCCGATACCGGTGTCAGCAAATCCGACATGGACATGTGGAACCACCACGTACAGGCCCTGGGCAGTGACTCGGAACATGGCCGTATTGTGGTTCTCAACAAGGTCGATACCCTGTGGGATGAACTCAAGGGCGACAAGGCCGTCGATAAAGTCATTGATGACCAGTGTCAGGCCGTGGCCAGACAACTGGCGGTCGATAAAAACAATGTCGTGCCGGTTTCGGCCCAGAAAGGCCTGCTGGCCCGGGTGCGCAAGGACAAGGCACTGGAATCCAGAAGCAACATCAAGGCGCTGGAAGATATCCTGGGTGAGGACATTCTGCCGAAAAAACAATTTATCCTGCGGGAAAACATTCTGGCCGAAATTGGCTCCATGATAGAAGAGTCCCGCAACCTGGTCGCCTCACGGCTCAACAACGTCAATAAACAGATTAAGGAACTGCAAAGTCTCAGCGGTAAAAATAAAGACGTGATTCAACACCTGTTGAAAAAGACACGCGCCGATCAGGACATCTATCAAAAGAGTCTGCAGAGTCTCAAAACCAACCGTAAGCTATTCATTTATGAATATCAGCAACTGGCCAGGATTCTCAGCCTGACCGAGCTGGATAAACTCATGGCCGATACCCGCAAACAAATGGCCGGGACCTGGACCACCAAGGGCCTGCGTGCATCCATGCAGAACTTTTTCGAGATCATCAACAGGTCTATCGACCAGGCAGCCAACCAGTCGCACAAGACCAACGTACTGTTGCAGACTATATTCCGCAAGTTCAACGACGATCATAACCTGGCGGACACTCGGCCAAAAATGTTTCTGACCAACAAATTCAAGCGTGATATCGAACGTGTTAACCGCGAAGCCGAAGCGTTTCGTAAGAGCCCTGTCACCGCCATGACCGAACAGGGTTTTGTCATCAAGAAATTCTTTATCTCACTGGTCAGCAGCGTNCGGAACACCTTTTACNCNGCCAGCCTGGANGCCAAAAGCTGGCACAAATCGGCCCTTTCCCCCCTCTTCTCCCGACTCAAGGAACACAAATACCAGNTCGATAAACGANTGGAGAGTCTGCGTCAAATCAGTGAATCCAGAGAGACCTTGCAACAACGCATTATGGAACTGGAAACCACNGCCGAAAAACTCAACAGCCAGCTGGCCGATATCAANATGTTAATTGAAACGATTAACCGCCCACTTGAATCCTTTCTGGAAGATGAAAAAACAGCCGCCTGACGGTTTTACTTGCCAGCNGCTGGCTAACANCGCTATATTTGGCAGGGTATTTCTGGGCAGGGACGGTCTTCTTTTAAAATAATCNATTAAAAACAAGAGGGTAGCATGTTTTCGATAAACCCCCGCCGCCGCACCTTGCTATTAATTCTTCTTTTGTCAGGCCCGTTTACCNGTCTCGGCGCACAAACCGATACCAGGCCCCTGATATTCGGTTTTTTGCCTTCACGCACCGCTGTCTCACTTTTCAAGCAATATACCCCTCTGCTGGAGTATCTGTCACAGCAGCTCAAGCGGCATGTGGTATTGGAAACCGCGGCGGATTACCCCGCATTTTTACTCAATACCAAAAACCGCAAATATGATTTCGTGTTGACTGCACCACACTTTGCATTGCTGGCCATTGATTCCAGCAAATACAACGCCCCGGTCACCTATACTAAGGCTCTTATGGCCGACATACTTGTACCCCGCAACAGCCCCATCACCCATATCCGGCAACTGGCCAGTAAAATGATTTCCTTGCCAGCGGAGGGCGCCATTATCAGCATGGCGGGCAAACACCACATGAGCCAACATGGGCTGACGGGTTCCATGTCACCTCAGTATGTTGTCACACAATCACACAATGCCAGCCTGCTTGCCATGCTGGCAGGCGACACCACCGCCGCCATTGTCTCGGCCAATATCACGCGTCAATTCATGAAGCAAAATACTCCCATCAAGAAACTCGCCACCACCGAGGTCCTGCCCGGTATGGCATTCCTTGTGGCGCGTGACTTGCCGAAACAACTTCGGGTATCATTCACCCGCACACTCATTCAGATGCATGATAAGCGTGATGGTAAAGTCGTCCTGAAAAAAATGGGTTACCCCGGCTACCGCAAAGCGATGGCCAATGAGTTCGAAGCTGCGCGGCCTTACCTCAACATGTACAACGGAAGTTCAAACACGAGCAGGGATTAAATGCGACTACGCCTCTCCACAAAACTGGTTACCAGTATCGTCCTGGTNCAAGCCCTGATGCTNGGTGCACTGGTCTGGAACAGTGCCCGGCAATTCAGCAGCAGCCATGCCGAGTTGTTACAACAACACTCCGATGACAAAAGCAGGCTATTGGCAACGACCCTGGCGCCAGCCCTGGCGGCCAATGACCGTGCTGTTATTCTTGATATTCTGTCGCTGTTAAAAGACAGCCAGAACCTGACCTATGTCGTGGTCTACAACCGCCGTGATATCCTCATGGGCAGTATCGGAGATACAAAGACACTCGATATGCCCTCAAACAAGCAAACCGCCGATGATCGCAGTTATCACTCTGCAAAAGATGATGGCGTATATGACATCGCACGAAAGGTCTTTCTCTCCGGACAGCACATCGGAGCTATTTATGCCGGTTATTCCATTAAGCAAATCGAGCACCTGGCAAGCAAGACAAGGTTGGAGAATGCCTTTATCGCGGCCATTGCGATTCTCATCTCAACCCTGCTCAGTATCACATTGGGACTTTTCCTGACACGCAACCTGCGCAAGCTGGAAGAAGGTGCGCATGCATTGAAGGATGGCAACCTGGCACACCGCATCAAAATTAACAGCCGTGATGAAATCGGTGACGTGTCTTTGTCATTCAACCTGATGGCACAGCACCTGGAAGATACCCAGAACACCCTCGAGCAGAAACACCTCGCGCTGGAAAAAGAAACCCACCGCATGGAAACCCTGTTGAATAACATCAACGCCGTGATCTTCGAAATTAAACCGGACAAACGACTATTCACCTATGTCAGCCAGGAGGCGGAGAACCTGTTGGGCTACAGCAGTGAAGAATGGCTGGCAGGCGACTTTTGGTATAACCATATTCATCCGGACGACAATAACTGGCTGGAGCATGTTATACAGCAACAAATACAAGACAAGGGTGACTTCAGCATGGACTTTCGGATGTTGCATCGCAGCGGCGATTATCTGTGGATTCGCAGCATACACAATATTGAAGTCGAAAACGGCCGGTTAATTTCCCGTGGTTAATCGATATCAATGAACAGAAAAAAACCGAAGAACGGATTATATATCTCGCCGATCATGACGCCCTGACCGGCCTGTACAACCGGCGCCGTTTCCAGGAGGAACTGGAACACCAGGTGGCCTACGCCCAGCGGTTTAACCAGACCAGTGCCTTGTTATTTCTCGACCTGGATCAGTTTAAATATATCAATGACACCCTCGGTCATCAGGCGGGTGATGAATGCCTGTTGGCCGTTACCCGCAGCCTGACAAGCACCCTGCGCAATATCGATATCATGGGCCGACTCGGCGGCGATGAATTTGGTGTCATCCTGCCACACACGGCCATCGATGAAGCAGAAATTGTCGCCCAACACCTGCTGGATAAACTGGCCTTCAAAACGCCCTTACCCCAGGAGTTGTCGACTCATATCAGCGCCAGCATCGGTATCACGGTCTTCCCCGAGCACGGCTCCACACCCAGTGAACTGCTTGCCAAGGCGGATGCAGCCATGTATGCCGCCAAGCACAAGGGACGTAACCAGTATCATACCTATAGGCATGACGATGATACCCTGATGCAAATGCACGCCAAGGTCCACTGGGAAGACAAGATTCACCGCGCCCTGGCTGATGATCGCTTTGTCCTGCACTACCAACCCATTTTCAATCTCAAGACCAACGAGGTGATCCACTATGAGGCCTTGCTGCGCCTGAAAGATGAGGACGGCAGTCTCATCTATCCCCATGCCTTTCTGGATACGGCCGAGCACTTTGGCTTGATTCGCGATATCGACAAATGGGTATTACGCCATGCTGTCAAAAAGCAGGCAGAGAGTATTAAAAACGGCAAACCGATCAGCATTGCCATCAACCTGTCGGGGCGCAATTTTGGTCATTCCGATATCCTGCATCACCTGCAGTTGGCGCTGGATGAGTTCAAAGCCGATCCCCACGCCCTGATCTTTGAAGTCACCGAAACGGCCGCGGTGGAAAATTTTGGCCGCGCCCGCAGCTTTATCGATTCCCTGCGCTCACTCGGTTGCCGGTTTGCCCTGGATGATTTCGGTGTCGGTTACTCCTCATTCCATTATCTGCGCAACCTGCCCGTTGATATGATCAAGATCGATGGCAGTTTTGTACGTAACCTGCACCTCAACCAGTTTGATCGCATCATTATCAAGGCCATCGGTGATGTTGCGAACGGACTCGCCATCATGACCATTGCCGAGTTTGTGGAAAACGAGGAGATACAAAACCTGCTGCTGGATCTGGGTATTGAATTTGGTCAGGGCTATCAACTGGCCATGCCTGAAGAAGAGTGCATTGCCCAACCGATGTTAACCATGAACTAGCTCAGCCCCTGAATCGCACGCCACAGCAGATAAACACCAAACAGGATCACGGCCCCCCCTGATAGCTGTCTGACCCAGGCTTGCTGGACAATCTTTTGTAACATCACCGCAAAGACACCCATAGCCAATAGATTCGGCAAGGTGCCCATGCCAAAGCTCATCATCAGCAAGGCCCCTTCTTTCGCCCCCCCGCTTAACAAGCTCCAGATCAAGACACTGTAAACCAGCCCGCACGGTAACCAGCCCCACAGTGCACCCAACAACAAGGCCTGGCCGGGCCGTTGTACCGGCAGGAGTTGCCGCCCCAGTGGCTCAAGCCGTTGCCAGATAACAGACCCGGCCTGCTCGACCCTTACCAGCACACGCCACCAACCATTGAGGTACAGGCCCATGAGGATCATAAAGATACCGGCCAACACCTGTAGCCAGAGTTGCAGTTGTCGAATGGACAATAGATCGACGGCCCAGGCCCCCAGGCCACCGACAACGGCCCCGGCCAGGGTATAACTGCCGATCCGGCCCAGGTTATAAAGCAATAAAAAAGGCAGGTTGCCCCGCAGTCGATGCCGCTTATCTTCCGGCAGGCCAAAACTCAGGGCGCCAACAATACCACCGCACATACCGACACAGTGCACCCCGCCGAAAAAACCGACGCCAAAGGCTGCAATATTGGAAATTGTTACATCCATATCAGCAAGATATCACTAATGAATATGAATCATCCGTTCTGCCGGAAGGTTTTTGACTTCATGAAGTACAACACCAGAAAAACGGCCGGGATACCCAGCGCCGAGACATAGATAAAAAAGGCCACATAACCATAGGCATCCACCACCAAACCAGAGAAGCCAGAGATAAATTTGGGAAACAGGGTCATCAGGGAACTGAACAGGGCGTACTGGGTGGCGGTGTAGGCGGTATTTGTCAGACGTGACAGATAAGCAATAAAGGCCGAACCGGCCAGACCGCCGGTAAAGTTATCGGCACTCAAGACGACAGCCAGACCAAACAGGCTTTTGCCGGTGATCGCCAATTGCGCATAAAACAGGTTGGTGATGATCACCAGCACCGCCCCGGCCAGCAACATCGGCATAATGCCGTAGCGTACAACCAGAATCCCACCCACCATCGCACCGACGATCGACATCACCACACCAAATACCTTGGCGATACTGGCAATCTCACTTAATGAATAACCCAGGTCGATATAAAACGGGTATGCCATATTGGCCAACGCGATATCGCTGATACGATAGATGCCAATAAACAAAAGAATCATCAGTGCCCATTGACCATTACGCTGAAAAAATTCCGTAAAAGGGCAAACCACCGCACCAATAAACCAGGCCACCGGCATACGCAGGGCATCGGGAATATGCGCGGTACGTTCCAGAAAATCCACCACGCGTTGTTCGCCCAACAGGGTTTCACGATTAATCTTATGCTCTGGTTCACGAATCAAGATGACCGTCACCACCCCAACACACATCGCCACTGCCATGGACCAGTATGAAACGGTCCACGAAACAAAGTCTGCAATATAAAGTGCCGCCGCACCGCCAATCAAACCGGCCGCAATTCGCCAACCCGCCTGATACGTGGCCGCCATGGCGCCCTGGTACTCTGCTTCAATGGCTTCGATACGATAGGCATCAATCGCGATATCTTGTGTCGCCGAGGCAAAGGCGACCAGTAAGGCAAACAGGGCCATACTCACAATGTGTTGTGTAGGATCGATCAACGACATTCCAATCAGGCCCGCAATCACGCCGACCTGTCCCAACAACATCCAGCCACGCCGCTGTCCGAAAAAACGCGTCAGAAAAAACAGGGGGGCACGGTCCACCACCGGCGCCCAGAAGATCTTGATGGAATAGGTAAGGCCGATCCAGGCAAAAAATCCAATGGTCGTGCGTTCCACACCCACATCGCGTAACCAGGTGGATAAAGTGGTAAAGACCAGCGGAAAAGGCAGCCCTGCAGCAAAACCCAGAAAGAACATCCCCAGCACTTTGGGTTTCAGGTAAACCGTGAAGGCCTCGCGCCAACTGTGATGTGGTGTCATAGGGGTTTTGTTGATATTAGGTTATTATTTTGAATATATGAGGTATAAGCATAGCACCCGATCTTAATACAGCGAAATTATCCTATAGGTATGAAACAGAAAATCATCGGCTTTCACCTCGATGAACATCAGGACTGGGTTGCCGATCTGGCCTGTGGCCATCGTCAGCATGTCCGTCACAAGCCACCCTGGCAAAACCGGCCCTGGGTCAGTACTGAGGAAAATCGTGATAAGGCTATCGGGAGGGAGCTTGATTGCATTTTATGTGAGTCGGGTTAAGCCCTATAGTGCTGACGCCACGATAGTTGCCCTGCGAGGCGCCGGATAACCCTCTATCGTGTTTGAATGATCATCGGGATCCAGGAAATCGACCAGTGACTGGAAGTGCATCCATTCCGTAGCGCGTTGTTCTTCAAGCGAGGTGGTGTTGGTATCGATGAGTCGCACATCCTTATACCCCGCACGACGCAGCCACAGTTCCAGTGTCGCCACGGTGGGAATAAACCAGACATTGCGCATCTGGGCATAGCGGTCTTCCGGCAACAGTACTTCTCCCTGCTCACCTTCAATCACCAATGTCTCGAGCACCAGTTCACCGCCCTTGACCAGACAATCGCGTAATTCATAAAGATGATCGATAGGCGAGCGGCGGTGATACAACACGCCCATGGAGAAGACCGTGTCAAAGGCGCGCAAATCTGCCGGCACATCGTCGATGCCTAAAGGTAAAACATAGACCGGCTCATCGGGCAGATAGCGGGCCATGGCCTGATACTGCATGTTAAACACCAGGGTCGGATCGATACCGATCACCAGCTCCGCCCCGGCGCCGCGCATACGCCAACAGTGATAACCACTGCCACAGCCGACATCCAGCACCGTGCGACCTTTTAACGGCTGGATATGATCTTTAATACGATCCCACTTCCAGTCGGAACGCCACTCGGTATCGATATTCACACCAAATAGTTCAAACGGTCCTTTACGCCAGGGATGAAACTTCATTAACAGCTCCCTGAACCCGGCCGGATCAAAATCGCCAAGCTCATCCGCTGTACCAATCCGTACCGCATCGGCATTCAGGTCATAAGAAGAGGGTTTAATAAGTGGGAGTTGCTCTAGTACGGCTTGCCATTTTTCCAGATCGCCATGGCGTTTTTTATGCAGACTGTTATGGATCTGCCCGGGTATCTGTTCTGCCCAGGCCGACAGGCGTTCGCCCGACATCAAACTGTATAGTGAGCTAAAATCCTGCACCGTGTTTATGCCCGGACCCATAATTTTTCAAAACGGACAAAACATTCCTGCAAACCACCTCGAATGACTAACCACGCCACAATCACACCGCTGGTATTGGCGGCCATATCCGCCAGTTCGAACAATCGCGCAGGCCCCAGCCCCTGCAAAAACTCGAGGCTAACCCCCATAGAGATAAAACCAAGGGTATAAAAGAGCCGTGTCAGTTTTGCATGATATAACTGCATGAACCAAGCCATCATCACCGCATAGGCAGTGAAGTGGCTGATCTTGTCAAAGAAATCGATACCGAGATCGATCTGTGGTGGTTTGGGGGTGAGTGACAGATACCAGACACTGGCCACCAGTAACCAGCCGAGGGCTAGCCAGAGTTTGCGATAGTGTAAAGCCGGTGCGTGTTGCATGCTTACCAGAAAATCACCAGCAAGATCATACCCAACACCAGACGATAGATCACAAACGGCAGCATGCCGAGGCGATCCAGCAATTTAAGGAAATAATGAATACAGATATAGGCCGTGATAGCGGACAGAAGGATGCCGAGTATTAT
>JGI24023J19991_10001958_pt1 | contig 15312 bp, 15 predicted proteins | sample Cruoilmetagenom1_FD_19991 | JGI IMG/M metagenome (IMG submission 19991) | reverse complement strand
GGAATAAACTCTTCTGGAGCATGAATGATAGCGGCAAATTCTCGAATTTTACCTTCAATTTGAGGTAGTTTTAATAACATACTTTTACTGTTTAGCGACCTATTATTTCTAAAACTAACGAATTAAAGAAGTGTTTCACATATCTCATTGAATTATTTTATGAACAGCTCAATCATTTTTTTGTTGCTTTTACCTCGCATTTTATCTAAAATACTAACTAAAAATGGTATTCTGATCTTTTTGATCTGTGTTAATAACTTAGTTGTTAGGGTGCTGGTTTAGAAGAGTTGGTTTTGGCTCTCATTGATTCTTTAGAATATATATTTTTTGGATATGTTCATTTTTTCCTTAGATGAAAAAACGAACCAAAAAAATCAAGACGGCCCAAGGAAATTACTTCGTATCAGTCACTCTCAAAATTTCATGCGACACGCTGCGCGTCGCAATTACATTTTTTCATTCCTTATTTCTGCGTTCCGCCTTACAAGTCAAATTCATGTTAACGAATATTGTTGAAACTTGTTTTCCCTTCTTACGCAGAATAGGCGGACAAAAGCTCAGAAATCCAGGAGAACAAAGTTCGACGCTGAGTTTTGGAGGCGGTTTTGCGCCCTCCTGAACGAATTATTTCGGACAAGCAGCAAAAATTCCTTGGAAGAAGCGTCTTTTTTTGTTCTCCTAAACGCCAGCTGGCTCATCACTAAAAACAACCACCGGTTGTTTTCTTAACGTTCTGCCCTGGACGAGCAAAAAAGGAAAAAAGAATATAGAAAATGTTTAATATTCGCTCGATTCTATTTTTAAACGTTTATTATAAATAAAGGCTAAAGAAAAGATGTATCATTCATTCATCACATTATATGTTAAAACCTCAATTTAACACTAAAATGAACGGATAATAGTCATCAAAAACTGCCGCCTTTATTTTTTCCTTTACCATTGCCTGTTGCAGCATCATGACATCTCCCTTTACCTTGACCATGCTCTGAATCATGACAGTGTCCGTGACCTCCTCCATGTTCTGAATCATGACAACGTCTGTGACCTTCATCATGTTCTGAATTATGACAACGTCCGTGACCACCACCATTTTTTGAACCGCAACAATGTCCGTGTCCGTGCTCATGTTTATGTTTATGTTTATGTGTTTCCATATTACTTTTTAAATCTCTCTTATTATATGATGATCAAAATTAGTCATTATACGCTGAAAGAAATCAACTTAAGTTACATAGCAGTTTTGAAAATAGCTGTTAAATTAAACCTTAAAAATTCCCTCACTTTACATGCAACATTCATTCATCACCATAGATTTTGAAACGAACCGACATGCTGAAAGAATATCTAATTTATTATAGAAAAAATATGCTTATTTTTTTTATGGCTCAATAGTTGATTACTTTTACTTAAAATAAAAAGTCATGAAGAAATTATCTATTCTATTTGTATCGTTTGTCCTTGTTTTGTTTAACTCCTGTACCGGGGATATTGGCCCTGAAGGCCCTCCTGGTTTTGATGGTGCTGATGGACTTATCGGGTCTATATTTGAAGTAGAAGCAACTTTTACTGAAGCCGAAGGTTTTGAAATTTTTACCGATATTCCTGCTTCCATTGATGTATTTGATACTGATGTTGTAATCGCCTATATTCTTAACGGCGTAGACAACGGCGTAGATATCTGGGAGCCACTACCACAAACACTTTTCTTTGATAATGGAATTTTATTGTATGGTTATGACTATACCCTTAACGATGTTCATTTCTTTCTCGATGGTACCATAGACCTTACTACGCTCGATGGTTTATTTACTGATAATATTGTGTTTAGAGTAGCTGTAATTCCTGCAGATTTTGCTGCTACTATTAATACTGCAAATATCAATGAAGTAATGAGTGCTTTGAAGGTTAGTAGTGTTAAGAGAATTAATTAGTGCTAGACAGTCCATTTTATCATTCTTGATATTTTAAATTATCAATATTGTACATGTATTCAAAAAAAAAAAGCATCTCCCCCGAGATGCTTATTTTAATTTAAATTCTCTAAAATATTCTAATCAGCACTGAAAAATGTCATTATGTATCACCTATGACCGTGCTTCTATTAATAAACAACTTTGTACAAAAAATTCCTACCATAGTTTTTCTTTTTATTTTTTAAATAGTATTGATTGGAGGAATCTTCTCCGAAGAATAAAATAGTAACTAGAAACGACGTGGTTACAAATGTTCTCGATACACCTCTTTTTAGTCGGCACTCGAACTGACGAGCATACTTTAAAAATTATTATCTTTATAAAATGCAACTTTCTTACGTCTATATATTAAAATGTAGCGATGATACCTACTATACCGGTGTAAGTTCTAATTTATCACAAAGAATAATTGAACATCAAAGTGGAAAACACCTAAATAGTTATACCTATAATAGAAGACCAATTACTTTGGTTTTTTTTGCAGAATTTACCGATATCAATCTCGCCATTGACTCTGAAAAACAAATTAAAAAGTGGTCTCGAGCTAAAAAAGAAGCTCTAATTAACGGAGAATTTGAACTACTGCCCTATCTGTCTAAGAAAAATTTTAGATAAGAAAGGTTCTAGATACACTTAACGTCACTTCGAGTGATTTTATGAAGTGTAACGAAATAAAATTGCCTGCCCGACATAGGCGGGTATCGAGAAGTCGCATAACTACAAATGTTCTCGATACAAAATGTTTTTCAAACATTTCACTCGAACTGACGAAACAGCTTCAAAACGTCTCTTCGAGTGATTTTGTGCAGTGCAACGAAATAAAATTGTATCGAGAAGCCGCATAACTACAAATGTTCTCGATACAAAATGTTTTTCAAACATTTCACTCGAACTGACGAAACAGCATCAAAACGTCACTTCGAGTGATTTTATGAAGTGCAACGAAATAAAATAGTATCGAGAAGCGGTGTGACTACAAATGTTCTCGATACACCTCTTTTTAGTCGGCACTCGAACTTACGAGCAGGCTTTAAAAATCACATTTAAATCTCATCATTTCCATTAAAAAATATAAGATCTAATTAGTATCTTTGCATCTTATAAAAAATGACGCAAGCAAATGTTTAATAATTTAAGTGAAAAATTAGATAAAGCTTTTCATGTTCTTAAAGGGCATGGAAAAATAACCGAAATAAATGTTGCAGAAACATTAAAGGAAGTCCGTAGGGCTTTATTAGATGCCGATGTTAACTATAAAATAGCCAAAGAGTTTACCAACAAGGTAAAAGAAAAAGCACTGGGTCAAGATGTACTTACTACTTTAAATCCGGGTCAGTTACTCGTTAAAATAGTAAAAGACGAATTAACCGAACTCATGGGCGGTGAATCTGTAGGTATCAACCTCGGAGGTTCGCCAACCATCATTTTGATGTCGGGATTACAAGGTTCTGGTAAAACTACCTTTTCAGGAAAACTGGCAAACTTTTTAAAAACAAAAAAATCAAAAGAGGTATTATTAGTTGGTTGTGATGTTTATCGTCCTGCCGCCATCAACCAGTTACAGGTTGTAGGTGAACAGATTGGTGTAGAAGTATATGCCGAACCAGAGAATAAGAATCCCGTTGAAATTTCTAAAAATGCCATAAAACATGCCAAAGCAAAAGGCAAAAATGTAGTCATTATTGATACCGCCGGTCGACTTGCCGTTGATGAGACCATGATGACCGAGATTTCTAATATTCATAAAGCCACAAACCCTCAAGAAACACTTTTTGTAGTCGATTCAATGACGGGGCAAGATGCGGTAAATACGGCGAAAGCTTTTAATGATATTTTAAATTTTGAAGGCGTTGTATTAACAAAATTAGACGGTGATACCCGAGGTGGTGCAGCGCTTTCTATAAAGTCGGTAGTAGATAAACCAATCAAATTTATTGGTACGGGAGAAAAGATGGAAGCTATTGATGTTTTCCATCCTGATAGAATGGCAGAGCGTATCTTGGGCATGGGAGATGTAGTGTCTTTGGTAGAACGAGCACAGGAACAATATGATGAAGAAGAAGCTAGGAAAATACAGAAGAAAATTGCGAAAAATCAGTTCGGATTTGATGATTTCTTAAAGCAAATACAACAGATCAAAAAAATGGGAAATATGAAGGATCTGGTAGGCATGATTCCCGGAGTAGGAAAAGCCATGAAAGATGTTGATATAGATGATGATGCGTTTAAAGGAATAGAATCTATAATCTTTTCTATGACACCCGATGAAAGAAGTAAACCAACACTAATAAATGCCAGTAGAAAAAAACGTATCGCCAAAGGATCAGGTACTTCGGTTCAGGAAGTAAATCAGTTGATGAAGCAATTTAACCAAATGAGTAAGATGATGAAAATGATGCAAGGTGGTGGTGGCAAACGTATGATGCAAATGATGAAGGGGATGGGGAATTAGTGAGCAGTTGCAGTGAGCAGTCATCAGTTGCCAGTCTTTAGTGGGCAGTGACAGTAGTAAAATATAGATAATTAAACTGAATGAGTTTTAATAAATTACTTGCTTATCAAAAGGCTTTTGAATTAGCAATGGATATTTTTGAAGTTTCAAAAGCTTTCCCTAAAGAAGAAAAATACTCACTTACTGATCAAATTAGGAGATCATCACGTTCGGTTTGTGCTAATATGGCAGAGGCTTATCGTAAAAGAATATACCCAAAACATTTCTTAAGTAAGTTAACCGATTCTGATAGTGAAAATTCCGAAACTCAAGTATGGTTAGAATTTGCCAGATCTTGTAATTATATTACCGATGAACAAAAAGAAATATTAAATAATAAAGGTGCTGAAATTGGTAAATTGATTAACTTTATGATTAATAATCCCAATAAATTTGGTTCAAAATAAAACTGCCAACTGTAACTGCTCACTGCTAACTAAAAACTCCAACAATGATACTGCTCGACGGAAAAACAACCTCAAATCAGATAAAAGATGAAATTGCGGAAGCCGTAAAACAACGTAAAGTAGGTGGTAAAAAAATACCACATCTTGCAGCGGTGTTGGTGGGAAGTGACGGCGCTAGTATGACCTATGTTAATAGTAAAGTAAAAGCTTGTGAACGTATCGGTTTTAAATCTACACTCATAAAACTAGACGATGATATTAGCGAAGAAACATTATTGAATGAAATTGAAAAATTGAATACAGATAATGATATTGACGGATTTATTGTGCAATTACCATTACCTAAACAAATAGATGAACAAAAAGTAATTATGGCGGTTGATCCGGAAAAAGATGTCGATGGTTTTCATCCGGTAAACGTAGGGAAAATGACATTGGATCTTCCTGCATTTATATCAGCTACGCCCTTTGGAATATTAGAATTATTAGAGCGTTATAACGTGGAAGTTTCGGGTAAGCATGTGGTTGTGATTGGTAGAAGTCATATTGTTGGACGTCCGATGAGCATCTTACTCAGTCAAAAAAGAGCCGTTGGAAATGCCACGGTTACGGTCGCACATAGCAGAACTAAAAACTTAAAAGAAATTACATTACAGGCAGATATGATCATCGCAGCCTTGGGTATGCCCGAATTTTTAACCGGAGATATGGTAAAAGAAGGTGTAGTAATTGTTGATGTTGGTATTACCAGAGTTGATGATGCTACAAAACCAAGAGGCTATCGTTTAGCTGGAGATGTACATTTTGAAAGTGTAAGCAAAAAATCCAGTTATATAACTCCGGTTCCGGGGGGTGTTGGCCCTATGACCATTGCTATGCTATTAAAGAATACTTTATTGGCCTGTGAAAATAGAGATTAATAAGTATTAATATTAGAAAGGACATTTTGTCATTCCTGCGCAAGCAGGAATCCAGTTATATTATATCTTAGCCTGCTACTTGTGTAGATTATTTCTTCTTAATATCGATCCTATTCCAAATATCTAGATAGATTTTCCAATCGTTGTCAATTTTTTTCCAAATGATCACATATTTTCCCTTAAAATCACTAACTCCATTTTTATTACTTGAACTACCTTCGTAGTAGCCATAATCATAAGCATAATCGTCAATTATTTTAATCTCTTCGGGAGTGATCTTGTGAAATAATATTTTACTTCCTTTTGGTAAGGTCCATCGTTTTTTAATAGCTTTATGTCCGACTATAATATCGGCTCCGGAAGGAAATATTTTACCATCTGTACTATAAAACGTGGTTAACTTATCATAATCGGCGGTCACATATGCTTTAGAGAAAGCATCAATAGTGGTTAATATTTTATTTATATCTTCTCCTTTTCCTGAATATTCTTGAGCAAAAATATTCAAGCTTAAAAGTAATACTAACAAAGTACTCTTAATCTTTACATGCATATTTAGACGGATCGCAAATTAAAATAACATATTAATAATAATATGTATAGTCGTCAAAATTACTAGAACTAACATAAGCTATGATTTTAACTTTAAAGTTAGTCATATAAAATCGCGTTTACACCAGCCAAATCCTTATTTAATAAAAGTTTAACCATTAATTAAGCTTTTATTAAGATTGCCGGTTTTAATTAGCAAACAATTGATCCATATTTTTAAACGCCTTGAATTCTAAGGCATTACCAGCAGGATCTAAAAAGAACATAGTTGCTTGTTCACCAACTTCATCTTGAAACCTCAAATAAGGTTCAATAATAAAATCTATTTTTTTTAATTTTAATTTTTCTGCAAATTCATGAAAGACATTCCAATTTAATATGACGCCATAATGAGGAACGGGTACGTTTTTACCATCAACCGGATTTGTATGCAATTCTGTATCCGCTGATTTGGGTTTATAATGAATTACCAATTGATGTCCGAATAAATTAAAGTCAACCCATTGTTCACTACTCCTACCTTCTTCACATTCTAAGACCTCGTTATAAAATTTTCTACACTCCGCAAGATTATGGACAGAAATGGCTATATGGAAAGGTTGTATATTTTTCATACTTCTCTATATACTGCGTCTGGTGAAAAGGCCGGTAAACAAATAGCTAAATATTCGCACTCGACGTCAAACGGATTTGAATATTGTACTCTGGTATCTCTCTCTATTTTCATGGATTGGCCCGCTTTTAAAATTACTTTTTCACCTTCAATGATGAATTGCTTTTTACCTTTAATTATATAGGTATATTCATCAAACTCAGGTGTTTGAAAAGGTTCACTCCAACCCGGTGGTGCCACCATATGTGCGATACTAATTGCAGCATTTGCATCAGAAGCCAACCCAAAATGTTCTTCAATTAATTTACCATCCATAGTTGGAACAATAAATGGCGATTTTTGAATAAAATATTTCTTCATTATATAAATTTAGTATGTTAAGATAATTGGTAAACTAAATTAAGAAACATTTTTAGTACTATTAACTATTTACATGTATTTAGAAATAAATTTAAAGAACTCTTTTTTTAATTCGCCATAAATACTTCTCTCGGTTGCCATAATTTCTCTAAACTCATCATGTCTTTTTAGATCTGGTATATCTATAACATTTTGATGTATCTCATAATGTTTGGCAATATTTAATTCATGTGCATTTATCTCCTCCAGATATTCTTCAAAATGCTTTTTATGAGCAATAAAACTTGTACCAAATTCATCCAGTTGTGTCAGCACCTTTTTATCGGTCCATCTGTCCTTAAGTTCGTCCAATCTATTTTGGAATGTTTCAATTTCATCTTTCCAAAACAATATCTCATTTTGCCATTGTGAATGTTCAAAATGCAAATCAGAATTAAAAATTACTTTTGTTTCCATTTTTGAATTTTTTTAATTAACCAAATAAAATTACAGGTAAACTATTAGCATTCAAATGATAATTATCAGTTCAATTATTTAAAGTAATATTAATTTATAAAAAGATTAAAACTCACTAGAATTAATTAACAAAACTATCTAGTAACAAGTTTTTTAGCGCTTTCAGCAATAGGTATACCTGCTTTTAGGTCAGGATCTGCAATAGGATCTCCATAGTGTTTTACAATTGGAATTACACCTGCCCAGATGTCGAGATTATAGTCTTCCTTTTCGTCTTTTGGTGGTCCGGTTCTGATCTTTGCGGAAGCCTCTGTTAATTTTAATTTCAACACTTTGGTGGCTTTTAATTCTTTGGCATTAGGCAATCGTGCTTCTTCCCAGCGTAATGGTATTATTTGATCTGAAACTACTTTTAAGGCGTCCATGCGTTCAGCAGGATCTGTAACCAATTCGGCTTGACCGAAAATAGTAACCGAATGATAATTTAAAGAATGGTGAAATGCAGAACGTGCCAGCACAATACCGTCAGTCTGCGTAACATTAATAGAAATATTCACGCCTTTTTCCATAGTGACCAACATTCTACTCACACTCGCACCATGAAAATAAATGCAATCGTCTTTTCTACCGTAAATGGTTGGAATTACCACAGGATAGTTCTTATAAACAAACCCAACTTGACATATAAAATCATTATCCAATATTTTATAAATGGTTTCGGTGTCATAATGGCCACGTTTCGGTGCTCTTTTTACTTTTGTTTTGTCTGTTTTCATGTATGCTGAATTTACTTGTGCTGTTCCTATAATTCAGGAGATTCAGTAATTCGGTCTCTTATAAATTATACATTCTGAATTACCTTCAATAAAAATAGTAAATCCTTTTAATACCCAAACATATTTATCTTAAATTTGCGCTATTATTTTTAGTGAATTACATTAGGTCTCGACTGCGCTCGACCTGACAAATGATTTTTATTTTGTCTCCTCTAGCATTACCGAAACATAAAGTATACTTTATGTTGAAGGTAGCAAGTAAATCTTGTCGAGAGGTTAATATTTAATTTTTTCATAGTAAATGAATATCCAAGAAACATTAAAATCTGCCATCATAAAAGGATTCGAAACCATTTATGGCGCTACTATTAATTCTGTAGAATTTCAAGCAACACGAAAAGACTTTGAAGGTGATATAACAGTGGTTGTTTTTCCTTTTTTAAGAGTAATTAAAGGTAATCCGGTTGAAATTGGTACCAAACTCGGTACGTATTTAAAAGAACATGTTACTCAGGTTGAAAATTATAATGTAGTTCAAGGCTTTTTAAATTTGGTATTAAGTGACACGTATTTCATATCTAGTTTTGAAAATATGTACACCACCAAGAATTTTGGCTTTACTTCCGCTACAGCCGATACAAAATCGGTAATGGTTGAATACTCATCACCCAATACCAATAAACCCTTACATCTCGGTCATATCAGAAATAATTTATTAGGCTATTCGGTTGCTGAAATCATAAAAGCATCGGGTAAAAAGGTATATAAAACACAAATAATCAACGATAGAGGCATACATATTTGTAAGAGTATGTTGGCGTGGCAACGTTGGGGAACTGGTGAAACACCAGAAAGTACGGGCTTAAAAGGTGATAAGTTAGTTGGTAATTATTATGTAAAATTCGATCAGGAATATAAAAAGGAAATCAATACGCTCATAGCGGATGGAGTCTCTGAAGAAGCTGCTAAAAAGCAAGCCCCAATTTTATTAGATGCTCAAGAAATGCTTCGTAAATGGGAAGCTGGTGTAACTGAAGTAGTTGATCTTTGGGAAAAAATGAACCAATGGGTTTATGATGGATTTGAAGCATCATACAATGCCCTAGGAGTAAATTTTGATAAAAATTATTATGAAAGCGACACCTACCTTTTAGGAAAAGATGTAGTTGCTGACGGTATAAAAAAAGGTGTTTTCTTTAAAAAAGAGGATGGTTCTGTGTGGATAGATCTAACGGAGGAAGGATTAGATGAAAAAATAGTATTACGTTCTGATGGTACTGCGGTGTATATGACCCAAGATATTGGAACGGCTATTCAACGAATTAAAGATTATCCTGATGTTGGCGGACTCGTTTATACAGTTGGAAATGAGCAGGATTATCATTTTAAAGTACTGTTTTTAATTCTTAAAAAATTAGGATTTGATTGGGCAGAAAATCTGCATCATTTAAGTTACGGTATGGTTGATTTGCCATCAGGTAAAATGAAATCTAGAGAAGGAACTGTTGTAGATGCTGATGATCTGATAGTAGAAATGACCAATACAGCAAGAGAAATTTCTGAGGAACTTGGAAAATTAGAGGGCTATTCTGAATCTGAAAAAGATGTACTTTACAAAACCATTGGTCTGGGAGCTTTAAAATATTATATCTTAAAAGTAGATCCTAAAAAACGTATTCTGTTTGACCCTAAAGAATCAATTGATTTTCAGGGTAATACCGGTCCTTTTATTCAATATACCTACGCCAGAATTCAGTCTATTTTACGCAAAGCCAATTTTGACTACAATACTGTAAATGAAGGTGTTGATTTACACGAAAAAGAAAAATCGGTACTCAAACAACTGGCACAATATCCTGATATCATTCAACAAGCTGCTAAAAATTTCAGTCCGGCATTAATCGCTAATTACACCTATGAATTAGTAAAAGAATACAACTCTTTCTATCAAAGTGTTCCTATTTTGGGATGTGACAATGAACAAGAGAAAATATTTAGAGTTCAGTTGTCAAACAAAGTAGGAGATGTGATAAAATCTTCGTTTAAATTATTAGGTATTGAAGTACCTGGGAGAATGTAGTTTATTATTTTAAAGCTATTATAACCTCTTTATAACAATCTCAAAACTTAAGAATTTCTTTAGATTCTTTTTGTTTATTGTTGTTGCTAACAGCTTATAAATCAGTAATATAATATGAGTATAAAACTACGCTTTCTTTTATTTATTCTAATAGTATCTTGTCTTCAACTCAAAGCAACCAATTATTATGTATCGAATTCAGGTAGTGATTCAAATGATGGATTAACAGCTGTTAATGCTTTTGAAACTTTACAGCATGCTGCTGACACGGCAGCTGCTGGTGATACTATTTTTGTAGAAAATGGAACGTATACTGGGTTCGATCTGCGAAATAAAAATGGTACCAATGCCAATCCTATTGTCTTTAAAGCTAATGGGGCTAATGTAATAGTAAACCAAAAAGGACCTCTAAGAAATGATATTATCAATATTGAAAATGCCGATTATATTATCATAGATGGGTTTATCACAAATAATGCGCCGGGAAATGGAAATGGAATACGGGTTGTAACTTCAGATAATTGCATCGTTAGAAATAATTCATGCGATAATAATGCTGAAAGAGGCATTTTTACTGCTTTTACAGATGATATTCTTATTGAAAATAATGTATGTACCAATTCAATTGATGAACATGGTATCTATGTATCAAACAGTTCAGACAGACCTATAATTAGGTATAATGAATGTTATGGCAATAACAATATAGGAATTCATATGAATGGAGATCTATCTTCAGGTGGGGATGGCATTATTAGCGATGCACAAGTTTATGGAAATATCATCCACGATAATAATGGTGCTGCAGGCATCAATATGGATGGCTTACAAAACCCTGTAGTATATAACAATTTGATCTATAATAATCATTCCTCTCAAGGAATTGCTCTTTTTCAAGGTGATGGGGCCATAGTGACTAATGGTGCTAAAATATTTAATAATACTATTATTATTCCATCAGATGGCAGATGGGGTATATTGGTCAAAAACGGAGCCAATGTAAATACTGAAATCTATAATAATATAATTATCAATCAACACGCTTGGAGAGGTTGCATAACTGTTGAGGCTATTTCACAATTTACAAGTGACTATAATATTTTAAATGATAAAATGAGTGCCAATGGTGATGGATCTGCAATCACATTGGCTGCTTGGCAAGGCTTAGGATTTGATAATCATTCACTTTTGGCAGATGCATTGACTTCTATATTTGTGAATACAGGAGCAAATGATTATCAATTGACTTCAAATTCTCAAGCAATTGATACAGGAACAAATCTAGTAAATTCAATAGTTAGTACAGATCTTAATGGAGATTCAAGACCAAGTGGAACCGGTTATGATATTGGTGCTTATGAATTTAATTCAACCCTGTCTACTGATGACGTTTCATTAATAAATTTAAAGATATTTCCGAACCCTAGTTCAGATTATTTCTCAATTGTGTATGATGAATCACTATTACATATTATAAATATTGATCTTCTTGATATCCAAGGAAAAGTGGTTAGATCATTCGCCAAGAATAAAAGATTAACAGTAAACAATATATCCTCAGGAATTTATATGCTTCGTTTTGAATTAGAGGACCATACTATTTTTCAGAAAAAAGTAATTATTAGCAAATAACTCGACTCGCATTTAAAAATTCGAATAATTTTTAGGCATTAGACAATAGTAATTCGCATATCTTCCACCAAACATTGATAAATTGGTTAGTTATTTCTTGCAAATTTTAAAATTTCATTAAATGGTATTTTGAAACTAAATTTTCAAGTATTGTAATATTTGATGGTTTTGTTTTAATCTATTGCTTATGAAAAAACAAAGAGACTTGTTGACAAATACTATGTTTGTTGATCCTCCAGCCATTAAAATCATTTGATTTAGTCGGCCCATATAACCTGTAAATTATTGTTAAAATTTTAGCTAAAACTGCTGCGTATACTTGAAATTGCTATCTTACAGCTACAAAACAATTAGTTATGCGTTATCTTATCTTACTTTTAATTTTTACTCTTTCGAATACGGCATTTGCACAAGTTATGCCTCCGGGATTAGAAAACAGCTCTGGACCTGCTGTTAAAACCATAGAGTTTTATGCTATTGATTCTGTCAAAATTACGGCGGATACCTATTTTTTAAAAGATGTTCCTCCAACTGTTTTGTTATGTCATCAAGCAGGATTTAGTAGAGGAGAATATATAAAAACAGCTAAAAAATTAAATGATCTAGGCTTTTCTTGTATGGCAATAGACCAACGATCTGGAAAAGAAGTGAATGGGATTATCAATCAAACAGCATTAGATGCTAATAGCAAACTCCTAAATGTTGGTTATACTGGGGCAAAGAAAGATGTGAAGGCAGCTATTGATTATTTATACAGTATTAATGGTAATCAAGACATTATATTAGTAGGAAGCTCCTACTCTGCTTCTTTAGCATTATGGTTGGGTAGCGAAAATGCAAAGTTAAAAGCTGTTGCAGCTTTTAGCCCGGGTGAATATTTAAAAAACCTCAATTTAGCAGAAACTATTAAACCCCTAAAGATCCCAACTTTTATAACTTCTTCTATGCGCGAAACAGGGCCTGTTGAAAAATTGGTACGATTTGTAAAACCCAAATATATTACACATTTTAAGCCAACAGTAAAAGGTATTCATGGTTCGAGAGCTGTATGGGATTCTACCGAAGGACATCAAGGGTATTGGGCAGCTTTTAAAAGCTTTCTTTTGGCTAATAAGTAAACTTATCCTGAACTTGTTTCTTGATCTTTTTCAATGTATTACACATCCAGCCTAGCTTAATGAAGTATGGCGAATTAAAATAAATCTAACACTCTTTCTAAAGCCATGCCGCGAGACGCTTTTATCAAAATTGTAGAATTTTGAATATTATCATTTATAAAAGCATCCTTAAAATCATCAAAATTTCTGAATTGCTGTAAATTTTTTGAATCGCTTGAAGTTTTATAAAATGCTTCACCAATTAAATAGGCTTTATCAAGCTCTATTTTGTTTAATTGATCTGTTATATATTGGTGTTCTTGTAGACTATCATTCCCTAATTCAAACATGTCTCCTAAAATAACGATCTTATGAGCTGCAGATAAATTTGAAAGGTTTTCAAGAGCCACTTTCATACTACTTGGATTCGCATTATAGGCATCTAAAATTATCTGATTGGTTTCTTTATTGATAATTTGTGAACGGTTATTAGTAGGTGAATAATTTTCAATGGCTGTTTTAATATCTTGGTCAGAAACTTCAAAATATTTACCAATAGCAATAGCAGCCGAAATATTATTGAAATTATAAGCACCTATCAAATTGCTTTTTATCAAAACAGCATTAATTTTTAAATTAACAAACGGATCTGCCTCCACAAATTCAATGATATAGTCAGCATTATTTTGACCGAATAAAATTCTATTCATTCCTTCAGTTTGTTCAATTTGTGTTGTATCATTATTATTTACAAAAGCTGTCTTATCGTTATTTTTTATATTCTTATATAATTCTGTTTTTCCTTTTACAACACCATCAAGATCACCAAAACCTTCAAGATGTGCTTTACCAAAGTTTGTAATATAACCGAAATCAGGTAAAGTAATATCAGCAAGTAATTCTATTTCTTTTAAGTGATTTGCGCCCATTTCTACAATACCTACTTGCGTATCTTTTGGCATTGATAACAATGTCAAAGGCACACCGATATGGTTATTTAAATTACCAACCGTTGCAACAGTTTTATAACTAGTAGAAAGCACCGCATTAATTAATTCTTTAGTGGTGGTTTTACCATTACTCCCTGTTAGACCAATTATAGGGATTGCTAATTGTCTTCGATGATATGCTGCTAATGATTGTAAGGTTTCTAAAACATCATCAACTAAAATTATCTTTTTGTTAGGTTTCGAAATGTCTTCGTCAACAATAGCATAAGATGCTCCTTTGGTCAAAGCTTCTTCAGCAAATAAATTCCCATTAAAATTATCGCCTTTTAAGGCAAAGAAAAGTCCGTCTTTTATTATTTTTCTAGTATCAGTAGATACACTATAAGACTGTTGGAATAGTTGATAAAGTTCTTCTATTTTCATGAGCTAAAAGTAAAAAAAAAAAACTCAATACGAATTGTATTGAGTTTTTATAATATAGGGTATTATATAATATTATTTTGTTGGTGTTTTACGTCTTCTTTTTTGAGACATCGATCCTAATTTATCTGTTGCACATCTGAACCCGATATAATTAGTTGCCATATATTGAGGCAAATATCTACGTTGTGCCGGATCTAACCAATATTCTCTATCTTTCCAAGAACCACCTTTATAAACTCTGGCTTTATCACTAATTAAAGTGTTTCTCTTCTTGGTATCATATTGTTGGATCCTTAAACCACTCTCTCCAATTTGTTTAGGAGTTTTAGGTGAATTATACATTCTAGGTTTACTACCTTCATCCATATCTTCTTCGTCTTTGAAATAGTTTTTTGTAGAAGACATATCACCATCACCGATTGCTATATTATTTGATTTTTCATAATTAGGTCTCATAAAAGCATCACTTTTAGTAATTGGGATGTATTTAATACTTCCTGGTAAATCTTTAGGTACAATTTTACCATTATCTAAAGTATCAAACTCAATGCTGTTATAATCTACTACTACTACTTTACCTTC
>JGI24023J19991_10001956_pt1 | contig 15321 bp, 14 predicted proteins | sample Cruoilmetagenom1_FD_19991 | JGI IMG/M metagenome (IMG submission 19991) | reverse complement strand
GGCGCAGTGTTTTTATCAGTGCCGAGGCCATACATATGGTATGCCTCGGTGCTGATAAAAACCTGCAACGCCGTAGATCGGACTTTTTACGACGCCATCAATTTTAACATCTCTTTGATCAGGAGTTTTCTTCTCTCTCTTTTGGTAATATCAGGTTCAACAACAAGCCCAAAATCCCGGCAAGACCAATTTTTTCGATGGCAAATGATCCCGCGGTGAACTTCATACCACCGATACCGCAAACGAGGATTACGGCCACTATAATCAGATTCCTGGGCGTTGTAAGGTCCTGTCCGGATTTTACCAGAGTATTAATGCCCACAACGGTAATCATGCCAAAAAGCAGGATCATGATTCCACCCATCACAGGCGTTGGAATGGTTGCCAGCAAAGCCCCAATCTTGCCTACCAGAGAGAGAAGAATAGCAGCAATTGCCGCCCAGGTCATAATTGCCGGATTGTACGCTTTAGTCAGTGCCACCGCTCCACTAACCTCTGAATAGGTTGTATTTGGCGGACCGCCAAGCATTGAGGCAAGGGTGGTTGCAATACCGTCACCCAGCATCGTGTTTTCAATACCCGGATCCTCCACGTAGTCTTTGCCAGTAATTGATCCAACCGCAAGAACATCACCGAAATGTTCAATCGCAGGGGCAATAGCCACGGGAACAATAAATAAAACGGCCTCCCATTTCCATTCGGGCATTACAAAAGCGGGCATCGCAAGCCATGCTTTATCTGCCAGAGGAGCCAGAGAAATCAGTGCAGGAGCTGTCCAGTTCTGCAGGGTTCCCGGGTCAAACGATGCCTGCACAGAAGCGGTAAATCCTGTAACGTCAAGAAAAAGAGCTGCCAGGTAGCCGCCACAGATACCACAGAGAATCGGAATTAATTTTAACCAGCCTTTGCCAAGCAAGGACACAAGCACCGTTGTTATAAGTGCGACCCCGGCGATGATCATGGCGGTTTTTTCAGGAACCAGCCATGCCGACCCGTCTCCCGTGCGTCCAGCAGCCATATGTACAGCCACCGGAGCCAGAACAAGGCCGATAACCATAATAACAGGACCGGTAACAACAGGAGGAAGAATTCTGTGGAGTACATCAGAGCCGAAAAATCGGATGGCAAAACTTAAGACAACATAGAGGCCACCGGCTGCAGCAAGACCACACATGGTCGCAGGAATTCCCCAGGTCTGCACTCCATAGATAATTGGTGCAATAAAGGCAAAGGAGGAGGCCAGAAATACAGGCACCTTTCCCCTAGTAATAATCTGGAACACCAAAGTCCCGAGCCCGGCTGTAAAAAGTGCCACATTGGGATCAAGGCCTGTCAATATCGGAACAAGAACCAGTGCGCCAAAAGCGACAAACAGCATCTGTGCTCCAAGCAAACCATCACCCAATCTGAATTTATAATCACTGCTTTGCATCTCACCGGGCATACTTACAACCTCCATTTAATAATTCTTGAAACTATTCGATAAACTCCGATTTCAATCTAATGTCGTGTTAACCCAGAAATAGCGCGTCTGTGTAATTCCCGCGCAGGTGGGAGATAAGCCAAGACTTCGATCCAGGGAATTTTGCTATGAAACTGCAATGACTTTCAGGATTACTTCGTCCCGAAAATCTTATCTCCGGCATCACCGAGTCCGGGCAATATATATCCCACCTCATTTAACCGATCATCAACCGAAGCAACATAAATTTCCACATCAGGGTGGGCTTCCGTCACTTTCTTTATTCCTTCCGGTGCCGCGACAATAAACAGCCCCTTTATTTTTTTGCACCCCGCTTTCTTCAGGGTCTCAATAGTTGCTATAAGGGTTCCGCCTGTGGCCAGCATCGGATCAAGTATCAGAGCAACACGCTCATCGATCTCTTTTGCTAATTTGACATAATACTCTACCGGCTGAAGAGTCTCTTCGTTTCGATAATACCCGACAACACTCACCTTGGCAGAGGGAATGAGATCAATAACACCATCCATCATGCCAAGACCAGCCCGCAGAATTGGCACAATAGTGATCTTCTTTCCCTGCAGTGTGTCAACTTCTACTGATCCGGCCCAACCCTCGATTGTTTTTTTCTGAACAGGAAGATCCTTTGTGGCTTCATAGGTCAATAACCTGGCAACCTCCGAGGAGAGATCCCTGAAGTCTTTTGTTGAAATATCACACTCTCGCATGAGACCGAGTTTATGTTTAATCAGTGGGTGATCCGCTACATGTACAGCCATAATTGTCTCCCAAAGTTATTGGCTCGTATTTCTTACGATACAAAACATACGTGGGTGTCAGTTATAAAAAAAACCGGGGAAATAGCAAGGTATTTTCCGGATCAAAAGCAAGCTGCAGAGATCAGTTTAAAATCCGGGCTTTGCCGATTTTAGTATGGGGAAGAAGTTCTACAGCGATAATACTGGCAAAAATAAGAGCACCTCCCATAAACTGCATGGTGGTGAGTCGTTCTCCTAAAAACAGCATCCCGCTCAGTGCTGCAAATACCGTCTCTGAGCTGAGAATAATTGCTGCATCCGGCGCCGGAGTATATCTCTGACCGATAACCTGCAGGGTAAAAGCCATTCCAACAGAAAAAACACCGACATAGCAGATACCCAAGACAGCACCGATGAAATCGGCAGCCAGTGGGCTTTCAACAATATAGCCCAAAATCAATCCGAAGATTCCGCAAACAGTAAATTGCACCACCGCGACAACCAGAGGAGCCCTGGTCTTCGATGCCATAGCTCCCACCAGAATGACATGGACAGCCCAGAACAGGGCACTTGAGATTACCCAGAGATCACCTTCAGCTAATTCAACTCTCTGTGCCCCACTCATGATATATGTGCCGACAAGACAACAGATTGCTGCAGGCCAGACAATAAAATGCACTTTTCGTTTTAAAAAAAGAAGGCCGAGGAATGGTACCATGGGAACATAGAGTGCGGTGAGAAAACCTGAATTTGTTACGCTGGTGCGAAGAATACCATGTTGTTGCAGAACGGCCGCAGTCAGCAGAACAGTACCGGTGATTACAAGTTTCTGCCAATCTCTCCGCTGAAACTTCCTCTCCTCTCTCTCGACTCGTCTGAACTGTCTGATGGCAAAAGGGAACACAATAAGCGCACCCACAAGAAATCGAGCTCCGGTAAAACTGATTGTACCGAGATTTCCAACACCTATCTGCTGGACTACAAAGCTGGATCCCCAGATAACAGCGGCCAGGGCAAGGAGTAAATTTGCCTGTAATCGACTCATATCTATCCTGTGAATAAAACTCAACTCATTGTTCGGCCGCAATTATACACCGACAGAGCAATTTTACAACACTTTCAACAATCGTCCCGGCTCTTAAGACCAGCTCAATTTTTCATTTTGACCGATTTATTCACATTTTGTGTTTCATATGAAACATATGATGACTATATTGAACGTTCTTTCAATGAACTATCTTGGTGAAATCGAAGAACTTAAATTCTTCATGATCCTGTCATTCCCGTAGAGGAAACTTTTTTTTCAGGCCATTAATCTTCCAGGTTTACTTTATGGATATTCTATCTAACACCCATGAAATGAATTTCACAACGAAGCATGAAAGTCGGGATAAGTACCTTGAAAGTATATGTGACCACATAATTTCAAAATACACTCCTCAGTTTCTTGTTTTTTATGACAGGGTTTATGGAGTAAGGTACTAAACGGCAAAACAAGATCCTCGCTCTTGCCGGACAAAATGGCCGGATTGATGTGGAAGAGTTATCCATCACTTTCGAAGTCTCTCTGCAAACAATCAGAAAAGATCTTAACACCCTCTGCGACAGACAGCTCCGGCAAAGGGCACATGGCGGTGCTATTGTCGCCTCAGGCATTGAAATTGTGAGCTATAACGCAAGGCGCCTACTCGCTCCCGGTGCCAAAAAAGCAATAGGGAAAAAGGCTGCAGGACTGATCCCCGCTTGATTACGATTTCATAGAGGTCCGTGTTGCCCAGGCAATAATAGAAAATGCACGGCACGTGATCCTAGGAGCTTGTCCGAGAATAACAGAGGTCTGTATGTGTCATAACAGCCTCAAATCAAGGGACTGTGTCCCCGACTTGAAAAAAGAATGCTTAAAGGTACACCCATGAAAACTCCCGTTTTTGATCTTGCCATAATAGGCGGCGGTATTAACGGCTGCGGTATCGCCCGTGATGCTGCAGGACGCGGTTTGTCGGTCTTTCTCTGCGAACAGAATGACCTGGCCAGCGGTACTTCATCAGCCAGCACCAAGCTTATTCATGGCGGGCTGCGCTATCTCGAATATTATGAATTTCGTTTAGTACGAGAATCGCTCCGGGAGCGCGAAGTGCTTCTCAATGCGGCACCCCATATCATCTGGCCGCTGCGCTTTATACTCCCCCACCATAAAGGATTACGCCCCGCCTGGATGATACGGTTAGGGCTGTTTCTCTACGATCATATTGGCGGCAGAAAACTGCTGCCGGGAACAAGCAGCGTAAACCTTGCCACCGACGAAGCGGGAAAATCACTGAAGGGCAACTACAAAAAGGGTTTTGAATATTCAGACTGCTGGGTAATGGACAGTCGCCTGGTTATCCTCAACGCCATGGATGCGGCAGCCAAAGGTGCCGAGATACGAGTCAGAACTCCCCTTATCTCAGCGGAAAGAACTAAAAATATCTGGACCCTGAAAATTCTGGATAAGAACAGCGGTAAAGAAAGTACGGTGAAAGCCCGGGCACTTGTTAACGCGAGCGGTCCCTGGCTTGACACCCTCCTCAACCACATTTCCCATACCAAAACAGCAGAACATATCCGAATGGTAAAGGGGAGCCATATACTGGTGAATAAACTCTTCGAGCACGAACGCGCCTATATCTTCCAAAATGACGATAACCGTATCATCTTTGCAATTCCATTCCAGAACAGATTTACCCTTATCGGCACTACAGATGTTGACTTTCACGGTAAGCCGGATGAAGTGGAAATTGACTCCGACGAAATCAGCTATCTCTGTGAGGCGGCCAATGAATATTTTACCACACAGATTGGGCCTGCAGATGTAGTCTACAGCTACTCGGGGATCAGACCCCTCTTTGATGACGGTAAGAGTGATGCCAAGGCTGCCACCCGGGACTATGTACTCAAACGTGATACAGGTGATGGGGAACCGCCTCTGCTTTCCATTTACGGCGGCAAGATAACCACCTATAGAAAACTTGCCGAATCTGTACTGGACAAACTCAGCGATTTCCTGCCCGGGATGAAAGATCCCTGGACTGAGACAGCCAACCTTCCCGGCGGGGATTTTTCACCCGATGGTTTCCCGGGTGAGGTGAAAAAGCTCAGCACCACCTGCCCTGTTATATCAGAAAAACATGCAACTCGGTTGATCAGGACATATGGTACCTGTGCCCATACAATGTGCAAACATATCAGGACACCGGAACAACTTGGTACCCACTTTGGTCATCAGCTTTATGGCTTTGAAGTAGATTACCTGCTTTCCCGGGAATGGGCACAGAGCGCCGAAGATATACTCTGGCGACGTACCAGGATGGGTCTCTTTTTAGGCCCGGAGGAAACTGTGCGGCTGGAAAACTATATAAATGAGAAATGCGAACGGGTGTTTTACAGTGGTGATTCCACCAGACATTTCTCCCTATGAAGATATAACCTCTGGATTTCTAAATTATCTTTGCTTACTAAAATTGATAGAAGAAACCTAATGATAAGGAGGATGTCAGCATTATTTCTACACCAAAGTGTTCTCGATAAATACACTGTGCATATAACCCCGCAATAGGAACAATAGGAGAAACATCTGAGAATGGAGCCTCACCTTCTTCGTAACCATAGGCAAGACCAAGACGATACCCTGTGGCAAAACCCCAATGATTACTCAATCTACTGGTGTAAAAATTTCTTGCCAGACCAGCTGTCCATGTTCTGTTATAAAATGAATTTTCAAAGGTGCCTAAGAAAAAATCATTATATTGGATACCAATGAGATTCTGCTTCCAATTTCGGGTGTTAAGACTCTTGCGATCAAAATGATAACTGAACATCCCTAAGTAGAACTGGTTTTCAGTGGATTTGCCCTTGATAAAATTGGTGAAGTCAAATTTTTCTTCGATATCTACTTCTGTTTCATCTCCTTTCATTTCGTCGGAGGCTATACCCCAAACTACTGAAAATAATGAGAAGAACATCCAAATAAAGGAAAATACACAGCATAACCACTTTGACAAATAATCTACTCTTCTCATTATGATTGCTCTTCATAGCGTAGTAACAATCTTACACTTTTTCCTGATCGTCAGGTTGTGATGGTGTCCTAACGAGTCCGATCTCCTCAACAATGTTGCCTGACTCCTTTAGAATCCGTATGATCTAACGTTACCAATCAGCCACAAGTGGGTCAATAATTTTCACCTGGGCAAAGAAACCCTTTCTGTCCAAATGGACTGTGACCTGGGCAAGTAAAAAAGGACACTTTTCTAAGCTGCTTTATACATATCTAAAGACAAATACAAACCAACCAATCGCCAGCGCGAGTCCGCCCCACAACGGCGCACCGAAAAAAGCCAGCCAGCCAAGGTTGATAAAACCGGTGCCAAGCCAGGAAATGAACAGTCTGTCGCCGCGTGTGGTATCCAGACCAAACACGCCGTGCCTTGGATTCCCGCCAGGGCTGAAACGTTCCCATACTCCCATGGCAGCAATTGATAAGACTAAAACTATGAAGAAAGCGGCTGTTGGCCAGGTCCAGGCCATCCAGGATAAACCCATGACATTAAACCCTCTGATTAGTGTCTGTCCATAATGTGAAATTTTATCCTAAATCGAGGCGCTCGATAAATTTACCCACAGGCATATAGTTGATATACCGAGGATTAAATTTTGAAGACAACAAAGAGTTAGGATAAAAGAGCCATTTACGGACAGGCACTGGTTAAACCCGCCCGAGAGCAAAGCCCTTGGCGATATAGTTGCGAACAAAATATATGACGACTGCGCCGGGCAGGATAGTCAGCGAACCCGCTGCGGCCAACAAGCCCAGCTCGTAACCGGAACTGCTCGCCGTGCGCGTCATTGTCGCTGCGATCGGCTTTGCATCGACCGAGGTCAATGTTTTCGCCAGCAACAGTTCAACCCATGAATACATGAAGCAGAAAAACATGGCTACTCCTATGCCTGCCGCAATGGTCGGAATAAATATACGTATAAAGAATCTCGGAAATGAATATCCATCCAGGTAAGCAGTTTCATCCAGCTCTTTCGGAATGCCGGACATAAAACCTTCAAGTATCCAAACTGTGAGCGGAATATTAAACAGACAGTGTGCCAGCGCCACAGCAATATGGGTGTCAAACAGACCGATTGCTGAATAGAGTTGGAAAAACGGCAGGGCAAACACCGCCGGCGGCGCCATGCGGTTGGTCAGCAGCCAGAAAAACAGGTGTTTGTCGCCGAGAAAGCGGTAACGGGAAAATGCATAAGCAGCCGGCAATGCCACCGACACTGAGATCACGGTATTAATCACCACATAGATAATCGAGTTGATGTAACCGTTATACCAGGTCGGGTCGGTAAAGATTACCTTGTAATTAGCCAGCGTAAACTGTTGCGGAAAAAACGAAAAACCGCCGAGTATTTCGCCCGTGGTCTTAAATGACATGGCAAGCAGACCGTAAATCGGTAACATTAAAAACAGGATATACAGTGTTGGTATCAGCCATTTTCTTGGATGAGTCATGTTACTGCTCCTCGTTACGCATCATGAGAGTGTAGAACACCCAGCAGATCAGCAAAACCACCAGGAAGTAGATCAGGGACATCGCTGCCGCCGGACCCAGGTCAAACTGACCGAGCGCGATCTTGACCAGATCAATCGACAGGAAGGTAGTTGTGTTGCCGGGACCGCCACCAGTTAACACAAATGGTTCGGTATAGATCATGAAACTATCCATGAAACGCAACAGGATTGCGATGGTCAATACCCGCTTCATTTTCGGCAGCTGTATATATCGGAATATCGCCCAGCGGCTGGCACCATCGATATGCGCGGCCTGGTAATAGTCATCGGGTATGGAGCTCAGACCCGCGTAACAGAGCAGCACAACCAGCGAAGTCCAGTGCCACACATCCATAAGCACGGTGGTCATCCAGGCTGCCACCGGCTGCCGGGTAAAATTGTAATCAATGCCCATTGAATTCAGGGTGTGTCCCAACAGGCCGATATCAGGCAGTGCGAAAATATTCCACATGGCACCAACTACGTTCCATGGAATCAGCAGCGGCAACGCCATCAGCACCAGGCAAACCGACACCCAAGGGCCTTTACGCGGCATGGTCAACGCAACACCGATGCCGAGCGGCACTTCGATCGCCAGAATCATGCCGGTATACAGCAGTTGACGTACGAGGGCATCGTGAAAGCGATCCGAGCGCAACACCTGTTCGAACCAGGTCGTTCCCTCCCAGAAGAACACATTGTTGCCGAAGGTTTCCTGGAAGGCATAATTGACCACCGTCATCAGCGGAATAAATGCATTGAAGGCGACCAGTACCAGTACCGGTGCCACCAGCCACCAGGCTTTTTGGTTCAATGTTTTATTCATTCTGACCACCTCCAACAAGCCAGTCGTCGCAATAAATTCGTGTCATATCCGGGTTAAACTGGATTTTTGGATTATCAGTCGGTATCTGCTGGTCTTCGTCAACCACCATTTTGATCACTTCAGATTCGTGTTTAACGGTGACCACCTGGTAGCGGCCAAGATCTTCGATTTTATCAATGACAACGGGAATGCCGTCATCAGTAAATTCTACAAACTCCGGTCGAACACCTACTTCAGTCCTGCCGCTCAAATCGTTGCCGACCGGATAAGAGGTGTTGAGAAGATTGTTATGAAAAACAGGCTGTCCCCGGTCAAGCTTGCAGGGCAGGAAATTCATCCCCGGTGAACCGATGAAATAACCGACAAATTTATGCTTTGGTCTGTTGAACAGTTCTACGGGGGTGCCTACCTGCACCACTGCCCCGTCATACATAACCACTACCTTGTCGGCAAAGGTCAATGCCTCAACCTGGTCATGAGTGACATATATCATGGTTACGCCGGTCTGCTGGTGCAATTCCTTAAGTTTCGACCGGAGCTGCCATTTCAGGTGTGGATCGATAACCGTCAACGGTTCATCAAACAGGATCGCATTGACATCAGAGCGTACCAACCCTCTGCCCAGTGAAATTTTTTGCTTACCGTCTGCGGTCAGGCCCGAAGCCCGTTTGTTAAGATTGGCAGTCAGATCAAGCATTTCTGCGATCTGAGCAACTCGTTGTTTAACGGCGGTCTCATCCATTCCCCGGTTACGCAGTGGGAATGCAAGATTATCAAATACTGTCATGGTATCGTAGACTACGGGAAACTGAAACACTTGAGCAATACGTCTGTCTGATGTGGGCAGATGTGTCACCTCCTGATCATCAAAATAGATTTCTCCTTCAGAAGGCGTCAGCAGACCGGAAATGGTATTCAAAAGAGTTGTCTTACCGCAACCAGAAGGGCCCAGCAGAGCATAAGCACCTCCATCTTCCCATATTTGATTCACTTCTTTGAGCGCATACACCGGCTTCTGTCCTTTGGGCGGCGGGTAAGCATGCTGTACATTTTTAAATCTAATTTCTGCCATATTACAACCTGCCTGAATTCGTAATATCAGTCTGATCGGACGAAGATGGGATGTTGATAAGCCGATTATCAGCTCCGAAATACATACAGTGACCGGCATTGAAGACAAAACGAGCCTTTTCGCCAAATTCGTAGGAATGAATGCCACGAGTTTCACAGACCCAGACATTGTCATCCACATCAATACGGATAATGGAGTCTGAGCCACTGATTTCAGCAATCTGGACAATGCCCTGGACTTCAACACCCTGACCTTCCGGCAACAGGTGATGGGGTCGCAGACCAATCTTGTAATTGCCATCAGGCAGGAATGTCAATTTTTCCGGCAGTTTCCAGGAAACAGTTTCGCCCAGATAAGCCTCGTCTCCCCGTTTCTCAATGGCAGCGGTATTAATCGGTGGATCTGAGAATACTTCTGCACTTTCCAACGTGGCAGGTTTTCGATAAATCGAAGCAGTCTCGCCAAATTGAACGACGCAGCCTTCTTTGAGTGTTGCGGTGTGACCACCCAACATCAAGGCCTCGAGTGGTTCGCTCGTAGCGTAAACCACGGTGGCCCCTGTATCAGCGAACAACTTTGGTAAATCGTCACGTAATTCTTCGCGCAGCTTATAGTCAAGATTGGCTAACGGTTCATCCAATAGTACGAGTTCAGTGCCTTTGACAAGTGCCCTTGCTAAAGCCGTTCTTTGCTGTTGCCCCCCTGAGAGTTCACTCGGCATACGGTTGAGCATGGGCGTGAGTTTTAGCAGGTCGGCAAAGCGGTGAACCTTCTCTTTGATAGCATTTTTGGACAGGCCGGCAACTTTTAAAGGTGAGGCAATATTATCATAGACTGAGAAACTGGGATAATTAATAAAAGCCTGGTAAACCATGGCAACACTGCGTTTCTGTACTGCAACTCCAGTCACGTTTCGATCTTTTGTCCAGATCTCCCCCGTCGTTGGTTTTTCCAGCCCTGCCATTAATCGCATCAGAGTAGTTTTACCACTGAGCGTAGTACCTAACAGAATATTAAATCCACCGGGTTTAAGTACCAGATTCGTTTCATATATATGCGTTTCCGCCCCAACCCGGAATGTGACATCTCTTAGTTCAATAGTCATTCAGCCATTTCCCTGATCTTTCTCTCTGATATTGAGGATTTAGAGCCTTACTCCTGATTTTCTTGTTTCTTATGACGAAATATAAATAATTATGCTTCATATCAAAATGTCAGGAATCACTTTCAAGGCACTTATACCGTTTATCGGGGTGAGCAATTTTTACCTGGACATCATTTTGGCGGCATAACCCGATGAATCTATCTGAGATACCATCATCGATGACCAGAATGTCAATATCGGCTAAATTTCCAACTATGACTGAAGCACTTCGTTCTAACTTGGTCGAATCAGTGGCCAGGATGACGGAACGGGCATGCCGGATCATGGACTGTGTTACACGGACTTCCCGGAGATCATAGTCATACAATTCACCGGTCTCATCGATTGCTGAACAACCGATAACCGCATAATCCAGTTTAAATTTGTTAACAAACTCTTCAGTGTTGGAACCTACAATGCCACCATCTGACCGGCGAACTTTACCGCCGGCAATCATGACCTCAACACCGCGTGATGGCCACAATATGCTTGCCACATTGATGTTATTGGTGATCACCAGCATATCGCTGTGGTCTGTTAAAAATTCGGTTACACGTTCTGTAGTGGTTCCGATATTGATGTACATTGAAGAGTTATCCGGGATGATCTTAGCCGTCAACCTGGCTATTTCAGATTTTTCAGCAGCCATCAGAATCTTTCTTGCGCCATACCCAAGGTTTTCCACACTATCTTTAATAACGGCACCACCATGCACCCGCTGAACCAGTTCAAGTTCGTATAACTGATTCAAGTCGCGCCGTATGGTCTGCGGGGTAACATGCAGATACACTGACAGCTCATCCACCTGTACTGATCCCCTCTCACGGATAAAATCCATGATTGAATGCTGCCGCCTGCTTATGTCAGTTGGCATAATCAAACCTTGATGGTGCCGTAAAAACTACATTTTATCACGCTTTCATCATTGCTGAGCAGGCAGGAACCTAACTCAGTTAAACATCTTCTGGATCGAAGTCTACGCTATCTCCCGCCTGCACGGGACTGACGGCACAAAGAACTTTTCACAAAACTTGGGGCCTGCTGTGCTGCAGGCCCCAGGCACTTATGGTTGGTTATTCAATGAATACTATTTCTTCCAGCGTTTAACCAGTTCATCATAACTGATGGTCTCTCCTTTTGGCTTCTCATTTTCAAGCTTGGCCTTGGGTGAACCAGGCTTACTGAGCCATTCTTTCGGATCAGTTTCCGGATTCAGGCGCGGACCACACCCGCCGTAGGTGTTGGCTTTTTCATCAGCTTTCTGCATACGCCCCATAACCAGATCCATTTCTTCAGCCAGGCGGTCCATTGCCTGCTGTGGAGTAAATGCGCCGGAGTTAACATCACCGATTTGCTGCCACCAGATCTGTGCCAACTTTGGATAATCAGGCACATTGACACCGGTAGGTGACCACATGACCCTGTCAGGTGACCGGTAAAACTCAACCAGCCCGCCAAGTTTAGGTGCACGTTCTGTAAATGAATCATGATTTATGGTGCTTTCACGAATAAATGTCAGGCCAACATGACTTTTCTTGACATCCACTGTTTTGGAAACCACAAACTGTGCATACAGCCACGCAGCTTTACGACGGTCAACAGGAGTTGACTTGAACAGTGTCCAGGAACCGGCATCCTGATACCCCAGCTTCTGCCCTTCCACCCAATAAGGACCATGTGGAGAAGGAGCCATGCGCCATAACGGCTTGCCATTGTCGTCAACGGTATTATTACCTTCAGACTTAGGGGCCACCATGGATGCAGTGAATGCGGTGTACCAGAAAATCTGCTGGGCTACGTTACCTTGTGACAGGGCCGGAAGAGACTGATAAAAGTCATAGCTGGCCGCACCTGGAGGAGCGTATTCACGCAACCATTCATTCCATTTACGGATGGCGTAAACAGCAGCAGGGCCATTCGCCGCACCACCGCGTGAAACTGAAGCACCCACAGGATTACAGCTCCCTTTTTCCATACGAATACCCCATTCATCTACAGGGATACCATTGGGTAAACCTTTACTGCCGGCCCCGGCCATTGATAACCATGCATCTGTCATGCGCCAGCCAAGGTCAGGAGCACGTTTACCGTAATCCATATGGCCAAAAACTTTTACACCATCAATTTCTTTGACGTGAACTGAAAAGAATTCAGCAATATCTTCGTAAGCCGACCAGTTAACGGGTACACCCAGGTCGTAGCCATACATTTCTTTAAATTTCTTCTGCAGCTCAGGACGATCGAACCAGTCTTTACGGAACCAGTACAGGTTGGCAAACTGCTGGTCAGGTAATTGATAAAGTTTACCATCAGGTCCGGTAGTGAATGATTTGCCTACGAAGTCATCGACATCCAGCGATGGATTGGTGACATCTTTACCTTCGCCGGCCATCCAGTCCGACAGGTTAACTGCCAGTTGCAGGCGTGAATGAGTACCAATTAAATCTGAATCGTTGATATACGCATCATACAGATTTCGCTTGGTTTGCATCTGTGTTTGAACCGCCTGAACCACTTCACCTTCACCAAGTAACTGGTGGTTGACTTTAATTCCGGTAATGTCTTCGAATGCCTTGGTAAGTGTTTTGGATTCGTATTCATGTGTTGGAATAGTTTCAGACAACACATTAATTTCCATACCCTTGAAAGGTTTTGATGCGTTAATGAACCACTCCATTTCTTTCAGCTGTTCACTTTTAGATAAAGCTGATGGTTGAAATTCATCATTAACCCATTTTTTTGCCCCATCCATACCGGCGTATACATTTTGAACGCTCAGTGCAGCTACAGCAGCAATCAGTGCAAACTTCTTCAACATGAGGTGTCCTCCTATATCTATTGGTTTATCTGATTTGCGAAAAATACACTCGTTTTTTCGCAATGTCAATTATAATGAACTCGTAAAAAGGTCGATTGTAATTATAGATGGCTAAGTTAAAAAGTTTGATATACAGGTAAGCGTAGGCTCCGAGGCCATACATATGGTATGCCTCGGTGCTGATAAAAATCTGCAACGCCGTATATCGGACTTTTTACGACGCCATCAATTATACATTTTCGAAATGTTCGAAAATTATTAAGTAATCGCTTAGTGAGTCCATTCTAACTTTTCCTGAATATCACTCCTTTCCCATTAATCTCAAATAACCTATCATTTTTTTACCTCTTTTCCCATAAGTTCCTTATAAACTTCAACCACTCAATGCAAAAAACAGGTTGACGACATATATCTTAATCCGACAAGTTGGAAAACTTTTTAGTTACGCTGGCTAAGTGCCTCAAAGGTCTCTCTGCGTTCGCTATCTGATACAGATATTAACCACTTGAATTTAATAGCACTTTAGATTTTCTTGTTTTTTATTACAGCTTTTATTGAGTAAGGCACTAAACTGTTTTTGTATTTTACAGGAATTTTACCAGGAGAAATACAATGCCGGCACATATACTCGCAATTGACCAGGGGACAACCTCCAGCCGGGCAATTATCTTCAACGATCAGCTTGAAATAATTGCCTCTGCGCAACAGGAATTTGAGCAGTTTTTCCCCCAATCCGGCTGGGTAGAACATGACCCCGAGGAAATCTGGGACAGCACCCTTGCCACCTGCCAAAAAGCGCTGACAAAATCCAACCTCTCTGCCATCGATATTGCAGCTGTCGGCATCACAAATCAGAGAGAGACTACTGTCGTCTGGGATAGAGATACAGGAGAAGTAATTCACAAAGCTATTGTATGGCAGGATCGTAGAACATCAGGGCTTTGTCGGAAGTTAAAGGACGCCGGATACGAGCAGATGGTTGCCTCAAAGACCGGCCTCCTCCTTGACCCTTATTTTTCAGGTACCAAACTCCACTGGATCCTTAATAATGTTGAAGGAGCAAAAGAAAAAGCAGAAGCTGGAAAGCTCGCCTTCGGCACCATTGACAGTTTTCTCCTCTGGCGGCTGACCGGTGGAAAAGTACATGCAACGGATGCTACAAATGCATCCCGAACCATGCTCTACAATATTCACGATAACAAATGGGACGAGTATCTCCTGGAACTCCTCGATATTCCACGATCACTCCTGCCGGAAGTAAAAGATTCTTCTGCCGATTTCGGTGTCACCGATAAATCACTTTTCGGTAATCCAATCCCCATTCGCGGAATCGCCGGTGACCAGCAGGCGGCTCTTGTAGGTCAGGCATGCTTCAAGGCGGGAATGATAAAATCTACCTATGGCACCGGCTGCTTTATTGTGCTCAATACCGGCGAGCAGGCTGTCACCTCAACAAATAAACTACTCACTACCATCGGCTATCGATTAAACGGAGTCACAACCTATGCCCTTGAAGGCTCCATCTTTGTAGCAGGTGCAGCTGTCCAGTGGATGCGGGATGCGATGGGGATTATTGAGACGGCCTCCGATACCGGTACACTTGCCCGCCAGGCTGATATTAATCAGGACATTTATCTGGTACCTGCCTTTACCG
>JGI24023J19991_10001949_pt1 | contig 15363 bp, 12 predicted proteins | sample Cruoilmetagenom1_FD_19991 | JGI IMG/M metagenome (IMG submission 19991) | reverse complement strand
TTCCCGCGCAGGAGGGAATCCAGTAATTTCATCATGTTATGGATTTCAGCCTGCGCGGGAATGACGAAACAGGGGACTTTTTGCGACGCTATCACACATATAAGAGACTAACTTTTCAACAGAAATACTGGACAAGGGTTGGACTCTGGGAGCAGGAAAATTGTGCAAGAAGAAATCTATCTGATTGACGGCAGTGCCTATATATACCGGGCATATCATGCGATAGCACCACTCTCTAACAGTAAAGGATTTCCAACCCATGCAGTACTGGGGTTCATCAATATTGTTAAGAGACTTATACGTGAAAAAGCACCAAAATATCTGGCTGTTGTTTTTGACAGCAAGGGAGATGTTTTTCGTCATGAATTATATGCAGAATACAAGGCTAACCGCCCCCCGATGCCGGAGGATCTTTCCCTTCAGATTCCGTATATAAAAAAATATGTAGAGGCGGCAGGGATACCTCTTTTGAAGAAAACAGGAGTGGAAGCAGATGATCTGATTGCCTCAGCCACCCTGTTGTTAAAGCAGCTTGGACATAAGATTATCATTGTCTCAGGGGATAAAGATCTTCTGCAGCTTGTTGGAGACGGCGCTGTAATGTGGGATCCCATGAATGATAAAATCATGACTCCCGTTGAAGTTGAGGAAAAATACAAGGTATCAATGACGCAACTCCTGGACACCTTTGCCCTGATTGGGGACAGTGCAGATAATATACCCGGGGTGAAGGGGGTTGGCTTGAAAACCGCCGAAAAGTTGATTCATGAGTATGGCTCTCTGGATGGAATTTATGAAAATATAGATTCAATGAAAAAATCGAAAATGAAGGAGAAGATCATTGCAGGTCAATCACTGGCGTATCTGTCAAGAGATCTGATCAGGCTTAAAACTGATGTTGAAGTACCGCTATCCCTGGAACATTATCAACTTGGATTGGCGGACGATGAACAACTTGCTGATATGTATGGAGAGCTTGAATTCTCCAGTTTGCTGAAAGGGATTGATACTGCGAAACCGGTACCGACATCCGGGTTTGCAACTGTAAGGACAGCCGGGCAGTTAGCCGAATTTGTTGCAGTGCTCAAAGGTTGTGAAATACTTGCCGTTGACACTGAAACGACGTCATTGAATGCCAGGATGGCAAAACTTGTGGGTCTTTCCTTCAGCATAGATTTAAAGCGAGCGTGGTATATTCCTGTTGGCCATCTTGATGAACATGGTGAGTTGTGCAAAGGGCAGTTACCTGAGGAAACAGTTCGAGATGCTCTGGAGCCGTTCCTTACTTCTAAAAGCGTACAAAAGATAGGACATAACCTGAAATATGATATCACGGTGCTCAGGCAGCAGTGGTCTCTTGAGCTTGGCGGCAACCTCTTTGATACTCTCATAGCTGCGTATCTAACCGAAAGTGGTGGACGATCTCTGAAACTTGATGATCTCTGTCTGGAGAGAGGTGTCTGTTTGACGTCCTTTGATGAAGTCGTCTCGGGGGATAAGCGGGAGGGTTGTTTTGCCTATGTTGATATTGATGCAGCCACCCTGTACAGCTGTGAAGATGTGTATGGTGCTCTTTTACTCTGGCAGGATTTTGAACCTCTTCTCGCAGAAAAACAGTTGGGTGAACTTTTTTATAACGTTGAAATGCCCATTGTTTCAATACTTTCAGAAATGGAAGTTGCCGGAATCTGCATTGATGACACTGCTCTTCAAAAATTGTCCCGCGAGTTTACAGAAAAACTAAGCCGGCTTGAAACAGATATCTACACCCTTGCGGGGCATGAGTTCAACATTAATTCACCCAAGCAGGTCGGGCAGGTTCTCTTTGTGGAACTGCAGCTCCCCCATGGGAGAAAGACAAAAACAGGGTACTCAACGGATGTCAAGGTTCTTGAAAAACTGGCAGGGAAACACCCTCTGCCTGAAAAAATGCTGCAGTACAGGACACTGGCAAAGCTGCAATCCACCTATGTGGCAAAGTTGAGCAAACTGAAAGATCCTGTAACGGGGAGAATTCATACCTCTTTTAATCAGGCAGTAACAGCAACAGGTCGATTGTCCAGCAGTGATCCGAACCTGCAGAATATCCCCATACGAACAGAGGAAGGGAACAGAATTCGTGAAGCCTTTGTCCCCGGTGAGGGGCTGATCTTCCTCTCTGCCGACTATTCGCAGATTGATCTGCGGGTACTGGCTCACTATTCAAAGGATAAGGCTCTAATGAATGCATTTATCGCCGGTGCCGATATTCATGCCAGGACAGCTGCTGAAATATTTGGCATATCAGAGCTTCTTGTGACCTCGGACATGCGGCGGGTAGCGAAGAGTATCAACTTTGGAATTGTTTATGGCATGAGCAGCTTCGGTCTTTCGAATCAGCTGGAAATAAGCAGGAAGGAAGCGCAAAGATTCATTGACCGCTATTTCAGGTTATATTCAGGTGTCGAGGAATTTATGACAGCTATTGTTGAGCAGACAAGAGAACTGGGTTATGTAACGACCGTACTTAACCGGCGCAGGAGTGTTCCTGAGATCCATGCCAAAAACAGGGTCAGGAGGCAGTTGGCTGAACGTACAGCAATCAACACACCGATACAGGGCTCAGCAGCTGATATTATCAAACTGGCAATGATAGACTGTGAGAAGGCAATTAAGCGCAATCGCCTGTCTGCCAGAATGCTGCTGCAGATTCACGATGAACTGGTTTTTGAACTGCCTGAAAGCGAGCTGGAGAAGAGTCAGCCGTTTATCCAGGATGCCATGGAAAATGCTTTTGAGCTCAGTGTGCCGCTTGTTGTAAATTTTGAAGTTGGCACTAACCTGGGCAAAAAACATTAGTACCTTACTCCAGAATTTCTGTAATAAAAAATAAGAGATAAGCGTAGACTTCGAACCAGGGAGTATATTTTGAAATTATGTCGTTCCATTTACTTTCAAGGTACTTATCCAGCGAGACTGAAAGTTTTTCGACTAGTCGGGTTAGTACCTGTCTTTCATAGCCACAAATTCTCTTTCAGCATGGCCTGTATAAATCTGGCGAGGTCTGCCGATCCTTGACCGGTCTTCCTTCATTTCAGTCCATTGGGCTATCCAGCCGGGCATTCGTCCAAGAGCAAACATTACCGGGAACATATTTGTTGGTATCCCCATGGCACGGTAGATAATGCCACTGTAAAAATCGACATTCGGATAGAGATTTCTCTTGAGAAAATACTCATCGTTGCTGACCCGTTCTTCCAGCTCTTTGGCAATATCAAGAAGGGGATCAATTACGTTCAGTTGCTCGAAAATTTTATCACAGGCTTCTTTAATTATTCTTGCCCGGGGGTCGAAGGTTTTATAGACCCGGTGGCCGAACCCTGTCAATCGATATGGATCGTTCTTGTCCTTGGCCTTGGCGATATATTTTTCGAAGTCTTTATCATCTGCGTAAATATTCTCAAGCATCTCAATCACTGCCTGGTTTGCTCCTCCATGCAGCGGTCCCCAGAGTGCGCTCACACCGGCGGAAATAGAGGCGTAGAGGTTGGCACCTGAACTGCCTACTAGACGAACAGTTGATGTTGAGCAGTTTTGTTCATGATCCGCATGAAGGATGAGCAGTTTGTTAAGGGCAGAGACAACTTCAGGCATAATCACATAGGGTAGATTGGGGCGGTCAAACATCATATTGAGGAAATTTGAACAATAGTCAAGTTTTGGACTCGGGTACACAAGTGGATGTCCTACGCTTTTCTTATAAGAAAAAGCTGCGATAGTTCTGGTCTTGGAAAGTAGACGAGCTGCAGTTGCGGTGTAGCCGCCGTAGGGGTCATCTGCATCATCCATTTCGGGATAGTAGTTATGGAGAGCATTTACCGTCGTTGAGAGAATTGACATTGGGGACGCGGTTGATGGGTAGCTGTCAAAAAAATGGATCATATCTTCATGCAGTAAAGCGAATCGCACCATGTCCTTTTTGAAGGATAGCATGGCTTCAGAAGTAGGCAGCTCGCCATGGATTATCAGGTAGGCGACCTCAGTGAAAGTGCAGTTTTCTGCTAAATCTTCAATAGGATAACCCCTGTAATTGAGAATACCTTTCTTGCCGTCGAGGTAGGTAATGGAAGAGGTGCAGGCTCCAGTATTCATATAACCGCTGTCAAGGGTTATGAGGCCGGTTTTTTTTAACAACTGTTGGATGTCGATTGCCCTGTCATCTGATGTGCCTTTAATGATTGGCAGTTCGTAGGTTATGTCATCAATGATGAGTTTGGCTATATGTTCAGACATGTTGATACCTCATGGTTTTTGAAACGGTGACTCCTGGTTGGAACACACACTTCATTTTGTTTAATTTCCGGTGGCCTGAAAAGATGCGCGAATTGACGCAAGACTGTAATATATTACTAAAGGCCTGCCATGGAGACATGAGAGTTGTGCCGGAAGGAATTTATCCAGAATGTATTGCAGTGACACAATGTAACACAGGGTTGATTTTTCGGCAATTCATCTTTTTTGGCCCCGCCTATCCCAAGCTTTTCCTGTTTGTCGTGGTTAGGGTGTGGGCAAATGAATATAGGTCGGAAGAGGAAGAAGAGAACTGATTATAATTCTGGAGAAGGAAGGCGATGTCAAGAAAAGATAGTCTGGAAAAATGGCTTGAAGAAATAAGGCTGTATATCAAATATGCCGTTCCTGAGGGTGATCAACATCGTGCTTTGTCGTTGGCAGATCATTACAAACAGGACAGGTTGATTTTAGCACTATTGCGGGAATATTATTCTACCCTGCCAGAGGCACGTGAAGAGGGAATCGTCCGGATTGCAACGCTCATGAACAGGCAAGGTGTTTTCCTCCTGGTGGCAATAACAGAGAGCAATGCGTATCTCTATGCTGTGTCTGATGAAACGATAGCCTTTCTTGGTGAATATGGTGGAAAAATCGACGAACAGCTGCTTTCCCATTTTGGTCTGAAGTCTCAGGCGGCTTTTCTTGAAAGGTGTAAAGAGATAGGTGGACTTAAAGATTATAAAAGTCTTAAGAAAGGAAGCTCATCTATATGTTCCGCCTGTGGTGTGGCAGAAGGGGAGTTCCATCTGCTGGGCTGTACTGTGGAGGTATGCCCCTGGTGTGAGGGCCAGTTGAGCAACTGCAACTGCAGATTTGAACAGCTTGAAGAGGACGAAATTGAGACCGAGGATCAGCTTAATGATTTTTATGATCTTCTTACTGCAAAAGGACGGATCGCCTTCAAAGGAGATCAGTCTCCTGTCTACCCCGGAACTCGAGATGGGTTGGACAGGACGGACGAAGAACGATAGCCGGGAAATAATCTTTCCCGGCTTCGCACCATAATGCTTTATTTACCTTCTGCCGATTTCAGGTACTTGTATAGATCTGAATCAGAAGAGAGAACGAGGGAGGTCTTATCTCCGATCACCTTTTTATAGCTCTCAAGCGTCTTCTGGAAGGCAAAGAAATCAGGATCCCTGGAATAGGCAAGACCATATACTCTTGTAGCCTCCGCGTCAGCTTTACCCTTGATTTCAAGTGCGTCACGGGTAGCCTCGGAGAGAATCTCTTTCAGCTCACGTTCTACGGTTCCTAAAATTTCCGCTTTCTGTCCTTCACCCATGGATCGTTTTTCCGCAGCTATTCGTTTTCTTTCAGAGATCATCCGGTCATACACCTTCAGACGAACTGATTCAATATAATTCACCCGTTTAAACATCACGTCAATCAGCTCGATACCGTATTGCGGTGTTATCTTGGAGGCGATTCTTAGAATATGGTTGGAAATAATATCACGCCCCTGATCAGGTTTTCTGCCGATTGTTCTTCGGGAGGTAGTTGGAGACATCGTATCCTCAGACCAGTCGGAACTTCGGATAATTTCGATCAGGTCGTTTTTGTTGACCATATCGCGAACAGTACCGTTTATAATATCACTTAGCATTGACTGGGCGCCGGCTTCTGTTTTCACTGCCTGGAGAAACTTCAGGGCATTCGAAATTCGCCAGCGGGCGGTAACATCGAGATAAACGTAGGTTTTATCATTGGTCGGGATCTGGTTGGGGTCGCCATCCCAGATAAGAATTTTCTTTTCAAAAGTCTCTGTCTGCTGGACAAAGGGCATTTTCAAATGCAGTCCTGCTTCGGTCACAGGTTCTCCAACAGGGGCACCAAACTGTGTAATTACGGCCTGTTGACCTTCCTCGAGGATGAAAAAACCATCATACACCACGGCGATCGCCAGGAGAACAAGACCGACAAGCAAAAATTGTACTATTTGTTTCATTTGTATTTCCTTATTTAGTATCAGTCTATTTAGGCTGAGTTGCCGAAAGGCCGCTTTGAGAAGAGATGTTCAACAGCGGCAGGGGGGCCTGCTGGTCCTTGTCAATGACATATACAGATTCAACGTTTGGCAGGACTTTTTCCATGGTCTCAAGATACATACGTTTGCGAGTAACATCGGGAGCATTTTTATACTCCTTGAAGATCTCAAGAAACCGCTTGGTTTCACCTGTGGCAATGTTTATACGCTGCGCCTTATAACCGTGTGCTTCTTCAACAATCTTCTTTGCATCACCTCTGGCTTTCGGGATAACTCTGTTATAGGTTTCCTGAGCTTCGTTCACCAGTCGTTTCATATCCTGGTCAGCTTCGTTTACCTCGTTAAAAGCTGGTTTAACGGTGTCGGGAGGGTTGATATCCTGGAACTGGACGGTTCCAATATTAACTCCTGACAATTTGTCGGGAAAGAGCCGGTTGAGCTCCTTCTGCAGCTCCTGTTTTACTGAGGCTGCCAGTAGATCGCGATTACTGAGCACATAATCGAAGTCCATATTGCCGACAATTCTTCTTGTAACACTTTCAGATAAATCGCGGATAGCCTGACGCACATCTTTTACCTTAAACAGGAAGGCGTAAGCGTCCTGTACTCTGTATTGGACAATCCACGCCACATTGATGACATTTTTGTCGGCAGTCAGCATCAGAGACTCCATATCATACCTTTGCCTGTCATAACTGGTCTGCGAACTTGGAAAGCGGCTGCGAAAGCCGAATTCTTCTTTTCTGATCTTCTCTACGTCAACTTTATAGAGGTGATCGATAAATGGGATTTTGAAATGCAGACCGGAAGAAGTCGTTCTTGAGTATTTACCGAGACGAAGTATAACTCCGACTTCGGAAGGGGCAATTTTGAAAAAAGATGAATAAACGCCCTGAACTATGAGAATTACCAGTAGTACGGCTAGAATCTTTCCTATACTGGCAAAAGGTGAAGAAGGGCCGGAGCCGGGTTCACCACCATCACCAGGCGGTTTCGACTTTTTTTTATCTGAGAAGAAATCCTGCAGCTTGTTGATCAGCTGTGTTACGACTTCTTCCGGGGTTTGAGGTTTGTTTTTCCTCCCCCATGGAGGCTGTTGATCCTGGTTGGACATAAAAATCTCCTGATCGAAATTATCTGATGCGGTCTGTTATCTTACATGTCAAGTATCTGCTAAGAGTGACAATGAAAGGCAAAAGAACCAATAGTGAGTGAAGTAGTACTAGAGTAATAATTCATGAAGATGAAAGCAATCTGATTAACAAAAATAAAAGGTTTTTATGAAACTGTGTGCGAAAAAGCCCTGACCCAGCTTATCCAGGCAACGGAGCATGTGAGAATGGTCAAAATCATTTGCATAGCAGTTGAGCGGCGAATAGCTTTAGCTTTTTGGGTGCGAAGAAAAATCCCTGCTGCCATGCCGATGATAAGCCCAAAAAAATGAGCACCAAGGTCAGTTCGTTCACCTCCTGAGCCCAGCAGGGCAAGAAGAGCTATTCCTGCCATAATCGGCATGAAAAGGTGAAAATTGATGGTCGATGTTGACGTAGTGTAAGCTGAGGTGCAGAAAAGACCAATAACACTGAACACTGCAGTGGAAAATCCGACAAAATGATGACCCGGGCCATGTGCCAGAACATTTATATAATTTGCAAAGGTTGCTGTTGTCAGCATGGTGAAGAGACCAAGGCCGTTGCCGGATATTTTAAAATAAAAATGGAGAAGAAAACCTCCAAGGAAGCAATTACCCATCAGGTGAACAATGTCTGCATGGAGCATAAGAGCTGTAACCAGCCTGTAGTATTCTCCGGCCTGGAGAATCGCAGTTGAATCCCCGGCTCCTTTCTGGAACCATACTGACCCCGGATGCCAGTCGCCGGAAATAGAATAGATAAAAATAAGAGAGCCGATAACCAGAAAGCTCATCGCTTTAAAGGATGGAGCGAATATGGGTGCAGCGGGCGCGGGAGGTGGCCAGTCTCTGTTCTCCTCGACATAGGTCGCGATTTCATAGAGGGCACGTTCTTTATAGGGAGCCGGAATGTGCAGTTCAAACGTATTATCGGAACTGGTGTTGGTGCTGTGCGGTATGTTTACTGCTGAGAGAACCAGGGAATATGTTTCAAGAGAGGAGGTATTAAGAGCTGTAATTATAAAAGGGCCCGACAGGCTCTCAGAGTTGATATTCATAACTGCAGGGTTGTAATTCAATGCAGAGGTAAAACTCTTCGGCTCCGTCATTCCCGCGTACAAGGCGGGAATGACGGGTAGCAAAGAAGGTGAAGAGATTTTACAACGCCATCATAATTTGTCTGCTGGAACTATAGCACCAAACTTCTCTTTTAACTGCTCAAGATCCGCTTTCTGCTTTGCATATACCTCATACAACTCGCCGGGTATATCCTCTTCTTTGCTATAGGCTTCTTTTTGCAGCTCAATGCGGTCAAGGATTTTATCAAGATAGAGCGCAAATTGCATATCATAAAGTGCTTTTGGATATTCCTTGTCAATCGACTTGAACAGGGGAACCAGATCATCATATTTGGGAAGGAAACCAATTGCAGTTTCTATGCCTTTGACATCTCCATGAGCAAAGAGTTCCAGCCAGCCGAGCCAGACCTTCACATCTTTTTTCTCTCCCAGCAGTCCTGTACCTGCTCCACCCCTGTCTTCATGGGTCAGAAAGTAATTGAGCCCAGCCATTACAGGCCTGCTTTTATCACTAAATTTTGCAGAGTTGAAGAAGGTGAATTGAGCCCGCATATAATCTGAAAGTGCGCCCGGGATAAAAGGAGCATTTGCCCATGGCTGCCTGCGCACACCTGTGGCACCAATTTCAGTGGCGGTTGCCTTGGATACAATTGAAGCACCAATGACAACACCTTCATCCGCATTTCGTGCCACCCATACCGGAGGCATGGTGTCGGCATCACGTCCCGAGTAGGTGATAACTTTGACCGGTGCACCTGCAGGATCTTCGGCTAAATTTGTAGCATGGTTTTCAATCTCTGATGCCAGCAGGGTACATCTGGAATTTTTATGGGACAAGGGGATCGGATTCCCTGCGTCGTCAGTTTTTCCTTTATGCCATTCTCCCTGGAAATTAACACCCTTATCAGGTGACGCCTCTCCATTACCTATCCAATGGGGTACGCCATCAGTAATGAGAACGTTTGACCAGATAACTTCAGTTCCGTCGCCCCGCAGACAATCCATAAGGTAGGGGTCGCCTTCCCTGTTGACATCTTCCACGATACCAAAGATACCTTTTTCAGGATTAATTGCTCGCAGTACGCCACCTTCATCGATCCAGAACTGGGCAAGATCATCTCCAACAAAATCTGTTCCTGCCATTGCGGTAGTTGTTTTTCCGCATCCGGAAGGAGCAGCACCGGCAAAGAATGTTTTTCTACCGTCCGGGCCGGTCATACCGGTAATAAACATGTGCTCCGAAAGCTGTTTTTCAACCTGGTAATAGGTGGCATAGTCGACGGTGAAACGGTGGTTGCCTTTTTTCAGCAGTAGGGTGTTTCCTGCATAGGTGCAGAATGTTGAAAAAGTAGTCATCCAGCTTCTGTCCATAAAAATACGCGCATTGGGCACATCTTCAGGAGTATTGTTTCCTTCTGAATGGACGTTTGAATAAAAGAGACCAATTCTTTCAGCCTCGGCATCAAAATTGCTATAGCAGTTTCTGTAGAGGAGCTCTGCGGAATGGAGGACATATCCGGATGATGATATTTCAATCGCAGGAATAGCAGCTTCGGCACCTACAGGACCTCGACTGTAAAACCCGATCATCATTGTTTTTCCAGTCATTATACCCGGCATAAATTCTTTAATGTAATCGATGGCTTCTGCACGTAGAACAGATTTGGCAAGAGAACTCATCTTTTCGCCTTCGTTAATAATGTAGTAGGTCTGGTTAACAAGACGGGCCTGATCCTGGGGGAGGTCGAAATGAATGGTGTGGCCCTCTTTGGCCAGTTTTTTCTCTTCACCTTTTCCAAGTGAATATTCTCTGATCCATTGAACGTCAGCAGCGGAGCCGCTATTGATAAAAACGCTGTCCGGGGTGCACATGGTGATAGCATTGGCAATTTTGATGAGAGCGTCTTCGTTTTTTATCGGTGACAGTTTTTTCTGGTTTTCGTCATCAAGTTTCCTGGTTATCAGATCTCTGGCTTCATCGATGGTGTTGATACCACCCACTGCAGCGAGAATATCATCGCCTTTTTTTAATTCAAGCATTCCTGGCTCCTTTGTTTAAGAGAAGTTGACTGGGCACAATTATCCTGTGGTCTGTTAAATTCTAATCAAATACGAGTTACGCAACAATAGGAATTCTTAGCCTGTCGGTCAAGGTATATCATTCCATTGAATTTTTGCTTAATTGGGGATTCTTTGACTATCTTTCCTGTTCAGTCCCCGGGGAATCAGGTCAAACTTTTTACAACACCATTATCTCTTGCTTTCCATGTTTCTTGTGATAATATCGAATAATATGGGGCACTAAAATGTATTAATAAGTTTCTGATTACGTATGAAGCTCAGCCATAAACACTGCAACGCTTTGTAGGAGCCCAGTCCCATGGGCGATTAAATTGACACTTTTGCTATGGAGCAACAATCGCCCAGAGGACTGGGCTCCTACGCATAGGCTTTTGGCGTAGCTGAGTTTCGTACGTAATCAGAAATAATTTTAAGAGTTCATCAACACTGATAAACTCGTAAAAAGTTTATTCGAAGCTCCCGGATGGCTATGGAAAAAGTTCGATATACAAGGCGTAGTGTTTTTAATGGAGATCAGACTATACATATGGTATGTCGGGTTTTCATTAAAAACCTGCAACGCCGTAGATCGGACTTTTTACGACGCCATCAACACTGACGAGATTAAAGAGGACCAGGTTATCAAATATCTTTGGGCAATAATCTTCGGGCTCGTTTTAGTTTGGTCAGGAGTAGCACCGAAAGACCAGTTCACCTGGGTATTGGAGGTAATACCGGCGATTATTGGCGCGGTCATTCTGGCTGCAACATTCCAATCATTCAGGCTGACCCCATTGGTTTATGTGCTGATACTTATTCACTGTATCATTTTGATGGTTGGGGGACATTACACCTATGCGGAAGTACCGCTGTTTGACTATCTGGGCGAATTTTTTGGTTCTTCTAGAAATAATTACGATAAAGTGGGTCACTTTGCACAGGGGTTCGTTCCCGCATTGATAGTGAGAGAAATTATTCTAAGGAAGCGCGTAGTGCGGGGAAGAATGTGGCAATTCATATTTGTGGTTTCGTTCTGCCTTGCATTTAGTGCATTCTATGAACTTGTCGAGTGGTGGGTAGCGGTGGCAACAGGGGATAATGCCGAAGCATTTCTGGGAACTCAAGGCTATGTATGGGACACTCAGTCCGATATGGGTATGGCATTACTGGGGGCAATCGCTGGACTGCTTACAATGGGGAGGCTTCATGACCGTCAACTGGAGAAACTAAACAATCACCGGTTTTAATCCGGTGATCCTGCTCGTAACTGGACTCCCGCCTGCGCGGGGATGACGGGATAACGAAGAATTCGAGTTTTTACGACGCCATCATATGTAATCACATACTTTTTGTTTTAATAATTTGTACGGAAAAGAGTTGAATATGGATTTAAATCTAGTGGGAAAAAGAGCCCTGGTTTCAGCAGGTGGTGCCGGTCTTGGCAGAGCCAGTGCAATTGAGCTGTCACGGCTGGGGGCGGAAATTGTTGTAGCTGGTCGCAGCGAAAACGGGTTGCAGGAAACAGTTGGACTTCTCAGCTGTGAGCATGGGCAGAGGCATGATAGTGTTGTTGCCGATTATACCGAGTTCGAACTTGTCAAAACAAAATTTAAAGCCTATGAAGAGCAAAATGGGCCGATTCATATTGTTGTCAACAATAGCGGTGGTCCTCCACCCGGAATGATTCTCGATGCAACTCCTGAAGATTTTCAAAGCGCAATCAATATGCATCTTTTCTGTAATCAGATTATTGCTCAGACCTTTATTGCAGGGATGAAGAGAGAAGGGTATGGAAGAATAATCAACATCATTTCCGTATCGGTTAAAGAACCACAGCCGAATCTTGGAGTTTCCAATACTATCCGTGCAGCCGTTGCCCATTGGGCCAAAAGCCTGGCCGCAGAGGTCGGGCAATTCGGCATTACCGTCAACAACGTTCTTCCCGGTCTGACTCGTACCGCACGTTTGATGTCATATATAAAAACACTTGCCGAACAGAATGGGCGCAGTGTGGAAGAGCAGGAGGAATTGATGTCTGCTGCCATTCCTCTGCAGTATATCGGCCAACCGGAAGGGTTTGGCAACGCTGTCGCCTTTCTGGCCTCTCCGGCTGCCTCTTATATCACCGGTGTGAATTTGCCTGTCGATGGCGGGTATGTGCGTTGTCTTTAGTACCTTACTCTTAAACTCCTGTCATAAAAAACAAGAAATCGAGGAGTGTGTTTTGAAATTATGTGGTTGCATATACCTCCATGGTACTTATCAGGCTCTGCGTGGTTAGTGCCTTATTCCAGAACTTCTGTAAGATAAAACAAGAAATAGAGGAAGGTCGTTTAAAATTATATCGTCGAAGATACTTTCATGGCACTTATCCAAGCATTCTAAAATTCCGATTTATTCGGGTTAGTGCTTACTCCTTAAAAACTGTAATAAAAGCAAGAATTATATATTGATATTAAAATGGATTCGTCTGTATTTTTGACCCAAATCCAAAAAAAACATCTGTATTTTTGACTTGGGTCGAAAATGGTGATATATTTTGTGGTATGGAAAAAAGGTATATACAGAAGCAGGTTGAAAAAGACCTGAAAAATAAGATGGTTTTTGTTAGTGGACCCCGGCAGGTTGGTAAAACAACGTTGGCCATGTCTCTTTTGAAAACTACAGAGTCATATCTCAACTGGGATATACCGACACATCGTGAGGCTATTCTTAAGAGAGAACTTCCCCTGACTGATTTGTGGTGTTTTGATGAAATCCATAAATACAAATCATGGCGTGATTATCTGAAAGGAGTGTATGATGAATTTCATAAAACCCATCAGATTCTGGTCACAGGCAGTGCAAGGCTTGACCTGTTACGAAAATCGGGGGATTCTCTGCAGGGTAGATATTACCATCTCCGGTTGCACCCTTTGTCGATGAAAGAACTTGGTTTGACAACTCAGGAGGAGTTCCTCAAGCTACTGGCTCTTGGAGGTTTTCCTGAGCCCTATTTTTTAGATTCCGAGTTGGAAGCAAAAAGGTGGTCAACCAATTACAGGTCTCTTCTGGTGAATCAGGAGAGCAGCAGTATCGAAATAATTTCGGATCTTTCCAAGCTTGAGTTGCTCTCCCTTCGTCTGCCGGAACTGGTTGGTTTTCCATTATCACTTAATGCTCTACGAGAAGATTTACAGATTGCCCACAAAACTGTCAGCCGCTGGATGGATATCCTTGAAAATATTTATATGATTTACCGTCTCTCTCCCTTTGGTTCACCATTGATTCGAGCAGTCAAAAAAGAGCAGAAACACTACCACTATGACTGGACACTGGTCCAGGACATGGCAGCAAGATTTGAAAATATGATTGCTTCCCACCTGCTAAAGTGGGTTCACTATCAGCGGGATTTTTTTGGTGAAGAGATGGAGTTGCGTTATTTCAGAGATACTGACGGCAGAGAAGTGGATTTCTGCCTGACAAAAAATCTCAAACCGCAGATGTTTGTGGAGTGCAAATGGAAAGAAGGATCAACCAGTGGTCATCTCAATTATCTGAAAAAGAAGTTTCCTGATGTTGAACATTACCAGGTAGCTGCCACAGGAACAGAGAAATATATAAATAAAAACAGTATTATACATATTCCGGCAATCAAATTCCTGCAAAAATTTGTTTGAGGGAATTAGTACCTTACTCCATACACCTTGTCATAAAAAACAAGAAACCAGGGAGTATATTTTGAAATTATGTTGTTCTATTTTCTTCCAGGCAGCACATGACTTTCATATAAATCTATTAATACAAAATGATACAATATCCTCGTGTTACAACAAAATTGGTGATACTTCTCGGAAATCCTCTTGGCCACTCCATTTCCCCTCCCATGCACAATCGTGTTTTCGAGAAACTCGGGATGAATTATTGCTATATGCCGGTGGAGGTTACTGAAAAAAATCTTAAGAAAGTGTTTTCTGGCCTCTCTGAGATGAATGTCGCCGGATTCAATATCACCATTCCCCATAAAATTAGTATCATCGAATATTTGGACGAACTAGATCCCCTTGCAGCCACAATTGGAGCAGTGAATACCATTTGTGTCAAAGACGGGAAGACGAAGGGATATAATACCGACGGCGAAGGTTTTATACGGTCTCTTGAAGAGGAAGCACATATTACAGCTAAAGGAAAACGAGTGTTCCTCCTGGGATGCGGAGGTGCCGCACGTGCCATAGCAATGACACTGGCGTTTCATGGAGCGGAAAAAATATACATTCACAACCGTACCGCTAATAAAGCGGATGGGCTCGCCAATGAAATCAATAAAAAAATACGCCCCTGTGCCGAAGTTGTGGGATCGCCGGAAGATCAGCAAAAAGCAATACATAGCTGCGACATACTTATAAATAGCACAAGCTTAGGCATGCACCCATATGAGGATGTACTACCGATTGATGAATCACTGTTATCAGCAGAATTAATTGTAGCCGATATCGTCTACAATCCATTAATAACTAAACTTCTCAAAACGGCCAGGGGCAAGGGGTGCACCATTGTCCCCGGCCTCGGAATGCTTATTTATCAGGGCGCCGCAGCTTTTAAACTCTTTACAGGTGTTGAGCCACTCGTTGAGGAAATGTCGGAAGTAGTTTACTCCCTGATGGCGTTGAAACAATAGCTTCTGAAAGGAACTACTAACCCGAATAAATCGGAATTTTAGAATGCTTGGATAAGTGCCATGAAAGTATCTTCGACAATATATTTTTTTAAATGACCTTCCTCTATTTCTTGTT
>JGI24023J19991_10001948_pt1 | contig 15365 bp, 15 predicted proteins | sample Cruoilmetagenom1_FD_19991 | JGI IMG/M metagenome (IMG submission 19991) | reverse complement strand
ATGCATAAAGACGACTTATCCGATATTAAAATGGGTTTATTTGAATACCTGTCCGGCTGGCTAGGTGGGCCGCCTTTATTTATCCAAAAGCATGGTAGCCCTTGTATTTCAAGCCAGCATAAACCGTTTAAGATTGATCAAGCCGCCTCTGATGCTTGGATGCATTGCATGAACAAAGCTATGGCTGATGTCAGTATTGATGAAAAGTATCGCGATATGTTGACCCCTGCGTTTCAACGCATGTGTGACACCTTGTTAAATACTGACTAACACCAACTGGCTTGAGTCTCTGAATTATTAAGTAGCTCATTAACATTAGCTTCCATAACCTTATAGCCTACGTTACCGTATAAAATTTGGCGGCCTTCATTTAAGACCAAGGTAGGGCTTCCTTTTACACGGTAACTTTCGATAAGCTGCATATCTTCATCTAAAGCTGCAAAAGCAGCCCCATTACAAATTAAAGCCTGAATAGCCGTCCACGATAGGCCAAGACTTTCTGTTATTTGTTGCTGCCCTTCGGTGCGGGAAATATCAATAATATTTTTAAAAAAAGCTTCACGCATCGCCCAAATAACGTCTTCAGAACTCATTGACAAATCACCTTGCGCTTCTAATAGCTGAACAGCTTTTAAGTAAAGGTGGCAGCTAACGGATGAAGTTGGCGTATTCTTATGCCAAACATCAGCATGAAGTTGAATATGATTAAAACTGGAGGCTACTTCTTGAACATGCTCTGCATAGCCTTTAACACCGCCATTTTTAAGCCAAGTTGTTTTACTTTTAGAGTCAACCGAACCAAAAATTGGAATAAATTTATGATGCACGCAAACTTGCTCACCAAACGTTTCTTTTAACTCATCTATTCTAATTTGCGCAATATAAGCCCAAATACATAGCATGTCCGTAAAGTAATAAACTTCAACTGGTTTTGACTCACTCATTCGTCTGACTCCTAATCATTTTTGAGGTTTTTATTTTGAATATAAGCCAACGTCTAAACACTGAATTGATCCAACTCATCATTCCAAAATCAAGCACTCAAGCCTTTCACTAACTTAACATGCTCATGCAAAAAGGGCGCGCTGAATAGCACGCCCTTTTTCCTATTTTAACGGATTAAATTATATATCTATGTCCATTCCATAACCTTTTGCTTCAGGCTTGTGGCCAAAAATATCACCCGTGTAATGCTCTTGGTCTCTCATCGCTTCGCGAGCACCGTGGCCTAACTCTAACAACCAGCCTGATGGTGTTGCAAAGTAGAACGTATAGGCTTGATCATTCGAGTGTTTACCGAGTTGCATCGCCACATCAATACCCTCTTTACGCGCTGTATCATGAGCTATGCCTAAATCATCCAACTCTGTGTACTCTAGCATCAAGTGATTAATTCTTTTCTCCATTGGACCTAGCCCAAATGCTAATGAGTGCTGGCGACCATTACAATGCATGAAAATTGGCTTTGCAATCATGCCATTCGGTAATTTAATTTTATATTCAACCGAACCCACAAGACCTAACATTGAATAAAATGCATACGTCGCTTCATCGTCCATAGAACGAATAATAAAGTGGCCAATACCTTGATCACCCGTAAGAAACTTTCCGTACATTGGACGGCCCGGATGAAAAGGTTTCATCACATCCATTTGAGGGCTATAGAAAATTTCTGTTGGATTTCCAGAGGGGTCATCTAATTTAAGCAAGCCCAATACAAAACGTTCTTCGCATTCTTCTTCAGATGCCACACGGAAATCAACACCATTATCTTTTAAATGCTGCTGCATCGCTTTAAATTCTTCAAAACCTTTTACCCGCCAGCCCGCATATGCCAAATCATCTTCATCAGATTGATGTATTGCAAAGCGGTGATGCTGGCCATCCATTCTTAGAAAAAAACGATCATCACGATCACCTTCTTCAATTTCCATTCCCACACATTTAGTCGCGTAGTCACGCCATGCGTCCATATCTGTGACATTAAATCCCATATAACCCAGTTCTGTTACTTGTACCATTTGTTAAATCCTCTTAATTTAATTTTAAAATTATTAATGCTTATTGCTCAGAAAAATATATATAAGTTTTTATCTTCCGTTACCCTGGCATCTAACACTATTTTTCGCCTAGCCAGGCGATAACCGCCCTCTGTTTTGCGCAGTAAATCTGTTCTCCCACCAACGTGTTGAGATTTTTCAAGCTGCCCTCGATGCCTTGTCGTTATAAAGTTACACCTTACAACAAATTCGTCTTCCTTGTCCGTATGGAATGCTTCAATATTACTCAATAAAAATCGCACCGATGAAGGGGGATCCTCCATCCAAACCGTCCCTGTCCCTAAACGATCCACACGTTGCTTAAGCTCATCATAATCATCATTGATAATAGCCATATCGTATGGCGTAGGCTCTGCTCGCTTATCTTTAGCATAGCGGCGCTCTATCACTGGCATCCAATAATGAATATCTTTTGCAACAAAGGTTTCTAACCACGTTTGGTACTCCCTTTCCTGCAATAGTGTTGCTTCCTGATAATAGTGCTGTGATACGTCATAATGAACCTGCATTGATACCCGATCTTTTGCTTCTATATTATGCATATTATTGCCCCCCACTCTTCGCCTTTGCCGCCAACCGATCTTTCCAATAATCCTTGTTGGGGAAACAATCAGCCCATTGCTCATCTTTCGCTCGAATCGCATCCCAGCTATCGGCAGACATTATTTCTTGATAAAAGCGATAAAACCCACGATAGGATGTTTCGCCAATAAAACTTGAGCCGACTATACCTGGGTAATCTGGGTGCGGCCCTTCGTGCCCAACACCCATTCGTGAATCCATATTATTAGCGCGAGTATGCCTACCTTGATTATTTCGTGTTGAATTAACCATATTGTCACCGTCGTCACTTTCTAGGGTGCCTGCTGTGCCAAAGCTTCTAACCGCTTGCTTAACAACTTCTCGTTTGGTGTCCTCATCCATGTCTTTATGAACAATAACCCAAGACCACACCTCAATTTCATGCGGCCCTCTTGGGTGCCATACTTTGAAAGTATTGGTACCATATAAGAATGAACAATTTGGAAAAGTCGTACAGTTCCAATGCCCATCATATAGTTCAGCCCGTGGTTGACCCAGCTTTTCAGCAACACCCGGTTGCGTTTCTTGTAAAAACTTAGCATAACCCTCACGCTTTTCGTGGATGCCAATGCCCGCATGGTCTATGACACCAAAGCCATGTCCATGCCGCGTTGTTATTTGAATGCCTAGCTCATCAAACGGCATATTGGCGCGGTTCCCCGCTAGTCCGCCCAACTCACCTCCTAGCATTTCAAGTGCTGAAGCATGTGTCCAGCCAACGTGATAACCATCTCCAACAAAATTCTCCGCTGGCACTTTCCAGTTACACTTAAGAATGGATTTCGACGGCGGGCCAATTAATTCAGCACCTTCACCAGCACCCACCATCCAAGTATCTAGATACCAGCCCCAATCACCTAAAAAATCAACCAAAGCGGGCGCCGCCTCATCAAAACAACCAAATACAAAGCCGCGATAACTTTCCACCCGAATGGATGGCAAGCTCATGGTCGACATGTCTAACTCATCGTGATAACACCGCTCTTTTAACGGCACATCAACGAGCGAGCCATCCGTGCCATATACCCACCCATGATAGTTACAAACGAATGATCTTGTATTACCACTATCTGCTGTACACACGCTATTGCCTCGATGTGTACATGAATTAATAAATGCTTTTAATGAACCGTCTGTATGCCTGACTACAATGACCGAGTCTTCACCCATTTTTGTGGTGAAAAAATCCCCCGGCTTTTCAAGCTGGCTTTCGTGCGCCAAAAATAACCAGCAACGGCCAAAAATGCGTTCCAACTCTCGATCATAAATATCTTGATCCCAAAAAACCTGTTTGGATTGTGTGGATTTTTCAATATCCACCAATTTATCCATATCAATCATCTCTCACCTCTCACTTGTTTTAATCAAATTATTTTAACCAAGCATTACCTGCCGATAACCTTTCCAAAAACCACGTACTGCATTTTCATCCATACCCATAGGACTAGTATATGGGGCTGCCTCTATACCACCCATTTCTATAAATGAGCGCTCTTTTTCATCTCGATGAACACCGTTTTGGCAAAGCTCTACAGCCTCGCCATCCTCCATCGAAATAAACCCCGCTGGCCCCACTAAATTGATGTTGCGCAAGCGGTGTTGATCCATTTCTTCAGTATCATCTTCAAAACCAAAATATGTCCAAACCAATTCGGTTTCGTTTACACTCTTTGGTAGCACTTGACGCGCTGCCAACGTGTTTTGAATTTGCTGTAACACAACGGATGGAAATAAAGACTGAATACTCAACGCGACGCCATCGTCACGTTCTGGCACAAATTTAAGCACTCGCGCATCCTTTAGCTCATGAGCACCCTGCATTTCACGGTTAGCTTCTTGCTTATAATCTTGATAATCAACTGCTTGCTTAGGCGCAGACACATTAAAGTAATTATGATAACCCTCGTCATTTAACACGCCCTCGCTTTCCTGACTTTGCCTATAAATACCGAAGGTAGGGTAGAACAAATGCAATAAGCCACCATGGTAAGCATCACGGCTATTTTCTGAATACAACTTCCAGTTACCTTTCATATGTTGACGAGCATGTCCAATCAACTTAATTGGCTTATGCATAATTCGGTCAATATTGGCACACATTTTTTCGCCTAAAAAAGACTCTAAATCAGGTGCATTCTGGTCAAAACTAGCAAAGACCATCTGCGCAACGGTTGCCACCTGTAGTTGGCGCAAGCCATGTTGACTCATATCAAAATCTTTTTCATAACCTCCTACACCTTTTAAACCCCGGCGGAAGGGAACCCCTTTCAGGTCACCCTTTGCATCGTACGCCCATTGGTGATAGACACAGGTAAACGTTCCATCCTCAGAATGGCCGTGTCGGTCTCTGCATACTTGCGCACCTTTATGAGCACAACGGTTCACCCAAGCATGAATATGACCTTCTTCATCCCGTGTCATAACAATAGGCGTATCACCCACGAAGGTTGATTTATAATCGCCTGCATTTGGCACCTCTACATCTAAGCCGATGTATGACCAAACAGGCCCTCGGTACAACTTCTCTTGCTCGAGCCTAAAAACTTCTTCGTCTAGATACACCGAGAAAGGGGCGCTATTGCCTCTAATATCAATTTTTTCGACTTCTTGTTGTGCATCCATAAGTACTCTCCCAAAGATCTATTGTTTGAAAAAACCCTTACCTGCAGCAAGGTTTCCGGTTAATTTTATCGCTTCTAACATCATCGAATGGTCCGCTTTGCCAGTGCCCGCTAAGTCATACGCTGTACCGTGCGCCACCGACATATGCAAATACGGCGGCCCCATAATTAATGCACAATTGCCCGAAAAGCCCCATGTTTTTATCGCAATATGCCCTTGGTCATGAAACATCGCCAACACCACATCGTAATGTCCATCTATACAATGTCTAAACACAGAGTCAGGCGCGATGGGGCCTTCAACATTAATACCTTGTGCTTTTGCACGTTCAACCCCAGGAATAATTTCTTCGTCTTCTTCTTTACCAGACGCATGTGGGTTTAATCCCGCCACCACTATTCTTGGCTTTTCTATGCCCCAAGTGATTAAAGCTGCATTTAATTGTGAAATAGCTTTTGCCACTAAATCAGCCGTAATTAAATCGCAAACATCTCTCAATGGTAGATGATCGGTGAGGTGCATAACGCGCAGCGGCCCACTAATAAGGAATAGGTAACTATGGCCCGGCTCCATATTAATCACTTTATCCAAGGTGCCCGCCATCTTCATCGACACCGAACTAATTGGCGCCATCACCGTTGCATCTACTTCTCCAGCTAATGCTAGCTGATCCATTTCTTCCAACCAATCGGCACTTATTTGCCCACACGATTCGTTATCCTGCCCTAGTGTGAAGCTCCCATTATCAAATTTTCCGGAATCGATAATATCAATAACCGCCGGGTCATTATGAATATTGCTAACAGAATCCACCTTAACAACCGACAATGACAAGCCACAATCTTTAACCGCACGTTGCATCACCTCTACACTACCTATTAAAACGGGCCGACAATAATTGTGTAATTCGCCCGTTGCCCATGCCTTGGCGACAACTTCTGGGCCAATACCGGCAGGGTCGCCAATCATTGTTGCTACTGTTCGTTTTAGACTCATAAAATTCGTTGCTTATCTAGATTTTGAAATATTAGCTTAACATTATTTTCATCGTTTTCTACCTAATACAAGATGATTTAAAGCATTTATGACCCAAACATTCCTCATAAAGGACATAAAGTAAATTAAGCGGTTGCCTTTTGAGGCAATCCTGAGCTAATCTCTAGGCTAAGTATTATATTTATAAATTGCAAACCCAAGGAGATATTATGTCTACACCGATCATTTTTAGTACCTTATTAGATGTTGAAGGTGTTGTTGGCGCAGTACGCTGGCGTGAAGCAGTTGCAGGAAAAGGCGCCGTTTCACCCCCCCTGTTAACAGAACACATTGGTAACATTACAGAAGATCGTGCTGAGCGTTTAATGGCACATTCTGAAGCAGCCGGCTTAGGTATTATGGGTATCAGCCAATTAAGCTACCATCGCGCAAGTGAAGATAAAACGGTTGTTTACCCATTGGATTCTTATTATCTACATAGTATGCGTGGTTCTGTTGTGTGCACAATCAACCGTGTATCTGTATTGTTAGACAATAACGTTAAAACAGACATCCAAGACCTTATTGCAAAAATGATTCTAGTTGATAATAGCTAAAAAAAAACAAATATTGAAAAAGAAGCTTTAAATTTAAAGCCTCTTTTTGATTAAAATCATTTCATTGTCTAATAAAAAGCTATATATTTCATTAAAAGCTAATATAGAGGAAGCCAGATGTCCACAGCAACATTAACCCTAGAACTCAAGAACGAAGTTGAAGATTTATTGAACACCTATGCTCAATGTATCGACGATGATAATCTAGAACAGTGGCCTGACTTCTTTACTGAGCAGTGCCTGTACCGAATTATTCCTAGAGAAAACCACGAAATTGGCCTGCCAACAGCCGTTATGTGGTGTGATAGTAGAGGCATGCTAGAAGACCGCGTTACCGCGCTTCGCCACGCCAACGTATACCAAGTTCAATGGTACCGCCATATCACTAGTAATCCCGTTATTACAACAGAAGATGGCGAGACATTTAATGTTCAGTCTAACTATGCCGTCTTCAAAACCTGCAACGATGGAGAAAGCACAGTGTATAACGTTGGCCGTTATGTTGACGTTATTGTACGTATCGATGGAAAACTTAAATTCAAAGAACGTTCCGCCATCTACGACACCCACAAAATCACAACCTTAATGGTTATTCCTATTTAAGGAGAAGCATATGAGTACAACACCTGAACATTTAAAGTGGCCGGATCACGCAGATCATACGGCTGTTCCCTATTCTGTTTTCAATGATCAAGAAGTTTACGAGCTTGAACAAGAAAAAATTTACAACGGCGATACCTGGCATTTTTTAGCGGCCACCGAGGAAGTGCCCGATAAAGGCAGCTTTAAATCAACCTACATTGGCGACACGCCCGTGGTTGTTACACGCGGGCAAGATGACGAAGTATACGCATGGGTAAACCGTTGCGCCCACCGCGGTGCAGAAGTTTGTCGTGAACGCCACGGAAAATCTGAAGACGGCGTATTCGCTTGCGTATATCACCAATGGGCTTATGACGCTAAAGGCGATTTACACGGCGTACCTTTCCAGCGTGGGCTTGCGGGCAAAGGGGGCATGCCTAAAGACTTTGATAAAAAACAGCACAGCTTACGTAAAGTGCGCGTCGTTGTTTTCCACGGTACTGTTTTCGGCACCTTCGGTGACAACACACCCGATATTGAAGAATACATGGGCGAAGATGTGGCATATCACTTCAAACGCCTCATGCATAAACCCATTGAAATACTTGGCACAACCCGTCAATACATTGCAGGTAACTGGAAATTTTATTCAGAAAACACCAAAGATCCCTATCACGCGAGTTTATTGCACCTTTTTCACGCCACCTTTGGCCTATATCGCTCATCTCAAAAAGGCGAATCCATTATTAATAACGATTACCACTCCGTACTTTGGGCTAGTAGTGGCACTGAAAGCGCTGATGCTTTGGACGACATGAAAAAGGATAAACTTCGCACGCTTCAAACAGGCGAGTATGAGCTCAAAGATCCCTCACTATTAAAGGGACAACAAGAATTTGACGACGGCATCACCTTGGTTATTCTGTCTTTGTTTCCATCATTAGTACTACAACAAATTCAAAATACCTTGGCTTTTCGCCAAATTTTACCGAAAGGCAAAGATGAGTTTGAACTCGTTTGGACATACTTTGGCTATAAAGACGACACGGAAGAATTAAGAAACATTCGCCTAAAACAATTTAATTTAATTGGCCCAGCTGGGCTGATTTCAATGGAAGACGGTGAGTCTACCGAGTTGTGCCAAAACGCCATTGTTCGCGATGGCAAGTACACAAACGTCATACAGATGGATGGTAAAGAGGCTACCGGCAATGACCATCTGGTTACCGAAGGGCTTATTCGTGGCCTATGGAAAGGTTATAAAGAATTAATGCAGTTTTAGCTTTAGTTTTCGTACGAAACACCAGAAACACCCTTACTGAGGGTTTCGTACTTTATTTTCTCTATTCCAACGCCCAAACATATAGTTTATAGTTAGCTTATATAGAACTATTTCAAACTTAATGTCTAATGGCGCCTCACAATCTAACTACTCAGTGTTCACAATGTTTTTTAGCAAAAAAATGCATCCCTTCTGTCATTGAATTTAGTGATTTACCTCAATTCACAAATATTGTCACCACAAACATTAGTCTCAAAAATAATGATGTCCTGTTCAAACAAGGCACACCCGCAAGCGTCCTTTACATTGTTAAATCTGGAGCATTTAAAACGCAAAGCTCAACGACATCCGGGTCTGAACATATTGCCCATTTCTTCTTGCCGGGTGACATTATTGGCTTAGAAAGCGCCGCAAGAGGCAAGTATCAAAACAGTGCTACTGCTTTAGAAGACAGCATGGTCTGTAAAGTCGCTTACCGGCCACTCGTTAAACTAAGGCAAAAGTTTCCCGCATTGTCAGACTTCGCTATCAAAGTATATAGCTCAGGCCTAGCGTCGGCTAATGAAACACAAAACAATATTGCTATACAAGCCGCCACATCTCGTTTAGCCACATTCTTAATAAGGTACCATCGGCGCAGCAACCAGTTTGGATCCCACCGTAACGACTTTACCCTGCCGATGAGCCGCCATGATATTTCAATTCACCTTGGTTTAGCCGTAGAAACCATTAGCCGTTCATTCACTGCAATAATTCAAGCTGGTTGTATCACCAAAGAGGGTAAAAATGTCACCATTCAGGACATGCCTTCTCTTATTAAGCTAGCCAATGCACCACCCAGATAATGCTTAATATCACTTTGCACCAACAATCAACTTTGTGATTTCAAAAACAGTCGATATAGTTAACTAAATTCAATCTAGGAAAAACCATGACAAAGCAATCAAACGTAGATCCAACAATGCTGTGGCCGAAAAAATATAACGAGGTCCCTAAAGAAGTTTTTGAACGTGACGAACTTTGGCCTATAGAGTTAGAAACTATTTTTTATGGCGAAGAATGGCACCCTATTGTTCACCGGGCTGAGATTCCTAATCCTGGTGATTACAAAGCCGCAGAACTAGGCGAAATGCCCATTTTTGCTGTGCACGGTGAAGATGGCGAAATTCGCGTCTTTCAAAATACCTGTACTCATCGTGGCACCTCGTTAATTACGGAAAGCTCTGGCAATAAAAAAGAACTCGAATGCCCATATCACCGCTGGTTATTTAACCTTGAAGGAGAGTTAATAGGCTGCCCTAACAGCCGAGACTATGCACCGGGCTTCGACCGCAAAAATTTTGGATTGGCTAAATTACGTCTTGAAGAATTTTGTGGCTTATTTTTCGTTACCATGAGCGACAAAACACCGCCATTAAAAGAATATTTAGGTGAAAATTTTTACGAGCCACTTAGCCGTATATTGGGTGGTGATGGACGCCTAAAATTAATTGGTTATCAGAAGGTCATGTACGATTGCAACTGGAAAGCTTATTGCGACAATGATGGCTATCACGCCCCTTTATTGCATAAAGCATTTTCTTTATTAAATTGGCAGGGCGGCAAAGGCGTTCAAAACGTGTCTGAAAATGGTCACTTATCTTTTGAGTCTGAACTAAAAATACCGGAAGATATTACTGCGCTAGAAGACGGCTCCATACTCGACTTCAAAGGTACAACCACAAGTACTGGCTCTATCGTACAAATGCAGTTTCCCGTTACGGTGTATTCCAAGCATATGGACATGCTCAATATTCGCTATGCCTTTCCAAAAGGACCTAAAGGCATTGAAGTCCACTATGCGTATTTCTCTCATGAAGATGATGACGAAGAAATGGTCGCTCATCGAATTCGCCAATCCAGTAATTTACTGGGCCCTTGCGGACTAATTAGCATGGAAGATGCTTCTGTTTTCTCACGTATTGACAAAGGCAACAAAACACCCGGAAATGCGATTTTCCAAAAAGGCGTGGAAGATGAGCATACATTGTCCTTCACCGTAAAACAAAATGACGAGTCCGGCAATTTGCCTCGTTGGGAACACTATAGAAAACGCATGGGTTTTGAAAGGAGCGAGTCATGAGCACTGTATCTGCAGACATTATCAGTCAAATTGAACAATTGAACCGCCAATATATATCAGCCCTCGATTCGCTCGATATGACTGCTTGGTTAAATTGTTTCAATAAAAAGGGACGGTATACGTTTACCTCCGAAGAAAACTTTCGCCGTAACATGCCCATTGCTTTTATGTTGGACGATTGCTACGAAAGGCTACAGGACCGTGTCATTCAAGTAGTCGACATTCAATCTGACTCAACCGAGCACTACCAAACTCGGCACTTTACACAATTAATGGCCGTCAGCGCGCTAGACAACGGCCAATACCAAGCCGAATTTAATTACAGTATTTATTACACACAGCATGACACCAACCAAACGCTCATTTTGTGCGTGGGGCGTTATATGGATGTGGTCGACATAAGCGATAGCGTCGCTAGTTTTATTGAGCGCAAGGCTGTAACAGATACCAATGTACTACCTCGCTATGTTGCATATCCAGTATAGAAGAGCGCCCAAAGTATGCAAAAAAGCCCTGTTTTGTTAAGAACAGGGCTTTTTTAGGTTAACAATCAGTATATTCTATTGCTCAGGTCGCATTCCTATACCAATACCGCCATCGGAATTAATCACACTGCCCGTTATATAACCACCGTTTTTATCCGACGCTAATAACAAATAAATTCCTGCATGATCTTCCGGCTTTGAAATAAAGCCAAGAGGCGTCATGTCACTTATCAATTGGTCCACGCCCGGAATTTCATTCAATTTCGCATCTGCTTGGCCAGCTGCATTACTGCCGCCTAGATTTGTCATTGTGCCACCCGGTGCAACGCCATTAACACGTACATCTGGTGCAACCTCATGAGCCAACTGCTTAATTAAACCTATAACTGCGTGTTTTGACGCAACATAAATTGGGCCGCCACCACCTGTAAAGTAACTGGAACTTGAAGCCGTATAGATAATGCTCCCTTTAGTTTTTCTTAACTCTGGCAACGCTGCTTTAGCGCCCAGCATATAGCCCTTTACATTAACCGCAAATATTTCATCGCAAATATCTTCTAACTTGTCTTCTTCTTGGCCTTCAAGTGGCACCATATAATCCCAAATACCAGCGTTTCCGATAAATGTATCCAACTTACCAAAACTATCCACTGCTTTTGTTACAGCAGCCTTGTTATCTGCTAGTGAGCGTACGTCACCTGTTATACCAACGACATTGCCAGAAAATTTTGCTTCTAAAGCATCAATGCCATCTTGTGAGCGATCCATTACGCAAACCTTTGCACCTTCAGCGACAAACCGTTCTACTATCGCCAAGCCAATACCTGAACCACCGCCTGTTATTAATAAAACTTTATTATCCATCCAACCCATTTGGCTCCCCTTAAAAAAAGAAATTGAGATTACTGTCTAATACAACACCATCGTCCAGTATTGCAGTTCGTTCTACGAGTTTATAGCCTGTTTCAGATAACCGCCAACGGTCTTTTCGTCCTGCCGTTAGGCGTTTACGCTCTGAATCAAGTCGGCTACGGTGCACTTCGATAACTGAATATACTGTAAACTCACCTTCCAGCTCCGATTCAAATACTTCCACGTTACTGATGATATGCCTAATGGCATTAATCGGGTTCTCTGCCCACACAAACCCAGTTTTATATCGCCCAATTCGCATTTTTAAAGCTGTCATATCATCATCAAAAATGGGCGTCCTTTTAGGGGCTCTTTCGTTAGTCCGTTCTTCTATAAACCGCCGCTGTGGCATATCCATCGAGTAGTGGATATCATCTGCCAGCAAATTAATCCAAGCATCATAATCACCGGCACTTAATAACCTTGCTTCAAAAAAAAGCTGGCGTTGTAGGGCTAGATACGTTTCTTCTGAGGCTTGTTTCATCATTTTGCCTCCGTTGCTTGTGCTTCTTCTAAGTTATTGTAACGTGGTACGTCAGCCCAACTGTCGGCGTTCATCATTTCTAGCCAACGACGGTATACATAACGTTGGTTTTGCTCACACACTAGGCCGTCACTCACCACACCTGGCATTTCATCACGGCTATGCTCACCGCCTAACGCCATATTCGTGTAAACGTCCATTTTACGCGTTCGCCATCCTCGGCTTTGTTCAGTGATGGCCTGTAAATTATCGCCATCATCGTTATCAAATAATCCAGCAGGACCAAAGGTACGGCTAACGTTGTCTAGAATCATTTGTTTTAATTCATCAGACATTTCTTTATCCACCATCGCCCAGGTCCACATCTCAAATTTGCCTGGGCCTTTAGGGTGGTATATTCTGAACCAATTTAAACCTGGCAACATTTGTAAATTTGGAAATACTGTAAAATTAAGTTGTGAGCCCCAAAGTTTCTTGCCACGAAACTCACCTAATCGATCAACAACAGTTTTACGGTTAGCATTTAAATAATCAACAGCCATTGTTGGATCTGGATAAAAACCATAGCCAGACTGGCCATCTAGTGCTGCAAGAACCGTATGGCCATTAAGCCCGGCAACAGAGACGGCCTCATCATTATCGGTACCCGTGTTGCCAACTTCTAAGCCACCAACAGACATACTGGTAGTCACTGTCATTGCGCCCGCATGCGCCCAACCTAAGTGGTAGCCATCTCCAGATACGTTTTCCACGGGTAGTTTCCAATTAACGGGTAGCTCTACCTTCATTGCCGTACCAATTAACTCTGTACCTTCTGGCATTGCATCTAACCACGAATCTAAATACCACTTCATATCACCTAGATATTCATCCAAGCTTGGCGCATCTTCATCAAAGGTTGCAAAGATTAAGCCTTTATAGGACTTAAGTTGAGCCACCTCAATCATACCGAATTTATCTTTATCCAATTTATTGTAATATGCTTCCTTTTCTAGTGGAACACCATTTAATGCGCCATCAATACCAAAGCCCCAGCCATGATAATTACACACAAAAGTTTTTTTATTTCCATGGTCCGCTTTACAAAGTCGATTGCCACGATGTGTACACGTATTTAAAAAAGCTTTTACACTACCGTCATTTTGCCTTACTACCAGCACTTCATCCTCACCCATAAAGGTTCGGATAAAGTCGCCCGGTTCTTTTATTTGGCATTCATGCGCAATAAACAGCCAGCTACGCGCGAATATCTTTTCAAGTTCTTGCTCGTATATATCCGGATCTGAATAAATAACACGCTTTTGCCTACCCGTTTTAAAATCAATCAACTCATCTAAATCACTCATTCTTTTACCTTTTTAATGAATTACGTACTCATAAATATCAGATATTTCTTTCGCCGTTAACTTCTCACCCCATGCCGGCATAGACCCCTTTCCTTCGACAACCGCTGTTACAAAGCGGTCTTTCTCGCCTTTAGGGAACGTACGTAAGTCATACGTTGTCCCTGATGTTTTCATTTCAACACCATGGCAATGTGAACACGTTTGCTCATACAATTCTGCGCCGTGTTTTACCGCATCTGACCATTTACTTTTATCGTCTACTGGTGCTTTAGCTACTTCGATAACGGGCGGTTTAATCGTATTTGCACTGATCGTACTGGTATTTCCACCATCGCCTAATTCAAACACCCAAATAGAACCCCCAGGGTTAATATTCTTAAGGTTAACATCACCAGAGAAGTTGTTGTACACACCGCCAATACCGCTTGCTACCGCAATGTATTGTTTACCATCAAGTTGGTACGTAATCGGTGGTGCAATAATGCCGGAGCCTGTTCTGAACTCCCAAAGTTTCTCGCCCGTTTCAGCGTTAAAGGCATATAGTTCGCCCGTTTGTGCGCCAGAAAACACAACATTACCTTCCGTTACTAGTACACCNCCATTCATCGGTGTCTCTGTAGGNAATTGCCATTTATATTTGCCTGTTAGTGGGTCAATGGCCCGTAAATAGCCTTTTGGACCCTCTGGTAGCAACCATTCAAACGACATGCCAATGTAAAATACACCTGGCTTATACTCTTGCTTTACAGGTGTGTATTTCCAGCCCACGTTAAAAGTATTTGCATAGGCTAAACCAGTAGTAGGGCTATACGCCATAGGGGCTAAATTTTTACCGCCAAACGCAGCTGGCCATATCTCTGTTTGCTCGCCCGTTTTAAGCATGTTCTTAACCCGCTCCGCAATGATAGGGCGGCCTGTTTTCATATCAATACCATCCGCCCATGTCACCTTATCTACAAACTGATTGGCTTTTAACAACTCACCCGTAACACGGTCTAGTACATAAAAATATCCATTTCTATTGGCTTGCATCATGATTTTGCGAATTTTGCCGTCTATTTCTATATCCGCTAATATTGGGTCATTCACACCATCATAATCAAACCCATCGTTTGGGGTAAATTGGTAATGCCAAACCAATTCACCTGTTTTCGGTTTAATGGCAATAACACTCTCTGTATATAAGTTGTCACCTGGATGCATCGCTGCATTCCAAGGTGCTGCATTACCCACACCCCAATAAACAATGTCTAACTCTTTGTCGTATGATCCGATAAGCCATGTAGGTGCACCGCC
>JGI24023J19991_10001946_pt1 | contig 15373 bp, 17 predicted proteins | sample Cruoilmetagenom1_FD_19991 | JGI IMG/M metagenome (IMG submission 19991) | reverse complement strand
CGGGTGGTGGTGGGGCGCCCGCCGCTGATGTGAGTCCGGCAGATGATAGAGATGCGTTGGAAGTCGATTTATTCTGTCGTGATGAAGGGCCGGAACGAGACCTTGATATTATTTGCGGGCGCTGGGATGAAGAAGGCGAGGGTTGCGATTTGAATTTCGGCTGTGGTTATTTTAGCTAAGGCTGAACTATTCCCCCCTGTTATATTAATAGAGCAGGGGGATACCACAGGATATCGATGTAGCAAGTCTGTATAGATTATTGATATCAATTATCGTAAAAGGCTGATCATATGGATAATGAAGCAGATACAAAGACAGGGCGCGCCATACTCAAGTCATTGGATAATCGGCGCTTACGTTTAATCTTACTCCCCACCGAAAAGTGCAATTTTCGCTGTACCTACTGTTATGAAACGTTTGAACTTGGGCAAATGCAGGCAGGGGTTATTCAAGGGGTCAAGAATTTGTTGGCAAAAAGGGCTGATGAACTAAGCACCCTGGAGATCGACTGGTTTGGTGGGGAGCCCTTGCTGGGCATGAGGACGATAGAAAATATCAGTCTCTATATATTACATTTAAGACATCAGTATGGGTTTGATTTCCGTTCCTCCATGACCACCAATGCCTATCTACTGAAGCCTGCATTATTGACTCAACTGGTCAATCTGGGTGTAAAAAATTATCAGGTGACGCTCGATGGTTACGGTGAATTCCATGACCGTACAAGGCAACGTAAAAACAGGAAGGGATCTTTTGCTACTATATGGCAGAATCTACTTGCTGCACGTAACCTGGATCTGGATTATCGTATTATGTTAAGGGTTCACTTCAGTCCTGCCAACCTCGAAGAATTACCTTTGTTGGTAGACAGAATAAAAGAAGAATTCGGCAACGATAAGCGCTTTCATGTGTTTTTTAAAGCGATAGGTCACTATGGCGGGAGCAACGACGCCAATGTCGCCAGTTTTGGGCGTAAAAGTGCAGAGAAATATCAAGGCATGTTACTGGAACGCCTTGGGCAAACGGTTCAGGGTTCTGCGTTAGAGCGTGATCAACTATACGTGTGTTATGCATCGGAGCCTAATTCATTGGTGATACGTCCCAATGGTAAAATCGCCAAGTGTACCGTTGCCTTTGATGATGAGCGTAATGATGTCGGTGTGATTCGTGAAGATGGTAGCTTATCGTTTTATACGGAACGCTTACAGTTGTGGTTTAAAGGTTTGCATAGCCAGGACAAACGTGATCTTGCATGTCCTCATAGCCAAATGGGGAGCGTACAGGCAAGCAATACCCGGGACGTGATCTTTCAAACCAGGATCCAGTCCGGGTGAACGGCAGCGCTGAACAAACCTGCCCAATGCCAGTACACCTAAGTGGAATGTATCAAAGCCTTGGGGCTATGCAGGCAGCTTTATTTAAACGGGACTGGAAGCGACCTGATCCTGATGACGCCAGCAAACTCGCCCGTTTATTGTGCAACAGTCAGGAATTAGCGCCATTTCAATGCTGGATCGTTGGCTCTATTCTCACGCGACCTCATCAGGCAAAAGATATTGATGTGTTATTCACTCGTCGTGATCGTCGATTCTTGCGGGTATGCGATGTTGAACGTGCTCTGGTGTACACGCGATTGGTTGGGTTGCAGTGTCTGAGCGTATCGGTCGATCCCTGTTTTCGTAATACCATTGAGGATGCCCTGGCAGGAAATCTCCATGCCCACATTGATACAACGACATGGAAACTTGAAGATCATATCCTGAGCCTGGGGATACGTATTGGCTATCTGAAAAGGGTACGGCGCGTTGGTTGTTATACTGTTGTCCAGAAAAGATGTGCCTCTGAAGCGAATTTTTTTAAGAAACTGCCACGTCAGGAGACAGGCAGCAGTGATTTTCGATTGTTGCCTGCGGGTATACCGATTGAGTCATTTCAGGATGAAACATATTTTCATGAAAGGGACACTGGGTATCATGCGCAAAATTAAAACAGGATCTTGAGTGTTAACCGCTGGCGAGTTCGTGGAGGGACTGTCTGCAGTTGGGTTTGTAGCGCCTCCACCTCCGGGCGCGACGTCGATAAAAAAATCTTCCGGGTTATTCATGGGAACACTTTTTCCTTGAATGCAGTGTTTCTGCTCGAGTATTAAATTCTACGGTCGGGACATGGTTTCATGCATGCTTATTCGTTAAGTAAAATTATACATTCTATGTTTGGCCAGCTTCTTTAATGATATGACAATCTATAAGGTTCTGTGGTATAAACTAGATATCAAGTCATATTTTCCAATATTTTATATATAGTAAAAATGGAGTAAATTGTTAAGTAACTTTATACATATTACCTTAGATATTGAAGGCTTATAATTATATAGTTTAATGAATGACATTCAATTCAACAGCATCGCAGTTGGCTGATTGAAATAATATGGAGTGTGTTGTACCGATGAAGTTACCGGATTCACTCGAAAACATGATTGAATCTGTCGTTGAATCGACAGAAATTACCCCAGAAGAAATCAAGCGACGTCAGACCTATCTGGATCTCACCGAATATGATGTGGGCTTGTTGAGTAGTTTACATGAGCCATTGTCTCAGGCACATGATCATCTGATGAATGTGTTTTATAAACACCTGTTGGATTTTCCGGAGACGCGTGCGTTTCTGGATGATGCAGACACGGTTGATCGGTTGAAAACAAATCAATGGCGTTACCTTGCTGCACTCACCGAAGGTAAGTATGACTGGGAGTATGTGCGCGATCGCCTACGGGTCGGTATCGTGCACCAACAAATTGGTCTCAAGCCCAAGTGGTATATTGGCGCTTACAGTAACTACCTGTGCACTGTCATTGCGCAAATTCACTCATGCATGAACATGAAAGCTGACCAGTTGGCGGACGTGATCAAGGCGCTGCTGAAGATAGTATTTCTTGATATTGATTTGGTATTGGACACATATTTCTGTGCCGATAAAAATGAAATGGCGAGGCTGAAAGACTTTGCAGAAGGCATCGTTTGCAATGTACCAGCTGGTCTTGTCGTGTTAGATAAAAATCTACTCGTCCTGTCCAGCAATCGTTTTGTCGAGCAATTTAGCCATATTCCCCATAATGACCTGAAGGGTAGGGATATAGAATCTGTATTGCCAGGAATGGGTCTGCACCACCGACTGATCGAGGTCATGTCTAGAAATATACCGCAACAGGGAATTGTATTCAGACGGCCCGATGATGAAGGTGGTATGGAGCATTTCGAGATTAGCATTTCACCTATGCGCGATACCATGAACAATAAAAAATTACATAATTTAGCCTCTGTGATGGTGGTTATCGAAGATCTCAGCGAGCAAGAGCGCCTACGATTGCAGACACATGAAGCAGATATGCATGTGCGCGTAATAATGGATAATGTCACTGAAGGGATTATTACAATAGACACAAATGGGTTGGTGGAGTCATATAACAGAGCGGCTGAACATTTATTTGGCTACTCGGCATCCGAAATACTGGGTAACAATGTCAAAATGCTGATGCCTGAACCTTATTGCAGTAAGCATGATGGCTACCTTGAACGCTACTATGTTTCCAATGAACGGCATTGCCTTGGTATGGGCTACCGTGAGGTTGAAGGCCTAAGGAAGGAAAGATGGAAGTGTGTTTGCAATGGAATTGTCTATCAGTGACGTACAGATGGATGGAGGCAGGATGTTTTTGGGTATGGTCAAGGATATCACCAGACGCAAGGAGTCCCAGGCAACAATAGCCAAGCTTTCCAGTGCACTGGAGCAGACAGCAGACTCGGTTATTATTGTTGATATCACAGGCAGATGAGCGTTTAACACTGGAAAATGACCTGCGCAGGGCATTGCAACGGGATGAATTCTGTTTGTATTATCAACCACAGATATCCAATACAGACCGCCAGGTAATGGGCGTAGAGGCTTTGTTACGATGGCAGCACCCACGAAAGGGAATACTGACACCTGAAACATTCATTCCCTTACTGGAAGACACCGGTTTAATCGTATCCGTAGGAGAGTGGGTTATGAGCAAGGCCTGTGAACAGTTACGTAACTGGCATGCTGCAGGTATCACCGTTCCGCAGGTGGCTGTTAATATCGCGCCACGGCAGTTAGTGGATGAGAATTTTACCAACAAGGTACAGCAGATCCTGGCGGACAGTCGGTTAGAAGCCAGTTTCCTTGAACTGGAAATTACCGAAAGTACCCTGATGGAGAATGAGGAACTGTCGATTAAAACTTTACGGGAATTGCATGATATGGGCGTCAGTATAGCCATGGATGATTTTGGCACTGGTTATTCTTCACTGCGTTACCTCAGGGTGTTTCCACTGCGGACACTAAAGATAGATCGTGCCTTTGTGTGTAATTTACCCTACAACCAGGATGACTGTAATTTAGCATCGATGATTATTACGATGGGCCATGGCATGGGGCTCAAGGTAGTGGCCGAAGGTGTGGAAACAGAAGCGCAGTATAGTTTTTTAAAAGGGCTCGACTGCGATTTGACCCTGGGATATTTTTTCTCGCGTCCGTTACCCCATGATCAGATAGGTGATTTTTTAACATCTAGTCCGGGGTGAGTTCCATCATTGTTTTTTATATTGGTGGCATCCCTTTATCCCTTTTGTTGTTGCAGGAGTAGTTGGACGTAAACAGTATAATTAATTCAGGATCCGGCTCCTATCACCGTGAGAAAGGATTGGGAGAGTTCACCACGACCGGCCTTGTCGATAATTTGTTCTGCTGTTTGAGCTATCTCAGATAGGGGGCCATTAAAAAATACCATGCCCATCTGAAGCGTGGTATGGAGATCGGCAATCGGGTTTTGTGTATTGGGATTCGATGGCGGTAGAAACACCATTTGAATTTCATCAACTTCAGATGGGATTGATTCGCATCCGCCTCCTGGTGCTACGTAGGTAAAAAATTCTTCTGGGCTATGTAGGGGAACACTTTCTTCTTTGAAATTTTGGTCTCCCGCTCTGGCGGTAAACTCTACGGTAATGACTGGTTTCATGTACTGTTCTCCTGTTCTATGTGTGCAAAAAAGTAGCATTGATACATCAGCATTTTTTTTAAATTCCGTCCATTTAAAGTATACAACTAAACAATTAAACTGCCTGGAATAGGCACTGATTTCATTTGATATCAGTTGAATAGGGCTATCTTATTAGAGATATGCCTGTGATCCATTCGTGTAACCAGACAATAAATACGACATACAGAAGTAACCCAACAACGATGATGATGGCATCATTGGCTCTGGAGCTGGGTAACATAGGAACTAAATCGGGCCTGCGCCGTTTCAATGAAATACGCTCAACCACAGCCCAGAAAAGAAATGCACCAAAAAGGACGACATCAGCCAAATTACCGTTGACGAGTAAGTGTGCAAAAGCCCATAGCTTGGTGGCGGCCAGCATCGGATGTCTTGTGATGGTCTGGATACGTCCTGGCATATAGGTGGCCAGTAATAGCGGAAATATAAAAACCAGAAGTAATATTGCGACCCAATACAACCAGGCAGGTGGTAGGTAGAGGATGACCGCTGCCTGTTGGGCAAGTGTGTAACCATAGATAATCAAAGTCAGGCCGATGACTGATATCAGTGAATAGATACCCTGCCATGTTAAGAGACCAATACGGGTGACAACGTGGTCTCGCCACGATACGTTGATGATGGATATAGAATGTACACCAAAAAATATAACAAGCCCGGTTATTAATATATGCATAGATATGTTCCTTCTTTGTCGCAATGACAAGTTGGCGCGGCGACAGTTTTTACTGGATTAAACAATGGAATATCCATTTTATCACCCATCATAAATTTGTCTTATAAAGCAACATTGATATAGGTCATAACCGCTACAGTGAAAATATGTTATTTTTACAACAGTCGGATATCTAAAAGCATGGCACATTTAATGATTAGAGTCTGCACTACAGAAAACAATAATTATTTAATGATCGCTTTTTTTCCTATAAACGTACTAGTATCCCGACAGTCGACGTCACACGTAGTCACAATAACTGCCTCCAAATAGTAGGTAGTTTTGTATGTATATGAAGCGTGACAATATGTGTTAAACAAATTTTGATTATTAATGGCTGGTCAGGATTGACATACAATAGGGCGATCACAAAAGGAGATAAGATATGAGGCATATTTCACACTGGTCCATTGTTTGCGGCTTACTGGCCATGAATTTTTTAAGCTTGTCATATGCTGGGGGACAACTTGACAAGGATACACTGGAAACTCTAATCAACGGAAACACTGTCGAAGGAAAATGGGTTAAATGGGGGACAACTTACAAAATGTATTTTGATCCATCAGGCAACTACAAGCGCATCGATAGCCTGGACAATAAAACGGGTGCCAAGTGGTTTGTAGATAGCGATGGCACGCTCCGCCTGGTTGGCCGTAAGGATAGATATCGAACTGTAAAGCAGCGTGGTGATGGTGGTTATGATGTCTACAGCCCCGGGGGTGAACTATTATGGACCATGGACAAGTTTTCTTCCGGTGATATCTACAAGCTATTCAAAAAACATGAATAAGTTCATGAGTATGATTTGTGCAATACTAAGGGTAGTGAATAATAATGGTGCCCGCCAACTGAATTGTAGGTAATTTAGGAGGTAAAAACAGTCTCATGCTGGTATTTCTAACACGGCGTATGCGTGTCGCACTTATTGGTGTTCTCGTGGCAAACATCGTCGCTTGTGGAGCTCCGATCTCTAAGCCGGATCCACCAACGCTGAGTACTGCTCGCAAACTGGAGTCCAGAACCGATGCGCAAGCAGTGAATGAATCACCACAGAGGGCGGTGACTGACCTGAAACAGGCCCTGCATCTATATTCATTGATTGACGACCGCGAGGGCCAGGTTCGTTGTAATTTGAAACTTGTTCGTCTCTATATTGGTCTCGAGCAGACCGACAACGCACGCCAGTATTTGCAGCGAGCAAAAAAAATTGCCGAGTCCCTGCGGGAGCCCGACTATCTCTATGATAGCTATTTGCTTGAGGCTAGGCTGAGCGGTCAAAAGGCAGACTTTGAAAAAGCCCTGGGCTGGTCGACTACCCCGATTCAGCGAGCGGTAGTGCTGACCTATCTGTCTAGAGTAGATGAAGCATACCGGTTGATCGAGCCGAAAATGGATCAGGCTGAAGATGCTCCCGACGATTTTGCCTTTGTGCTTTATGAGTATGCCAGGAAGAGCCAGCATGCAGGTGCTGCACAGACTGCCCTAGGGTTGTTCAAGAAAATTGACCGCTACCGGGGAATCTGCAACGCCCTGCATTTGTTGGCGCAGATCTATAAGGCTAATGGCCAGCTTAAGTTGGCACAACGATATTATGAGCGGGCACTCACAGTCAGTATCTCGCTTGACGATCCAGCCAAGACCCGGGCCATTGAGACAGAACTGAGCGGGCTCTAGGATGATGTTGGAAGCGATTGGAAGGCACACACTTCAGGCGCTAAAACGCAGTGGTGATATGCTGGGCTTGTTGGCGTTGCTCGTTTCCTCGAGGCTCTCTGTTGCGCACAGCAGTCGACGGCTTGTTTTCTATAAGCTCTATCGTCTGCAAATTTACTATACCGGAATACAAGGTTTTTACGTCACGGCGGTTGTCGCCACATTGATAGGCTCCCTCCTGGTCTTTCGTCTACCAGTCATCTCGCCGGGAGAGCAGACGGTCACTGTGTTCGCGGAGCTGTTTGTCGTGGTGGTGATCCGCGAACTTGCGCCCATTATGTGTGCGCTGATTGCGATCGTTCGATCGGGCACCGCGGTTACTGCCAAGATCGGATACCTCAAAATGTCCGGAGAATTCGACATAGCCAAAACCCTCGGCATTGACCCTGTTCACCTGTTTTTGGTGCCCGTATTTTTTGCTTTTCCGATATCGATGCTGATGATGCTCATTTACTTTCTGTTTTTTAGTATGACATCTGCATTCATAACGCTATGGCTGCAGGATTCGGGAATAGGAGCAGCGTTACTCATTGATAATATTCTGGAGCGAGTGCAACTTAATGAGATTCTGGTTATTGTGATCAAGAGCATTGCCAGTGGATTAATTATTGGTTTATATGCGATTCACTATGGCGCAACAATGGAGGCCCGCCTAACGAATGTCGTGCGTGGTATGTCTATCGCGACGACACGGGCGCTGGTGCTCGTGCTGTTTATCAATATTATGATCTCCATATTGGTGTATAGATGATGACTTTACGCGTGCAGGATTTGCGCATACCCTGTGAGTCTGAAACAGTCATCGAGAATATATCCTTCACAGTCGATGAGGGGGAATGTGTTGTTATCAATACAAGTGTATTATTGCTCGGGACCTGCCTATTGCAGGCACTGGCTGGGATGATACGTGGTATAGCCGGTAACGTTGTTTTTCAGGAAAGTGACATGGCCGATACGCTTCCATCCAAGGAGTTGTCAAAATTACGAGAGCAGATTGGATTTGTCTATCGGCACGGGGGGCTCATAAGTTTGCTGAATGTAACTGACAACATTGCACTGCCGTTGGCCTACCATTACAATATCAGCCGAAAAGAGCTGGCTGGCAACATTAATCGAATTGCAACACTCCTGGGTATCAATGAACTGCTGGAGCTTGCTCCGGATGATCTGAACGTCGCACAGACGCGTCTGGTTAATCTGGCGCGTGCACTGATTAGTCGGCCACGCTTACTCCTCATCGACGCCATTCTCGATGGGATATCACTGAACTACAAACAAGTAGTGATCGATGCCATACACAGTTGTCAGACTGAAGAGCGTTTCGCATTGGTTATGACAACCCGACAACATCAATTCTCTGAACTGGCAACTAAAGCTTATGAACTCACTGAACGCGGACTGGAGCAATCTACACTGTAAAGATGGACAGCAACGAAAACCAGCCCTATCAGATCACCTACATTGACCGCCTGGTAGGAATCATTGTGCTTGCTGTACTGGCAGTGATCGTCGCCGCCATTGTTTTGCGCTATCAGGAAATTGGCCCGGGTGTTAACCGTGTGAATTACTACACAGTCCTCAATCAGGCCCATAGTATTGTACGCGGCGCTGACGTTCGGCTAGCCGGCATTCCCATAGGACAGATAGATAGCGTCACACTGCGCAAGGACGGTAACGTCCGCGTGGACATTGCGATATCTATCGAGTATCGAGAGTTTATTACGGAAGGCTGTCGCCTGCGTGTGGCATCCTCGTTCGGGCTGAGTGCCTTGATCGGATGGACTGGCCTACAGCTTATTCCCAGTGAGACCCCAGGTGACATCATGAAGGAGGGTGCCTTGATCGAGGCACTTCAACCGGTAGAGCTGGCAGAGACCTTTAGTGACGTGGAACTGAATAAAATGGCAGAGAACGTCAAGACTATTCTGCAGAATCTCTCCGAAATCAGTCAGGCTATCGGCAAAAGTGAGGACGCCATCACTGCCACACTTAAAAACCTGTCCGTAATTACAGAAGATCTGCGAGGCGCCGTCAACGCGGTGTCTAAGACAGCGGAATCAGCGCAGACTGGCTTTAAGGCCTGGACTAAAGCGGGGCAAAGTGTCCAGGGCCTGGTAGATGAATCTAAGACTGATGTCAAAGTGACCACAGTCAACGCCAGGAAAGCATCGGAGCAATTGAATACTTTGCTGGGGGAACTGGAGGGTGTGGTAGAACAACTGAGTCATCTCGTTGGACAGATCGATGCCGGAAGCGAACACATTCCTACACTTTTTTCTGAAAGTCGCATCTTGGTGGAACGTGCAAACGAGCTCACAGAGCGACTAAACAAGCATTGGTTACTGGGCGGGTCGCCTGAAGAGAAAAGGCCTTACTTTCCAAGTGTCCATCCCATCCCTGATCCTGAAATGCACTCACCCGTAGCTAAATGAATACTCAGGCTCAATCATCAACAGGTGGAGTTTATCGGCTATCTTCCCCATCACATCAGAATGAAGAAAGACAGCATCAAGATCAGTACTGGATGCATATTGTTGAAGGAATGATTCTGGTTGAATTACTCGCAGGCATTATTCATACCTGTAATCCAGGTCTGTATCAGAGCGATACCATCGGAATCGAGTTCCAGGCTGCCAAGTGGAGGCATAGCATTAGCATTGCGGGTTTGAATGCGTGAAAGTAGAACTGAACTGGCAGCAAGGCCTGGTGCAATAATTCGGGCGTCAGTCAGTCCCAGATCACCACTTTGTGGAGGTAGATTACACATCCCGGTCTGATCAATTGGTGTGCTGTAACGTAAATCTAGAGTTACTGGTGTGGGTCCATTGCTTTGATGGCATTGTGCGCAATTGGTATGTAGCCATGCTCGAGCTCGACTATTAATGTCAGATGTACCAAAAGGGTCGGGGAGTTGGGGTAGGCTGGCAGGATCACTTGATAATGATGTAGTAAACATGCCGATGGCGTCCAGTGTAGCGAGCTGGTTGGCTGTTCTACCCGTACTTGGATAAGTGATGCTACGATTCATTTGCGCGGTGTCAGGTCCGAGGCTGAAAGCAGATACTTGTGTATGACATTGCATACAATTAGAACTACTCGGATAGAGCCATGTTTGCGCTCCCAGGTCTTTGTTTTTACCACCTAAGACGAGGTTTGCTTCGGTTTCCTGNTCNTTCCATTCATAGGAATAACCTCCCCAGCCGCCATCGGTGTGGCGCATCAGCAGTCTTGTCTCGATGAGCTTGTTATTGATACGGAAGTGTTTCATTAGTACGCTACCCACCGGGAAAATCCAGTCATTGGCAGCAGTGATATCAATCGTTGTGTTGTCGGGCAGAGCCAGCCAGCGTTGTTTGCTGGCGCCATCTGACCAGAAGCCTGCATTGATATCATAGGGTATTAAGCCAGGAGCAGCTTGCTTTGGGTTATTGATGTCAACACAACCGGTTTGGGACAACAGTGCTGGGATAGTATTGTTATTGTTACTACTTTGAATAGCAATTTTGTGTAATGAGCCCGAGTAATTGACGACATAGACTTCGCCATCGTTATCTTGCGCAAACGAGCTGATATTAATGGTGGTATCTGCCAATAATTGAGGTGCCGCACTCGCCAGGTTTGTAGACAGGTACCATATCTTGCCATTGGTGAAATCCCCGTAGATATAGGTACCTTGTAATTCAGGGATGGTATTACCGCGATACACATAACCACCGGTGACCGATTGTCCGCCCGTGTTGTGGTCGTATTCTGCTACAGGGTCAATGAGGCCTGCGCTGCTACAGGACTCGGTCGGGTCATTATAGCAATGCGCACCCTCACGGGTATTCCAGCCATAGTTACCATTGGCCTGGATAATATCGATTTCCTCCCATTGACCCTGACCGACATCGCCTAGCCAGAGTTGTCCGTTTGCCATGTCGAAACTCCAGCGCCAGGGATTGCGTAAGCCCCAGGCATAGATTTCTTCCCGGTTCACCGAGTCATTTTTGAAGGGGTTATCGTTAGGAATGGCATAAGGCACGCCTGTATCCACGTCAATCCTCAGCATAGAACCCAGAAGCGTTGTCGTATCTTGTCCGTTACCTTGTGGGTCACCAGCGGAACCACCATCACCCAGACCAAGGTAGAGATAAGAATCAGGACCGAATGCAATATGCCCGCCATTATGATTACTAAAGGGCTGGTTTACCTCAAGCAGGATATCTTCAGGTGTGGTATTCAGGGTCAGCCCGCTATCAGTGCTGTAGAAGCGTGAAAGACGGGACACCAATTGATTGTTGATGGTGGTTGTGTAAGATAAAAATACCTGGCCATTGTTATTAAAATCCGGGTGAAAGGCCATGCCCAGTAGACCGCGCTCCCCACCACTGGTGACCTGGTTGCTGATGTCGATAAACACCTGCGAGTTTTGCACATTCGGGTCATTACTAAATACCCTGACCGCCCCCGCCTGTTCTAGGATAAACCAGCGGCTCGGGTCATTGGGTGCTTGTAGCATGCCGACAGGGGCGCTGAATGACAGGTTATTAAAAATCTGCTGGGTGGTATAGCTTGAGCTGCTGACGGGCCGGTCTGCTGCGATACAACTGCTATTGACAGGGCGTGAATCAAGCCCCGCTGGGTTGCCGTTGCCGGTATCACTGCTTCCGCCACCACAACCTACGATAGTTGACATTATGCTGATCAAGGCAATAAGGATAAATCCATTTCTGTAGGTAATCTGCACTATATTACTCCCTGTCCTGACACAAAAAACTATATTTCTACGCGGCAAAAAATACTGCCAACTGTTTCTCATACTGTTGTGTTGATAGCCATTCCTGAGTTCGAGGATAACAATGGAAATGAGATGTAGAAAATATTATTAGCACTTTAATAAAAAACTCATTAAAAGAAGGGCGTTGTATTCGATCGTGAGTGGATAAAATCGCGACAAGAAAGCTATCATTCAACTGCTAAATACAGGTAAAATAGGCTCGATGAAATAGCTGGGTTGTCTGCACAACTCTGGCATTCACAAAACAACGGCCCATTTTCCATCCAATAGTTAGTTAAACCGATGAATTACGATCTGGACAAGATTAAAGATATTATTATACAGACAGCCCGTTCTGTATTACTTCCACGCTTTGCCTGTGTGGAGCGCAGTTACAAAAAAGATGGCAGCGTGGTGAGTGAGGCTGATTATGAAATGCAAAGGCTTCTGCAAGAGCAGTTGAGCGCGCTCTACCCTGATACTGTTCTGTTGGGAGAAGAGATGTCAGCAGCAGAGCAGGAACACATACTTACCTCTGATAAGCCAATATGGTGCCTGGATCCGCTGGATGGCAGCAATAATTTTACTGCCGGCGTACCGTACTTTTCTGTATCACTGGCATTATTACACCAGGGCGAAGTAAAACTGGGGGTGGTTTATGATCCTGTGCGTGATGAATGTTTTTCTGCGAGTAAAGAAACAGGTTGTCAACTCAATGGAGAAAGACTGGGTATCAAGGAAAGTGGTCTGGAATTAAAACAAGCGATTGCTATTATAGATTTTAAGCGCTTGTCCAAACCATTGGCGACACGTCTGGTGACCGAGGTACCTTATGCATCACAACGCAGTTTTGGCTCTGTGGCACTGGACTGGTGCTGGTTGGTCAAGGGTCGCTGTCAACTCTATCTACATGGGCGTTCCAACCTATGGGACTATGCCGCGGGGCAGTATATATTTACCCAGGCAGGTGGCTACTCCTGTACATTAAGCGGTGAACGGGTATTTAAAAATGCCCTGCAACCCCGATCTGCCGTGGCGGCAACCGACAGGACATTGTTTGCAGGCTGGTCTCAATGGCTGGGAGTCAGTGAATCAAAATAAAGCAGGGACAGGCTGGGTCAGCCCGCCAGCCTGATTACAATTGCTCCAGACAGGACAGGGCTGCTGATTTATAGCATTCAGCCAATGTCGGGTAATTGAATACATTCTCAGCCAGTTTATCGACAGTGAGCTGGCAAGCGATCGCAATCTGGCCAACGTGTATCAACTCACTTGCCGACTCCCCGATAATGTGTACCCCCAGGATTTTTCGACTGGCACGGTCTACCAGTAATTTCAGCATGCCATGATGGTCACCAATGATTTGTCCGCGCGCAGTCTCTGCGTAACTGGCTTTTCCGCTAACATAATCGACCTGATTTTGTTGTAACTGACGCTCAGTCTCTCCAATGTAGGATAGCTCAGGTATCGTATAGATCGCCATGGGCAGGATAACGGACGAGGTCTGTTGCTCTCGTGAAAAAGCATGCTGGGCCACCATCAGGCCTTGCTGCATGGCCGTTGATGCCAAGGCCGGGCTCCCGGCGAGGTCGCCAATAATATAGATATGTTCAAGGTGGGTCTGGTGTTCGGCATTGATAGAAATCCAACCATTATCATCATTTAGTAGTCCGGCACGATCTATATGAAGATTGTCATAATTGGGTTGTCTACCCAGGGCATAAAGAACACAGGTAACCTTGAATGTCTTGCCGCTATCCGTTTCAACATAAACCTGATCCTGTTGGCGTTCTACCTTTGTAACCCGGGTACTCATGTTGAGTTTGATACCCATATCTTGCATATGTACTGACAGGTTATCGGCGATATCCTTATCCAGGTAGGCCAGTAATTGTTGATGGGAATCCACCATGGTGACATCAACCCCCAGAGGTGCGAAGATAGTGGCGAATTCACAGGCGATAACACCGCCACCAATAATCAGCAAGCTGTCAGGTAGCTGTTTGAGTTGCATGATGGAGGTTGAATCCAGCACGCGCTCTTTATCGAAGGGTATTTCCTGCGGACGCCTGGGGCGGGATCCTGTTGCGAGTATTATTTTATCTGCGTGGAGTAAATCTGTTTGTCCTGTCGGTCCTTTGATGGACAACGTATGAGTATCATGGAATGAAGCTTCGCCCGGTATGATTGCAACACCGTGTTTCATGAGTTGCTTCAATAGTAATGATTCTTTTTGTTTAACAATACGGTCTTTTTTTTCGATGGCATCGGCCAGAAAATCATGTTTCATCGTGCCTCGTGTATTATCTTCACGCATTCCGCGTGTAGAGAACCTGGAGGCAAGAAATGCGACTTCACGTAAAGCCTTGCTGGGTATAGTTCCTGTTTGCAGGCTGACCCCGCCAAGATAGGGCTTACGTTCAATGAGTCCGACGCTTTTACCCAGTTTGGCCGCGGTAATAGCGGCCTTTTGCCCACCCGGGCCTGAACCAACAACGAGAAGATCATAATGTTTTACCGACATAGGTTATATCCCATAGAAAATTGTAATTATATTACTCTAAATTTTAAAAAAAGGCGTGTATTATGCAGTAGCTGGATCGAATTAATCTTGCCCATCGATGCCGCTAATGGCCTGGAGATGTAGCCTGTATTCCTGGAACAATATGAAAACTATTTTAAATACCCTTGTATTGTCTGTTTTGATGCTGTGTGTCATTTTACCTGTTCAGGCAGAAAAGCAACATTATTCAATCGATGCACAAAAATCGTACATACGTTTGCTGGTATACAAAAAGGGCGCGCTGCAATTTTTCGGGCATAACCATGTCATCAGTCACTCAAAGATACAAGGGGATGTTGTCAGAAATACCAGTAATATTGACAGAAGCCGATTCATAATTAATCTGGCGGTAAATCAATTCACAGTTGATGACAAGGCTGAACGGCAGAAATCAGGTGATGCCTTTAGTTTAGACATTGACAGTGAAGACGCGCAGGCTACTAAAAACAATATGCTTCGCGCCGAAGTACTGGATAGTGAAAATTATCCTGACATTATTATCAGAGGGGCTATCGGTAGAGATGCGGGCCAATATATTGC
>JGI24023J19991_10001942_pt1 | contig 15404 bp, 14 predicted proteins | sample Cruoilmetagenom1_FD_19991 | JGI IMG/M metagenome (IMG submission 19991) | reverse complement strand
AAGCTCCCGTGCTGCCGTTCGACTTGCATGTGTTAGGCATGCCGCCAGCGTTCAATCTGAGCCAGGATCAAACTCTTCAGTTTAATCACTTGTGATTGCTAAAGCGCAATCAAACTTTTCGCAATGAAAAGCTCCCGATTAAAAACTACTATATAGATAGGTTTTTAACTAAGCCAAAAGCTACATAAAGTAACTCTTAGCTATGTGGTTGCTTTCCATCGACATTTCTTGGTTCACCAAGTACCGACGCAAGCACCCACACAAATTATCTGATCAAATTGTTAAAGAGCAATTCCGACATGGGTTCCATGTCGAAGGGCGCAGAATTATAGGTCTGCCCCTTGTCTCCGTCAAGCAATATTTTTGCTATCTGGTGAGGCCGAAGCCCCGTTCCTGTTGGCTGTGTGCCTCAAGGAAGCGCGCATTATACGGACGGAACTTTTAAGGTCAAGCACCTTTTGTAACTAATTTGTCACTATTTCTTTCCAGAAAGACTTGCACTGAAAGAAAGGTTATATAAACAAACACTTATACTCTTAGTTATATTTCTGAGGCTTACGCTCAGGCCTTTTTTTGGGCCTTTTTCCGGGTCTTTCCCAGTTCTCCTTCCAGCAGTTGCATTAATGCATTTACCTGCAGAGGCTTGGTGAGATAGTGTTTAAAGCCTGCCAACTTCCCCCTTTCGATGTCTCTGGGCATCGCTGCGGCGCTAAGAGCCACTATTGGGATGTGGCTGGTTTCCGGGTAATTACGCAAGCGGGACAGGGCCTCATAGCCATCCATGCCCGGTAAGTTAATATCCAGCAGGATCAAGCAAGGTAGTGTTGATCTGGCCAGATCCAGACCCAGTTCGGCATTGGGGGCAGAATACATATTAATATTAGGCACGCGATCGACCACTTTCTGTACCAGCCGCAGATTAGCCGGATTATCTTCAATGTATAAAACTGTCTGTGGCGCCAGCAGGGGCTGCACTGGCGCCACCATATCCACAGGTTCCAGTTTATTCTCTGATTTTGCCAAATTGTTTCGATCAAGCATGGCCGGGCATTCGATCCAGAATGTTGAGCCCTTACCGGGCGTACTTTCAACGCCTATCCGTCCCTGCATCATCTCGATCAACTGTTTCGCAATGGTTAAACCGATACCGGTGCCTTCGATTTCGGTAAACTCGGCACCCATGCGGTTGAAAGGTTCAAAGATGGATTGTTGCATATCTACCGGGATACCCATACCGGTATCGGTCACACTGATATGCAGCATGTTATTTTCAAGAACCTGACTATCGATAGACACCTTGCCACCGGGCTGATTGTATTTGATCGCATTGGTTAACAGGTTAACAATTACTTCCTTGAAGCGGGTGTGATCAATGTTCACTACCGCATTCTTACTTTCAGAAATATTGTTGTGAATGAGAACCCCCTTTTCCTCGGCCTCAGTACTGACAAGTGAGACACTGTCGTCGATGATCTCATTCAGGTTTTCAAAATCTATCACCAGTTCTATATTACCCGATTCAATTTTTGATAAATCAAGCACCTCATTAATCAGCTCAAGCAAATGTTTCCCCGCGCGCGATATTTCGGCGACATAGTCAGTATGGGTCTCATTCATATCTTCCATTTCCAACAACTGGCCAAAGCCCAGGATCGCATTCATCGGGGTACGCAATTCATGACTCATACGTCCCAGGAATTCAGATTTCATGCGGTTGGCTCGCTCGGCCTCATTTTTGGCCTGTAGCAAAGAAAGCTCGGCGCGTTTTCGCTCTTCATTCTCCTGCTTGACCAACTCCAAGGTCTTTACAAGTTCATCTGTTCGCTCGAATACCAGTGATTCGAGATTTTCTTTATGCCGTGTTAATTCTTCCAGAATCTGTTTACGCTCTGAGATATCATTCAACATCAACAACAAGTGCGGTGTGCCCCTGTTTTCAAATCGGCTCAGATAGGTATCGATCGAAACATTTTTACCGAAGCTCGACAACAGTGAGAATTCCTGGCGCTCAGTTGTATTCTGCTCAAGCACTTGCTGGGCAATGTCATACAAACCACAAGCCTTCCATGATTCAATATCGTTATAATTTTGTTGCAAAACCTGCTCATGATTTAGCCCAACCATATCGGCAATGGCCTTGTTGGCCGTGACACATTTTCCATTCACTTCGTAGATGGCGATACCGACAGGTGAATCGGCGATGATGGTGTTATTTAATTCGACAGATGACCGCAAGGCTTCTTCGGCTTGACGTCTATCGGTAATATCATGCACCACACCCAGCATTCGAATAGGGAGTCCGCTGTCATCCCGATAGACCATACCCTTTTCATGTACATAGCGAATTTCTCCATCTGGTCGAACAAGGCGATGCTCAATATCGTAGGGGATATCGGCATTCTCAACACTGATCGTCACCGCCTGACTGACCGCATCCCGATCATCGGGATGCACCGCCTCAAGAAACGCTTCATAGGTTGCGGGAAAGGCCTGTGCTTGTTGGCCAAAGATACGATAGATTTCTTCACTCCATCCCAGTTCACCGGTGAGCAGGTTTGAGTCCCAACTGCCAAAGTGGCCAATCGCCTGGGCGCTATTCATAGCCTCTTCATTACGTATCAGTGACTCTTGCGCCTCAATCTGATCAGTTACGTTTACCAGGACAAGTAATAATGCGACGATGGCACCNCCATCTCGAACCGGTTGCAGACTCCAGTTCCAGTGGGTAATACCTCGCTCGGGATTGTAGCCATATTCAAACGGTTTGGCCTGNGCAAAATAGGGTTTCCCCGTCTCCAGCACTTGTTGGAATATTGCTTCATTTTCCTTATCAGGATATAGCTCGAAATGCTTCTTACCTATCAACTCTTCGGCCGTTTTATTATCTGCATCAAGGTAGGCCTGGTTGACACGAATAAAATTAAATGAGGTATCGAGATAGGCCATCAAGGTATAAGTTGTGTCAAATACGCGCTCCAACAACTCTTCACTGACGGCTCTATCAAGATCGGCCTTTTCCCTTGCTTCAGTCATATCCCGGAAAGCAGTGGCCAGGATACTGGCTTCATATATATCCTGATCAACACTTATCTGTTCTGCTGCATCCCCCTCTCCATAGGCACTGATAGAATCGGCAATCGACTCGATGGAATGCGTCATTCGTCGGCTGATATAGATACTTAAAAAGATGCCGACCGTTCCCAACAACAAGGTAGAAAATACAATTTTTCTCAACAACTTACTAATCAGCGTTGTATGCTGTTGGTGATTAATCCCGAGGTGCAGCGTGGCGCCAAGCCCATCGATCAGCGGGTAAGAGTAATTATGCAATTCCTTGTTATCAAGCTGTATTAATTGATTTTGTTTTACCACTGTCCGGGTCAGTTGCAGAAATTTTTCAGGAAAGCCACCTTCAAAAGTATAGGCGAACACACGATTATCAAAATCTGTTAAAAACGCATATTCAAGTGCAGTGTGTTTTGCCACAATATTGGTCAATACTTCACGTGCACGAATTACGTTTCCATTGATCGTGTCATTAGCGATACTTTCTGCCAATGTGGACGTCAGGGTTTACTCCACTGTTGCATGGATTCATTATCATATTTTGTTAATTGTGTGCCGATAATCGCAATGGAGACAGTAGTCACCATACCCAGGACGAGCAAAATTAAAACAGCGATGCGCGAAGACAGTTTCATATCATTGTCCCGCCCTGCTGTGAGAAGAACAGATTCCGGCTAATATCCAGCTTGTCCATCCATTGCCGAAGTGATTTGTAATCGGCGTCACGGGCTTCCACAAAGCCATTGGGCATTTCTGTTTTGTCCCAATGATACAAACCTGGAGCATCGCGCCCCCCCGGCCTGAATGAGAGCAAGGCCTGTTTTACCCTGTTATAAATTGCGACCGGGACTTTATCACTGGCAACTATCCCACTTGATGGGTAATAGGCCGACCGGTATAAAATCCGTACCTGTTTATCCCTGGCCAGTTGTTCCGCCATGGTATCCTGCATCCCACAGACATCCGCCTTGCCGGAAATAACNGCCTCGGCACACTTTTGATGGGAACCGGTATAGATATAATCCTTCAAATCCTGAAGNTGGACTTGCTGTTTTTGCAGAATAATTCGCGGGATCAAATGCCCCTGCGTCGATGACTTGCCGCCAAAGGCAAAACGTGCGCCATATAAATCTGTCAGGCTTTTAATCGGGCTATCAGGCCGTACGACCAGATATGAACGATATTCAGCCTTACCTTGTTTATTTACGCCGCGGACAATGGGTTTCACACCATATTTATCAGCCGCCTGGACATAACTGGTCGCCCCAATCGCAGCAAAATGGATCAGGCCTTTGCCAAGATCATCAATTATTTTCCCATCTTTGGGGGTAAGTCTTAATTTAAATCGATAGCCCGTTGTCTTTTCCAGATATTTCAAAAAGGGTAAATACTGTTTCGCATCCTCTTTCAAGCCCGCCCGAATATCAAAACCAAAGCGTAAGACCTTTTCATCCGTAGCGATAATTGACTTCTCTGACAACTCTTTATCAGATAAGCGTTTATCCAACTCAGCATTGTCATCACCTTGTCGCTCACACGCCACCAGCATGATGACAATCAAACCCGACACTATCGAATAAAATAAAAATTTTAGTTTCATGTGTAATCCTTACCTGGGACTGGTGAAACCAATACGCACAGGTTCCAGGAAATTCATTAAACTGACCGCTTGTTGTAATGTTGTTTCACCAGGCCATCAACCAACCCATAATCCTCACAAGCCTAAATAGTAAGGTTAGCAACATCCTGCGCTTAAATTGGTCTTTATTTATGTAAATTTGTGTTAAGAACTATTGCAGAATAACCACTACAAACGAGGGGAATATACATCGATATTGATGTCTATGTGTCAGGTGTAACTTGACAGGCAATGATATCGATCACTTAGCTGGTTTATGTTTGAACGAGATGACAATGTTCTGTCATTGCTGAGGCTTGGTGTGGAAAATGTGAAGGAATTTTATCCTGTACAGATGAAAAGAACTGACAAATCCAAGAGAGTGCATCCGTGATTTTGCAGGAATAGCCACGGATGTTTCCGTTTTATGTCACGCTCACCCTGGCAAAACGACGTTTACCTACCTGGAAGACATGGCTATTGCCTGATGCTATTGCCAGTCCCTTATCTTCGATACGCTCACCATCAATTCGTACCGCGCCCTGTTTGATCATACGCAAGGCTTCAGAGGTCGTTTGGGTCAAACCGGCCTCTTTTAGCAAATTGGCAATGGCCAGTTTACCTTCCGAGGCCTGTAGTTCCACTTCCGGCATCTCATCGGGCATGGCGCCTTTCTGGAAACGGGCAATGAAATTTTCCTGGGCCTTTGTGGCATCGGCCTGGCTATGGAAGCGGGCAACGATCTCCTCACCCAGCAGGAACTTGATGTCCCGTGGATTTTTGCCTCCGGCCATGTCTTTTTTAAACTGCGCAATCTCACTTAGGGGGCGGAAGCTCAATAATTCAAAGTAACGCCACATCAGCTCATCCGAGATAGACATGATCTTGCCGAACATCTCATCGGCGGGGTCGGCGATACCTATATAGTTATTCAATGACTTGGACATCTTCTGCACGCCGTCCAGCCCTTCCAGGATGGGCATGGTCAACACAACCTGGGGTTCCTGGCCGAAATGCTTCTGTAGCTCGCGGCCCACCAGTAGATTGAATTTCTGGTCCGTGCCCCCCAGTTCCACATCGGCCTTCATGGCCACGGAATCATAACCCTGTATCAAAGGATAGAGAAACTCATGGATAGCGATGGGCTGACCAGCGCTGTAGCGCTTGTTGAAATCATCCCGTTCCAGCATACGGGCGACGGTATGCTTGGCGGCAAGTTGAATCAGGTCGGCGGCATCCATTTCCCCCATCCAGCTGGAGTTAAACATCACCAGGGTCTTTTCCGGATCGAGGATCTTGAAAATCTGCTGCTCGTAGGTCCTGGCGTTTTCGATAACATCATCACGGGTCAGGGGCGGCCGGGTCACACTCTTGCCCGTCGGGTCGCCGATCATGCCGGTGAAATCGCCAATCAGGAACATCACCTCATGGCCAAGGTCCTGAAACTGACGCAACTTATTAATGAGGACGGTATGGCCAAGGTGCAGATCCGGTGCGGTCGGGTCAAAACCGGCCTTGATGCGCAAGGATTTGCCGCGCGCAAGCTTGGTTTTGAGTTCGCTCTCAATCAGAATCTCATCCGCCCCGCGACGGATTTGTTGCAATGCCTCTTCGACCCCGGACATATTTCCCTAACCTCTCAAATCAGAAAGCGCGCTAGACTACCATATCTTCCCTGATGACTCCCGCCCCGTCTGAAATTGATCTCAACTAGTTCAACATTTGACCGATATGTTAAGAAGAGCTATCTTTGGTGGACAATAAAAATTTTTAGGGATATCCGTGGATTACAACTCCTTTTTAAGTCGCGATTACAAATCGCTGCCCGACAAACGACCATCCGGAAAAGTGCAATATACACGCTTGCATGTCACTGTTCTGGTGTCGATCATTTTGGTCATTGTGACCATGCTGATATTCCTGACCCATAATGCCGAGGCCATGCGCAGCCCCTTGTTGGGACCACCGGATGTGCAGACTGAAATCCAGGAACAAATTGCGGCTCCCACCGAAGATATTATTGAACCTGTTGATACTAAAGAAGAAATTTCCCAGGAAGCAAGCCCCGATAATGAACCCGTATGGGAACAGGTCAAGGTCAAATCCGGTGACTCACTGGCACGGATCTTCCATCGACTGGATCTGGATAACACCGATTTACATCAAATAATGAAGTTGGGTGAAGTTACCAAGGCACTAAAAAGCCTGCAGCCAGGCCAGGTATTCAAGTTCGAGATCAACGAAGAAAACGTTTTGCAAAAGATGGTCTTTGAGCGCACAAAACGTGAGTCTTTACATATTATCAAGGACAATGAAGGCTTCCGCGCCGTCCCGGTCGAGCTGTTCCTCGAAAAAGAAGTCCGTTTTATCTCGGCGCCGATTAAATCCTCCCTGTTTGAAACCGGCATGGATATCGGCCTGAGTGACAACATGATCATGGAAATGGTTGGCATCTTTGGCTGGGACGTCGATTTTGCACAAGATATCCGTAAGGGAGATCACTTCAACCTCTTATATGAAGAACACTACCTGGATGGTGAAAAAATCGGTGAAGGGCCGATTATTGCAGCAGAATTCACCAACCGGGGCCGAACCTATCAGGCCATTCGTTACACCGATGGGCGAGGCCGCAGCCAGTATTACACCCCGCAGGGCCTCAGCATGCGCAAGGCCTTCCTGCGCACCCCGGTGGATTTTCGCCGTATCAGCTCTCGCTTTGGTCGGCGGCACCACCCCATTCTGAACCGCATGCGCCTACATAAAGGGGTCGATTATTCCGCGCCCAAGGGTACCCCCATCAAGGCCGCAGGTGATGGTCGAGTGACTTTCCGCGGTCGCAAGGGTGGTTATGGCCGTACCGTCATTATTCAGCACGGTGGACGTTACAGCACCTTGTATGCCCATATGTCCCGCTATCGCCGTGGTGTGTATGCCGGCAAACGGGTTCGCCAGGGTCAGATTATCGGTTATGTGGGTCGATCCGGACGGGCCACGGGTTCCCATCTGCATTACGAATTCCGTGTCAATGGCCGTCACCGCAATCCCCTGACCGTGCGCCTGCCCAATGCAGCGCCGATAAACAAAAAGTACAAAGAAGACTTTCTGTACCATTCCCAGAAAACCCTTGCCCAGTTGATGACCCAAAAGCAGTTAGACGTTGCCAAGCTGAGCAACTAATTACCCGGATGGGGACAACCGTTAACACGCCATGATGGACAAATATATAGGCCTGATGTCCGGCACCAGCATGGATGCAATCGACGCCGTGCTGGTCAGTTTCGAGGCCAATACCCCTAGACTTCTTGCTCACCATAGCCTGCCCATCGATGATGCGCTTCGAGCTGATCTGAGCGGTCTGCAACACCCCGGCAATGATGAACTCAACCGCACAGCCCGGCTCGATATGCAAATGGCCAGATTGTTTGCCCGAGCGGTCATGGAGTTAATGGAACAGGCCGGTTGCCAGGCTGAAGAGATTATTGCCATTGGCAGCCACGGTCAGACTGTACGCCATATCCCCGATGGAGAGTTTCCCACCAGTTTCCAGATCGGCGATCCGAATCTAATTGCCGAATTGACGGGTATTACCACGGTCGCCGATTTTCGCCGTCGGGATATGGCCGCCGGTGGACAGGGCGCGCCACTGGTCCCCGCTTTTCATAATCAGGTATTTCGTGCCGAGGGTATTAAGCGGGTCATCGTCAACATTGGCGGTATCGCCAACATTGCCATTTTGCCCGCCCGTGCAGAGGATTCGGTTACCGGTTTTGATACCGGGCCAGGCAATGGCCTGATGGATGCCTGGATATTCAAACACCTCGGCAGGAATTTTGATCAAAGTGGGGAATGGGCGGCCCAGGGCAAGGTGATTCCCGGCCTGCTTGCCAAGCTGCTCGAGGACCCGTACTTTGCCCTGCCCGCGCCCAAAAGCACCGGCAAAGAGTATTTCCATCTGGACTGGTTGGAAAAGCATGTTGGAAAAAAAATGGCTGCCGAAGATGTTCAAACGACCTTATGTGAACTGACCGCAACCAGTATTAGAAACGCCATCCAGCAAGTTGCACCAAGGGTGGATGAGGTCTACGTCTGTGGTGGTGGGATCTATAACCNGACCTTGATGCAGCGACTGGCTGATTTACTCAAACCGGCTGAGGTCGCCAGCACGGCTNAACTGGGTCTCGCTCCAGACTGGGTCGAGGCACTCTGTTTTGCCTGGCTGGCCAAACAAACCTTGCATCGTCAGCCCTCCAACCTGCCCTCGGTGACGGGCGCCAGACACGATGTGGTGTTGGGAGGCATCTTCTGGGGCAGGTAATCAGGTCTTCACCTACCGCTTGTCTATAGACACGTATTGGCGCGGAGGCTCACCGGTATACATCTGGGTGGGCCGGAAGATGCGGTTATCGCCCAACTGTTCACGCCAGTGGGCCAGCCATCCGGCCGAGCGGGCAATAGCAAAAATCGTCGTAAACTGATCTGCCGGGATACCCATTTCCGAATACAGGATGCCGGAGTAAAAATCGACATTGGCATAAACGCCTTTTTTCGCCAGCCGATCTTCACATACCTTTTCGACCTCTTTGGCAACTTCAAACAGGGGGCTGAGGTTACCTCCACGATCTGCCATGAACTCATCCATCAGACCCTGCAGGATCTTGGCACGCGGGTCCTTGGTTTTGTATTCACGGTGTCCCATACCCCAGATGACCTCTTTATTGGCCAGTTTTTTATCGACATAAGCAGCAGCCTTGCCCGGTGTGCCGATCTCCTCCAGCATCTCCAGCACCTTCTGGTTGGCGCCACCGTGCAAGGGACCGGACAGGGCGCAAATCGCTGCCGCGATCACACTCATCGGGCTGGCCAGGGTGGAGCCATTGACCAGCACCGAGAAGGTTGAAGCATTAATCGTATGTTCAGCATGCAGAATCAGGCAGACATCCATGATCCGGGCCAGCAGGGGGTCGGGTTCCTCACCGTTCAACATGTAGAGGAAGTTTTCGGCGTAGGGTAGATCATCCCTTGGCAGGATGGGATCATAGCCATTGCGAATATGCTGCCACATGGCCACAAAGGTCCCCATACGGGCAATGATCTTGACGGTCATGTTGTGGATGTAGTCCAGGTCCTGGCAGGTATCCCCACCTGTCAGGCATTCGTTACCGGGATAAAACATGCCCAGGCTGGCCACGGCGGTCTGCAGCATTTCCATCGGATGCCCGGTCTCAGGCAAGGACTTCATCAGGTTACGGATGTGGTATTTAACCCGCCGNTTATCGCGTAACTGCAGGTCAAAATCGGTCAGTTCCGACGCGGTGGGTAATCGGCCATCGAGNAATAACAGGGTNGTNTCTTCATAGGTGCTGTGTTTGGCCAACGCCTCAATAGGATAACCGCGATAGGAGAGAATACCCTTTTCACCATCAATATCCGATATGTTTGATTTGGTGGCGGGGACGCCTGCCAAACCCGGTAAATACTCACTCATCGCCGTCTCCTCACTGTACTTGTTGTTATACTGGCCAGCTGGTGAAAAAATGCCCTGCGCCCCGAGAATTAACGGGCACAAGTTCAAGGATAGTAAAAAAAGCGGTCTGTGGCTTTCACCAAGACCGCTTTTATCAAAGAGCGGTATGACTTAAATCGAGAAGGACGAACCGCAGCCACAGGTTGTGGTGGCATTGGGATTATTGATGACAAACATGGAGCCTTCCAGGCCTTCTTTGTAGTCGATTTCGGCCCCGGTCAGGTACTGGAAACTCATGGGATCGACCAGTAGCTTTACACCCTGGTTTTCCACTTCCGTATCGCCATCCTGTACCTTTTCATCAAAGGTAAAGCCGTATTGAAAGCCGGAACAACCACCACCCGTCACAAAGACGCGCAGCATCAGGTTTTGATTGCCTTCCTCTTCAATAAGTTGCTTGACCTTGTTAGCCGCATTATCGGTAAATTTTACTAAGTCGGTCATCTCTGTCGCAGTCGTACTCATAAATCTTTCTCCAACTAATTCATACTATTTTAGTGGATTACACTATTAATTTAAACATTATGGTAATCCTGAGTATATTAGTCAAGATTCACGTCCAGCCACTTCTTCGCGTGTTTTCAGTTCGACCACTGATTTGTCGGATTTGTGTACCAGGGTACCGTTCACTTCCGCCCCCATGGCCATCTCAATCAAGCTGTAGTAGATATTGCCGTGAATACGGGCCTTGCTCGCCACCTCGATATGGGTCATGGCATGGACGTCGCCGATAATGGTGCCATTAACCACCACATTCGGTACTTTTACCTCACCCTCGATCATCCCCCGGTCGCTGAGCGTCAGGATGGATTCTCCACCGCCTTCTTCCGCAATGACATTACCCTTGACCTTGCCATCGATATGCAGGCCACCCTTGAATACGACATCACCGCGGATCTCGGAGTTCTGGCCAATCAGCGAATCTATCTGGGCGGTCGATTTCGGTTTTTTATTTGTCATCATGCTCATTCTCCTAGTTTGGCCAACTCAATGGTTTTCTCTATCGCCTTTTGGCTTCTCCCACTGGTTGGTATCACTTGTATCATTGCCCGCAGGGGTTTAAATCCTTCGGGTAATATTAAATCTTGCTCGAGGTTCTGAAAGTATTTGAATCGGTACTTGATTTCCTTGATCTGCTTCTCGGTTAGGTCTTTCAGGCTCAAGGTCATGAGCTGGCCGTTCAGCAAACCCTCCATCGATAATCGGACATAGCCCCGTGCCAGGCGTTGATTTTTCAATACCTGGGTCAAGACGACCTTGGAGCGATAACTCCGCGGTTGCCCGGTCGATTCAACCTTAAAGCGCTGCAGGCGCAAACCTGCCGAGGCATTGCTGGGGGACACGATGCCTCGGTAAAAGGCCAGTTCTCCCTTGAGTTCCAGTAGTTCAGCCTGGAGGATTTTCAGGTTGATATCGAGTTCAGCGTAGGCCTCTTTCTTGATTTGTGATGCCCGCTCCAGCACCGCCTTCTGTTCCCTTAGTTCCTCGACCCGATCTTCCAGTTGTTTCTGGGTATCCAGCAGTTCACTACGTTCCCTATAGGCCTCAATATTATCAAAACCGGAGGTAAAACGGCCATATTCATACAGGATCCAGCCCGCCATGATAATAATTGTGGCTCCCAGGACAATGAATATGCGCACCCGCCAGGGGTTATGAGGTTTAACGACCAGCGGCATCAGGGTATCACCGTAATCTCATCCAGACCGTCTGTCTCTGTAAACCCAAACATCACATTCATATTCTGTACAGCCTGCCCTGCGGCGCCTTTCACCAGATTATCGATCACAGCCAAAACCACCACAACATCACCTTCCTGCGGTTGATGGACAGCCAGCCTGACCATGTTGGAACCTCGAACACTCCGGGTTTCCGGGTGCGACCCGGCCGGTAAAACATCGACGAAGTTCTCATCGGCATATTTGTTAGTATAAATCATTTGTAAATCCTTGCCGGATTCCGTCAAACGACCATACAAGGTGGCGTGAATCCCCCGAATCATGGGGACCAAATGCGGCACAAATACTAAGCCTATATTTTCTTTACTCGCCAGCTGCAACCCTTGCTTGATCTCAGGTAGATGTCGATGGCCGGGCACACCGTAGGCCTTGAAACTCTCGCTGGTCTCACACAACAAGGTCCCGACAGCCGCCTTCCGCCCTGCCCCGCTAACGCCGGATTTTGCATCAGCAATCAGGCTGGCCGGGCCGATCAGACCTTGTTCCAGCAGTGGCAGAAAACCGAGTTGTACGGCTGTTGGATAGCAACCCGGATTGGCAATCAAGCGGGCCTGTTTGATTTGTTCACGGTTGATTTCAACCAGACCATACACGGCCTCGTCGAGTAAATCGGGGCAGGCGTGTTCCATGCCATACCATTGTTGCCATAACTCGGCATCCTTGAGTCGAAAATCAGCGGCCAGATCGATCACCCGTACACCGGCCTTGAGGAGCTCAGGCACCATGGTCATGGCAATCCCGTTGGGTGTGGCAAAAAAGACCACGTCGCACGAACTCAGTTTATCCAGATCCGGCTCGGAAAAGACCAAATCCAGTTTGCCGCGCAAATTGGAGAATAATTCAGAAACCTGCTTACCTGCCTCGGAACGAGATGTGATGGCCTGTAGCTCAACCTCTGGGTGCCTGGCTAATAAACGGAGTAATTCCACCCCGGTGTAACCTGTCCCGCCGACAATGCCTGCTTTAATCATGATGCTTCACTTTGGTTAATAATGTTGCCTACGATGGGCTATTCATAAAGCAAAGACACGTGTTTGGCAAATCTGCCGCAACAAAAAAGCGGCCAAGGCCGCCGATAAGTCCTGCTAGGTATTTTATTGTATTTATTATTCGTAAAAATCGGAATCAATTTATTTAATTATCTCAATACCCGGTGAAATTTTTATCGGCAAGTCTTTCAAAGACTTTAGTATAGCCTGCTAGAATAGAACGCTATGCCAAAACCTCATCTCAAACGCACCCGGCGACAACTTATGTCGCTCAACACATGGAAATTACGACTTATTTTCTGGGGCACGGCCATCATCATCGGCGCCACCGCCGCCCTGTTTGCCATTGCCAGTAGTTTCTCCGACGGACTGTATCACCGACTGTATGATAATTCACCAGCTCTGGCCTATATTCTGACACCGGTGGGCCTGGCCTTTATCGCCTGGTTAACCAAACATTTCTTCAAAGGCACCGAAGGCAGTGGTATCCCGCAGGCCATTGCCGCCTTATCCATGAAGGACAGCGCCCTGCGCGCCACCGTTTTATCCATCAGGATCGCCATCGGCAAGATTGTGCTCACCTGCCTGGGCCTGATGTGCGGTGCTTCCATCGGCCGTGAAGGTCCGACGGTCCACGTCGGGGCCTCATTGATGTACAGCGTCCGTCATTACTTCCCCCTGCGCAGCCGCGACATGCATCGGGCGCTGATCCTGGCCGGTGGCGCAGCCGGCATTTCGGCGGCCTTCAATACACCTCTGGCCGGTATCCTGTTTGCCATTGAAGAGATGAGCCGTAAGTTCGAAGAAAAGACCAGCGGTGTGCTCATCATTGCGGTGGTGCTGGCCGGTGTCACGGCTGTCGCCTTCCTGGGCGACTACACCTACTTCGGTTCCAGTTCGACCCAGTTGCCCTATACACCCCTGGCCTGGCTGGTTGTCATTGTCTGTGGCGTAGTCGGGGGGCTATCCGGGGGGTTATTCAGCCAGACCCTGATTTACAGTACCCGCCGGATTGCACCAGTGGTCAGGCGATACCCTGTTTCTATTGCCTTTACCTGCGGTCTGTTACTCAGCCTGCTCGGTATGTTATCGGGAGGGCATACCTATGGCACAGGCTACGAAGAGGCCAAGCATTTAGTAACGGGTAGTGGTGAAGCTGGTTTGGCCTTTCCATTGCTCAAGATGCTGGCTACGGTTATCTCTTATTTGAGTGGTATCCCCGGTGGGATTTTCGCCCCTTCCTTGTCAGTCGGCGCAGGTCTTGGGGCTGATCTTGCTGCACTATTCACAAGCCTGCCCATGCAGGCCCTGGTCATGCTTGGGATGGTGAGTTATTTCACTGGCGTGGTACAGACCCCGATTACGGCCTTCGTCATTGTCATGGAAATGACCGATAGCTCATCCATGATGTTACCCCTGATGGCCACGGCATTGATCGCAAAAAGTGTTTCACATCTGGTCTGTCCCCGGCCAATCTACCAGGCCCTGGCCGATGCCTATATGGCCAAAACCGCAGTAGAAAAAACTAAATGAAACGCTTCATTCCGATATTGCTGTTGCTTGTTGCCGGAAGTGGAGTTTATTTTTACAAGGCATCACCAAAACACCCCGACATCTCCAAGCTTAGTTTTACGCTGATTGATGGCCGCCGCATCACTATGGAGCAATTACAGGGCAAACCATTACTAGTTACCTTCTGGGCGACCACTTGCGCCAGTTGTATCAAGGAAATACCGGACCTGATTAGCCTATATGACAAATACTCAGAGATGGAGCTGGAAATTATTGCGGTGGCCATGCCCTATGATCGGCCCGATCACGTGCTGGAGATGGTCAAGATGCACAAACTTCCCTACCCCATCGCCCTGGATATCGATGCCAAAATTGTCCGTGCCTTTGGCAATGTCCGAGTGACGCCGAATCATTTTCTAATTGCAGCTGATGGCAATATTATCAAACATCAAATTGGGATAATCGATATTTCTGCAACCGAACAACTATTACGCACCATGTAATAACCACAGGACTGAACAATGTTATACGTCAAAGCACTGCATATCGTTTTTATGGTGACCTGGTTTGCCGGACTTTTTTATCTACCCCGGCTGTTTGTCTATCATGCCATGACCGAAGATGAAATCAGCCGGGAGCGTTTCAAGATCATGGAACGTAAACTCTTTTTCGGGATCATGGCGCCGGGTGCCTTGCTGACCATTATCTTTGGGCTATGGTTGCTGATTGACTACGCATGGTCTGCTTATTACAACAGCGGTTGGTTAATCAGCAAGTTTATCTTGCTTGCGATCCTGATTCTTTACCACCTGCATTGCGGCAAACTACTACTTGATTTCAAACATGACCGTAACACGCGTAGCCATGTCTTTTACCGTTGGTACAATGAATTTCCGGTTATTCTGTTAATCGCTATTGTCATCCTCGCCGTAGCTAAACCTTTCTGAGTTCTGACC
>JGI24023J19991_10001941_pt1 | contig 15420 bp, 18 predicted proteins | sample Cruoilmetagenom1_FD_19991 | JGI IMG/M metagenome (IMG submission 19991) | reverse complement strand
GGCTGACGATCCGTTCTCTCCCCCTCGAGAGAGCCCGCCAACATCTCCGGGACATCCGGAATGCAGGTGTTCCGATCGACGATGTTGCCGTTTTTCAGACCTCCGGGACATCGGGCGAACCTGCAGTCATCGTCTTGTCGTCATCGTTCGTGGAATATGCCTATGGAATTACGTTGGCGCGCTTCGAACGGTACCATTGGAAGCTCATCCGGGAAGTCCGCAAGCTCGGCGTGAGGGTGTCGATCACCGGTGGCAATGGTCACTTCGCCGGAAACGGGTTCAACAAGCTGGTGCAACGGCTGTATCCGGCACTGGCGAGGGGGTTGGGTTTGACCTTCATCGAGGCCGAGCAGCCGATAAATCGGCTTGTTGACAGACTCAATGCGATCCCGAACGTCGCCTGGATCGTGACCTACCCCAGCATGCTGACCATCCTCGTTAGGGAAAAGGAGGCCGGGCGGCTGCAGATCGAGCCTGCGCTCTTCAGTACGGGAGGCGAGACACTCACAGATGATCTGCGCGAGCGGGGTCGACAGTCCTTCCCCTCACTGAAATACGGCATTGCCGATACCTATGGGTGCACCGAATGCCTGGCGCTTTCGTTCGAGTGCAGCCACGGGCGGAAGCATGTGAACGAAGATTGGGTCATCCTCGAAACGGTCGACGAAGCGATGCGGCCCGTTCCCGATGGCACGTTGTCGGCGACCGTGCTACTGACGGTGCTCGCCAACGACGTTCAACCCTTCATCCGATATGGTCTCGGCGACTGTGTTCGATTCTACAAGGACTCCTGCCCCTGTGGGTCGCCGTTTCGCAGTTTCCAGGTGGAGGGACGCCAGGCGACGCTCGTTCGTGTGGGCGAGGTGACGCTGTCGCCTCTCGTCTTCGATCTGGAGCACGAGCATGCCCGGCGCATCCAGTTGGTCCAGACCAGCGAGAGAGATTTCGAAGTGCGAATAGATCCAGCCGAGGGGGTGGCGGCAGAGGTTGTCTTTCAAGAGGTCATTGAGTCGGTGAAACGAGTGTTTCGCGATAACGGCTTGGACGATGTCGCGGTGCGAGAAGGCGGAGCACTTCCCGAATTCACCGCGAGCGGCAAATTCCACGACGTATTGCCTTTTCGAAGCGCCGACGCACGAAACGAGACTTGACCCGGTATTCGCTGCATCCACACCGATGGCCAGCTTCTGCACATTATGTCGGCAGCGAAAAGCATCAAGGACGGAATGTGGTTGTCTGCTGTGCTCACTGCGACTGTTTGCTGTGGGTAGGAATGTTGGCGATCACAGTGGAGGATTGAACGTGCGCTTGAACTGGCGCAGACTGGTCTTGCAGGCATTTTCCATCGGAGATGCCGGGTACCGGAGGGAATTGATGAAAGCGATCGTTCAGGACAGATATGGAGGGCCGGAACACCTCAGACTTGCTGATATCTCGGTTCCGGAACCCGGCAAGGCACAGATCAGGGTCAGGGTTCTGGTCTGTGCTGTGAACCTCTCCGACTGGGAGTATCTGATCGGCTCTCCCTTGTATGCGCGGCTCGTAGGCGGCCTGATCCGACCGAAACGTCTGGTTCTTGGATCAGACATCGTCGGCGTCGTCGACAAGCTTGGCCCAAGTGCTACAGGCTTCTCTGTTGGTGACAAGGTCATGGGCGATCTTGTCATGGTGCGCGGTGGGTTTGCACAATATGCCTGCGTGCCCGTCGCCGAGATGGTCCGGGTTCCGGCTGGTCTCTCCAACGAGATCGCCGCATGTTTGCCGCAGGCCGGCGGCATCGCCGTTGCGGGAACGGAAGGGCTTAAACAGGGCGAAAAGCTTTTGATAAATGGGGCCGGTGGCGGGTCTGGAACCATGGCACTCCAACTGGCGAAAGCGGCAGGTGCACATGTCACCGCTGTGGACAACGCCAGTAAGATCGATTGGCTCAAGTCCTTGGGGGCCGATGAGGTTATTGATTACCGCGAGCAGGATTTTGCCCGAATAGGCCAGCAATGGGACCGGGTTTTGGACATGGTCGCCACGCGTGGCCCGGGCAAGATCGCACCGGTTCTGTCCCGCGGGGGCATCTACAGGGCCTTGGGCGGCAACGTGGGGGTCTTGCTGTCACTCGTATTTGGTGGTCTGCGCTTTCGTCTTCAGAAGAAATCTATCGGGATGCTAATGGTTCCCAGTGGCCGGAGACTAACGGAACGGGTCGCACAAATGGCCGTCGAAGGGAAAATCGCTCCGCATCTAGAGGCCGTGTTGCCGCTGTCGTCGGTACCAGAAGCTTTGCAGCGCACCGGCCTTGGTGACGTGAAGGGCAAATTGGTGATCAGGCTTTGATGTTCGGCCGCCGCAGAGCCTTCTATTGAACGTCGATCACGACGATTCCAGTCTTTTGACCCGTCTCCACATATCGGAATGCTTCGACGATATCTTCCAAGGGATATCTGCGATCAAAGACGCCCCTGAACCGGCCTTCTGCCATCAGGTCTGCGAGGTGCTGGATGAACCCCGGCGCGTCCTCTGGGTATGGGACACGCACGCGGCGGCTTCCTGTTATCCCGAACCACATACCCAGAAGGACATTTGACCAATAAGGGCCAAGATCGGTCGCAGCGAAAATCCCGTTCTGGTTCAAGAGCTTGCGACAGGCGAACCAAGAAGTCTTCCCCACAGCGTCGAGAACCAGATCGAAGGTTTCACCGATCGCTGTAAAGTCTTCATCCTCGTAGTTGATAATTCTGTCCGCGCCGAGACGCTCAGCAAGGCCGAGATGTCGCCGTCCAACGACCGCCGTCACCTCCGCGCCCCGTGCTTTTGCAAGTTGAACCGCTGCGGTTCCTATGGCGCCGGACGCCCCGTAAACTAAACACCGTTGGCCTTCGGAAAGCAGTCTTGCAGTCGAACTGGCATACCATGCACCTTCGCCGACCACCGCTTCGTCGAACGGGATATCGCCGGGAATACAGGCGACCGCCCCGTCGGCGGGAAAGCAAATATACTCGGCATGGGCACCGAATTGCTCTGGCAAAAGGCCAAAGACCCGGTCGCCCGGCTGGAAAGCGGTCACGCCGTCACCCAGCCCATCGACGATCCCGGCAAAATCCATGCCGAGCGTCTGCATCTTCGGGCGGAGAAGCCCCGTCATCGCCCGGGCAAAGAACGGATGCGCCCGGAGCGTAGCTGTGTCGGTGCGGTTGACAGTTGTCGCAAGAACCCGCACCCGGATTTCACCCGGTGCCGGACGCGGGACAGGCACCTCGCGAAGCGAAAGCGTCTCGGGTGAGCCATATTGGTGGAAGACTACAGCCTTCATCATCGTTGCGTCGGTCATATTGCCAATTTACCAGATTGAATGTGCTTTGTCGGATAATCGTAGGGCTTTTGTTCTCGGCATCCAAATGTGCAATACCGATACCGCGCACGCAAGCTCATAGCTTTAACCGGCAATGTGTAAATGACTGCGCTACTAGAAACCGAGCAGGAGCAGGAACAAGCCGACAGCGCCCCACAAGGCGATAATTGGAAGGACTACCCAGTACTGTCCCTCTTTTGGCAAATCCCAGCCTTTTGCTCCACGAGCGGCTTTGACTGTCCACAGGCACGCGATCGGCCAGTAGACCGTGACTCCGAGTGCTGCAGCCAGCGCGAGTCGCGCCCACGATTCCCCAAGGAAATGCCCGACCAGCGCTATCCCTAAAAGTGGTGCGTAAAAGACAAGATCGGCGCCAGCGTAGCCCTTAAAAAAGGCAACGCCTATTTCCGTTATATGCTTTGATGGTTCCTGTGTTCTCATCTTTTCGCCCAATGAGTAATTCATAGCTGCCGTGCATTGTGCTACCAGCAGGTAGGCAAATAGCATCCACCCGGGAAACTGAATCATCCAAAATGCGATGCCGGACATAGTCGTCTCCAAATTTGATTTGCCGCAATGGTATCCCTTTTTCGCGCCCATAAACACCCAGATGCTCACGAAATACTGGAATTCCGCGAACTGCAGGTGGTGCCGATGCTGTAAGTGGCCTCCGTTCTGCGCTCAGCGCGGATTGTCGCCACTGAGAGCCGGAATTTTTACCCTAGCCCGCTCGTTCGAAACTGAAGCCTAAACTTCCTTGACCAGATCGCCAAAGGGAAGCCTTACTCGTTCGCTGAAAAGACCTTGTGGTGTTCCAGTGCCTGCGGCAATCACCATCGTGACCTCAGCCGTTGACGGAATTCCAAGCAGTTTACCGATGCCGCGCTGGTCGATCCCTCCCATAGGACAGGATTCATAACCGTGTGCAGCAAGCGAAAGCATGAGGTTTTCTGCCGCCAGGCTCGCCTGAATGTGGCCATAAACGCGGTGGTCAGCACGTTTGACAGGTCCGTTCACGGTCGGCTCACTTCTACTCTTGTACCAAAACATAAACCGGCGCTTGAGGTTTTTGAGACCCAAGCGATCGGTTCTCATCAACATAGGGATGATATTCTCGTAATAGTCACAGACGGGACCTTTCATTGGTTTCTTGCCGTTATCGGTCATGATGTCGGATAATTTCTTTAGATGCGATTGCCATTGATCGACGCGCGACACGATTACAACAAGGTCTCCGGCAGTTGTGGCTGCCGGTTGGTTCAGGCAGAGTTCAGCCAGCAACTTTTTCTTCTCATCATCTCGAACCCAGTAGATTTCATAGCATTGAAGGTTTGAAGAACTAGGCGCAAGAATCGCGTCCCGCAAACAATCTCGCATTATGTCTTTGGGTATTGGAACACCGTCAAAAATCCGAATGGCGCGGCGGCTTTGGACGGTTTTCTTGAAACCAGGCAATGCGGAGTCCGCGAATGAGGGGTTTGGGCGCTCGTCCTTTGAGTCAACGACATTGTCCACGCGGGCCATTTCACTCAGGGGGTTTGGGGTATTGGGCATCGAAATATCTCCATTCCTTGCTAACGCTTCACCCCCCGAGTCTACAGTAAAACCGAGCAAAAAGGGTTGGCATTGGATAAGGTTGACATTGGTTAACGCTAAAAACCCTTCCATGTGTTATACTGAATTTGGACATTCGGTCTTGATGGAGAAGGGCAATGGAGAATAACGAGGCATACCAATCAGCCAAAAAGCGCGTAGAAGCTAAGATGGGATTTTACATTCACCTATCGGTCTATGTGGCGGTCATTCTACTTCTTGTGGCCATCAATTTATTCTCCTCTTCCAGAACAATTTGGTTCCAGTGGCCAATGCTGGGTTGGGGGTTCGCAGTGGTACTTCATGCTTTGGCTGTGTTCATATTTCCGAACCGGTTCACTGTCACCGAAAAGATGATCGAAAAAGAGATGAACAGGGATCGAACACATACTTGAGGGTAGCCAATTGATTCCGATTAATGCGCCTGTCGTGGTCATGTGCTCCCATGTTGCACAATCCATCAAGGCTGATTTTGGTCCCTCCACAACCGCGCGAAGGAGTTAACATGACCGAAGACCATCCAAATCTCGCTTTGCTCTCGAAACTTGATATTCGCGACTTGAACGCCTCATCGGCACTGTTTTCGGATGATTTCGTGTGGCATTATTTCAATCCCAAACTGCCGGATGTTGCAGGAGACTACATCGGAGTTGATGGGCTAAAGAAGTTCTTTGCCACTATTTCCGGAAAGACCGATGGCACGTTCAAGGTTGAGCCGATTTCAGCAACGCCCATCGGCGAAGAATTGATTGTCGTTCACGCCCGCGACACTCTGGAGCTGGAAGAAAACTCAATTGCCGTTGATGTCGTGGTTGTTTGGCGCATCGTTGAGGGAAAAATCGCCGAAGCTTGGGACATTCCATCGGCTTTCACATCAGCTGCCTGATTCAATTCCGGCGTTGGTAAAAACATGAAACTGGGGGCAAATACGGCGCCCTGGCTTCAGGTCTTTATACTTCCGCATTGCTTGACGAACTCGGTCAGATTGGCCCTAGCGATCGGTTTGTCCGGAATGACGCGGATGTGCTTGCTGGGCGTTCCTGACCCTCTCAGTACTCCGTTCGGATCTATGAGTTCCGCGCTCCGCAAGAAACCGAAGTTCACGTGCCTTTTCGACCCGAACAAATAGATCACGGGAACTCCATGCGCATTGAGAAAAACAGGAACGCCAAATTGCATTTCTTCTGTCGCACCAGGCAACGTTGCGTGAACGTAATTCCTCAGATCTTCCAGCAAGGGAACAACGCGCGGGCTGCAACCGCTGATATAGTCGCCGATGTTGTCGTGCATGCGGGCCATCGGATGCCTCACGTCACCGTTTCTGTTTGCGCCGCAGTGGATTCCCGCGATTTGTATTCATTTGCCAGTGCAACCACAGGCGCGATGCTGTTTTTGTCCATATAATCAAACCCCTTAAGCTCTTCTTCGCTGGCCACGGGATCGGGGTTCTTCCAGGCCGCGATGATCAGCATCGCCCGGTCGTACCAGGTCAGCTCGCCTGGAATCTGGCGGCCGCGCAGCGCGACATGCGTCGCATTGGCGACGAAATCGGAGGGCAGACTATCGCCCACCCACGCATCGAGCTTCGGGCCCGGAGGTGCGCCAGAGACGGTGACCATTATGATGGGCTTGCCGTCGAGTTTGAACAGGTTTCTTTGCACCCAATCGGTAATCAGGAGTTTGTAGTAGATCACCGGAGTCGCGAGGATGAGGAAATCAAACGCATTCGGATCGACGTCTTCTTTCCGGACATCAATGGCGGGCAACCCGGTCGCTTGTCCAATCCAATTGGCGTATTCCGCTGTGCTGCCGTATTTCGTCGCGTAAAGGACTGCACCTTCCATACTCAGAGCCTCCCATGATGCCGGAACAAACGGCCGTCGCGCCCAGCTCATAGTTTAATAACGCAGGAGAAACGAGGAAGCTTTGACTCAAATCAAAGAGCCCAAACGACCTGCGTGCTATGTTCGCCGTTGTAGCCGCAATTTTCAATTCGGCCTGTCGGTTTGGCATCGGCGATACTGTGCGGCGTTTCTTAGTTTTTTTGGAGCGACTGGTGGCCTACTCTCAAGCTGACACTTCGGAATCAACGCTCCGTGCCGATCGTCGAATTGCGTCGGTTCGGGTTCTGAATTCCGGGCGCGCAGAGCAGCATAAGGAACACCGCTACGGCAGCAGGCTACCGCAGCTTTGGTGGGTGTTCTTTGGGCGAAGCTGGGTGTCTTTGCCTATTCAATGTTTTTTGATCGATCATCGTGACGGGTTGGTGCTTTTCGATACGGGAATCGACCCAGAGATCACGTCTGAGACGCGCTACATCAAGCAAGCGATCGGGCGATTTCTACTACCGTGGATCTTTCGGTTTCGCCAGAACGAAATTTATCGCATCGACCATGTTTTGGCCGGCGCAGGAGTAGCTGCCAGCGATATTCGAACGGCAGTCATCTCCCATCTCCACTTTGACCATGTCGGCGGGATCGCGCAAATTCCGCAGGCCGACCTGCTGGTGAGCGACCGAGAGTGGGCAATCCTATCAGAGCCGCACCCAGAACGTGAGTGGATCCTGCGCGAGCATATTGAAATCCCCTCCGCGAAATGGCGGCAGGTAACGTTCGAGCCTAGCGATGATCCACTCTTCGAAGGGTTTGACGGGATCCACGACATTGCTGGCGATGGTTCCATGATCCTGTTGCCCACACCGGGGCATACGCGAGGCTCGATGTCCATGTTGATCCGCCAAGAGGCTTGGGATCCGATCCTATTGGTCGGAGACCTCACATACGAAACCGCCTTGCTGGAACAGGACATCGTACCTGGTACGGGTGACAAGGATACGCTTCTCGCCTCATTCGCCAGGGTTCGTGGGCTGAAGCAGCGTTTGCCGGGCCTTGCGATTGTGGCTTCGCATGATTTTGCTGCGCAAGACGCTCTTTCGCGGGCCACGCGCAGCGCATCGAATTTTTCGGAGGATAACACTTAGGAGGATAGCACAATGAACGATGCGGAACACGATCATTGGGACGCCATAGTCATCGGCTCGGGCATCGGAGGCATGGCCGCTGGCGCGGCGTTGAGCCGTGTGGGGCACAAGGTGCTGTTGCTCGAGCAGCATCAGACGCTCGGCGGGTTGACGCACAGCTTTTCTCGCGACGGGTTCAACTGGGACGTTGGCATGCACTATCTAGGCGGCATGGCACCTGATGATAGCAATCGAGAGCTGCTCGATTGGCTGTCCGAAACGCCCATCGATTTCGTATCATTGGGATCGATCTATGACACCTTGCACATCGGATCGGCAGAGTCGCTGTCACTCTCTCGCCCCTACGAAGCGCAGGAAATGGACCTCAAAGACCGCTTCCCCGATCAGGCGGAGGCGATCGAGGCCTGGACCCATGCGCTGCGCGAAGGGCGTGAGGCGATGTACAAGATCTTCCCGACCCGCGCGATGCCTGAGGTTGCGGGCGACATGCTCGACTGGTGGAACCGGCGCGCGATCTCGAAGTGGTGCGCCCGGACAACCAAGGAAGTTATTGATGATCTCACCGACCATCCAGAGCTTGCCGCTGTGATGGCCGCGCAATGGGGCGATCACGGTGGAAGACCGAACAAGGCGAGCTTCGCGATGCATGCCCTGATTGCCGGTTGGTATCTATGGAGCGGGTCGTGGTATCCGGTGGGTGGCGGCGCCGCCTTTGCCGAGCACATCATCCCGACCATTGCCAACCACGGAGGCGAGGTCCGCGCTGGCGTCCGCGTCAAAGAGCTGCTGTTCGACGGCGATACTGTTGTCGGCGTCCGAACTGACGACGGCACAGAGATCCGGGCGAAGGCCGTGATCTCCGATATCGGCGCGCGCGAGACCATCGACCATCTCTTGCCCGAGGACTGCGGGCACGAAGACTGGATCGCAGAAATCCGCGCTCTGCCCTCCAGCATTGCGCATTATACCCTGTTCCTGGGCTTCGAGGGTGATGTCGAGGCCGCAGGCGCCACAAAGGCGAACCATTGGATTTACCCAACCGGTGAGGCCGATGTCCTCTGGACGACGGCGCCCGACGGCGCACCGCCCGGCATGGCCGCCTGCTTTGGTTCGATCAAAGATCCAAAGCATGACCCAGGCCCGCGGCAGAAACACACGGGCCAGTTCCTGGTTTGGGCCGACTGGGCTCCTGTCGCTAAATGGGCGGATCAGCCCGCTGGGGCACGCGGCGATGACTACGCTGACTTCAAACGCCGGGTCGAAGAGACGCTGATGGCGCAATTCGAGAGTTACTTTCCCGATCTCGCCAAGCTTGTTGTGTATCGCGAACTGGCCACCCCGCTTTCGACCGTCAGCTTTACCGGGCATCGCAAGGGGGCGTTCTATGGGCTCGACGTGACCCCGGAACGTGTCATGTGCGACGCGCTGCGGGCCAAGACGCCGATCCCGGGTCTCTACCTTGCGGGTCAGGACGTGGCGAGTCCCGGTATTCCCGGGGCGCTTTGGGGTGGCGTTCTCTCTGCGGCGAGCCTTGATCCCAAGGTCTTCCCCAAACTCAGGGGATGAAGTTGGTTTCCTGTGCTGCAGCAGACCGCCCGCGTTCCAAAAATAAGGAGATTCCCCATGCACTGGGTCTTGCTATCAATCGGAATCGCAATCGAGATTCTCGCAACCGCATCGCTCAAGCTATCGGACGGTTTCACCAAACTCGGCTTTGCTGGGCTTACGCTGATCTGCTTCGGACTGGCATTTTACGTGATGTCGCTCGTTGTCCGCACTATGCCCGTTGGGATTGCCTATTCGGTCTGGGCAGGCGGCGGCATCGCAGGCGTGACGCTTCTGGGTGCCGTGGCATTTGGTCAATCGCTCGACGGGTATGCCTATCTCGGAGTTGGCCTCATCATCGCCGGGGTCGTTGTGCTGAACGCGCTGTCTACGGCCGCGAGTGGGTAGCGCCCTGAGCAGAGTTTCGCTTCCCAAACGAGTGTTGTGTGGTTAGGCGAGAGCTGACATTCCACGTTTGGTGACCAACGAACGCATCGGGCTCAAGCCCGTCCTTCGCCACGATGCGTTTCAACGTTCGCTCAGCGGGGCAAAGCCGCCGTGCGGGACCTCCGAATGAATGGCAACTCGGCGCAGTTGACCGAAATCAAATCCTGTATCCTCAAATCATGCCAAGAATAGGCTTAGCCACCGATATATGAGCGAGGGAAGGTAATGCAAAGATACCGTACCGAAACAATCATCGCGGGCGTTCTATTCATCATTGCTACGACAGCGACGATGGCGGCGCAGTTGATCATTGCGCCGATGTTGGGCGCATCAGATGTGGCGGATCACGTGGCCAACAATCGTTCATTGTTCATTTTCGGCGTGCTGTTCGAACTTGCGAACGCGCTGGCCAGTGCGGGCATTGCAATCGCGATCTACCCGGTGATCTGGCGCTGCACTCAAGGTCTGGCGGTTGCCTATGTCGGTCTTCGCACTATCGAGGCGAGCGTCGGTGTAGTCGCCGCAGTCGGACTTTTGACGGTGCTATCACACGGCGTGAGCGGCGTCGCTGTGGCGTTTCATGACTGGGCGTTTCTTCTGGTCCTGTTTGTCTTCAGCATAGGCACGTTGATTTTGTACCCGCTTTTGTACACATTCCGGCTTGTACCAGTAGTTCTTTCGCTTTGGGGGCTGATCGGCGGAGGGATGCTGCTTTGCTCTATCCTGCTGATCCTATTTGGAAGGATCGAGGTTGGATCTACGGTGGAGTTGATCTTGTCCCTACCAATCTGGATCAATGAAATGGTGCTGGCGCTTTGGTTGATCATCCGCGGTGTTAATCTGCAAAGGGCGTTGCCATAATTGACGAAAGGGGACGCCGATGACTTTCGTTGCGACTGCACCAATAGCGGCTCTTCTTGAACGTGTCGCACTATGGTATGGGATATGTTGCTATAGTTGATCGGAAACACAGCGATGCAGGACTTTCTTTACTACGCCACGGTCGGTGCACTCTTTACTCATGAGCTTGATGCGGTCAAACGACACGAATGGCGCGTATTGCCTTTGATACGCTCTCTCCCCGAACGGATTGGTGAGCAAGTATTTATGTGGATCCACGCTCCACTCTTCGCCCTTTTGCTGTGGGGCGGGGATGGCGAATCCGCCAGCGTGACACGGGTTTGGCTCGCGGCATTCGCAATCGCTCACATTGGACTGCATTTTCTTTTTCGCCGCCATCCGGCTTATGAGTTCAACAATTCAAGCTCGTGGGGCTTGATCCTTCTTACGGGCCTTCTAGGAGCCATCTATCTCTTGAGTCTCACAGGCCCATAAAGTTCGTGTGACAGCTACAATATCGTTAATGCAGCCATCTGTTCACACTGCAGCATCCGGTGGTTTGGGCTCAGAGCCGACATTGCCGGTAAGAATTAATCAATTGGGGATGGAATGGCTGCTTCTCGAGAATTGAGCCGGATGGTTTGCAACCACAGCGAACTTCGACGTCCCACCTAAAGTGTCGAAGCGGCACGACCGCTTTGGGCTGGGAGCAGCCGTTGGGTTAGATGTGACGAACGGCAAAAAAGTCCGCGTTGCGGTCCTTCTCGTTCTCAAAATGCTGCGCTGCGCACGAATGGCTGCAATGACGAACCGCACCGCAGCACCGCCGGGTAGGTTGAGTGGCCGGATTGGGCGGCGGGCTCAACTGATCGACGCAACACACTCTGCGAACTTCTCAGCTGGGGTTTGATATTGCAAGGTCTTGCGTGGTCGTTCGTTCAGTTGTCGTGCGATTGCACTGAGCTTTGCTTGGGAATGCACAGATAAATCTGTTCCTCGTGGCAAATATTGCCGCAGAAGCCGGTTGGTATTTTCGTTTGATCCACGTTGCCAAGGCGATTGCGGATCGCAAAAATAGACGTCGACGTCGGTTGCCAGCGTGAAGCGCGGATGATCTGCCATCTCTTTGCCGCGATCCCATGTCAGAGATTTGTAGAGTTCGCGCGGCAGTTTCTGCGCCGACTTAATTAACCCCGTGACAACACTTTCGGTGTCCTTGTTGGCGACTTTGACCAGCATGACGTACCGAGAGTGGCGTTCGACGAGTGTTGCGATGTAGCTGTTTCTAGACCCTCCAATGAGGTCGCCCTCCCAGTGGCCTGGGACGGCGCGGTCCGCGACAGATGCAGGCCTTTCTGAGATTGAGATGGCGTCCTTAATCTGACCAAGGCCGTTGCGTTTGAGGCTCGCATGCTTTGAGCGACGAACCGTGCGTTTGGCACGCAGATGCTCCAATAGTTCCTTCTTCAGAACGCCCCGCGCCTGTATATAAAGGCTTCGATAGATCGTCTCATGTGACACCTGTTTATGTGCCTCCCCCGGGAACGCGCGTTTGAGCCAACCTGCAATCTGCTCAGGTGACCACTTGCGCCGCAGCTTTGCCGACACTGCGCGGGCCAGAGCTGGATGGCAAGCCAGCTTGCATATTTTGGGTCGCAAAGCGCGATCCCATGCGGTCTGATCTGATAGCGCCGCACGATAAGCCGCGCAGCCACCGTTACGTTTAACCTCGCGACTGATCGTTGAGGGCGCACGACCCAACTGTCGCGCAATCATCCGCAAAGACAGCTTCATGCTCAAACCGCGCATTATCTCCTCTCGCTCAGCAAGGTGCAACGAAATCGTCCCACGCCTTCGATCTGGCGGACGAATGCCACCTGTCGGGGAAATCACCGAAAACACCGACGATGATTGCCGATCAAACACCCGCCCAATCGAACTCATCGACTCTCCGCATTGCCATCGATCCCAAATCTCCGACTTCTGTTTGTCTGTGAAAAATATCCGGCGACGATACTTCATAATGCTCACTCCATCTTTCCAAAAAGACTAAAGTTTTGCGTCGACTGATTGAAACCGCCCTGCACTGCCGCAATTGAGCCCACTTTGCATCCCATTAGTGACAGCTCTCTGCGACACCGCTAGCGTCCGCTATTCAACATGGCGGTTCATATCAGGATCCCGCGCAAGGTTCGCGACGTCTAAGAAAGCGATCAAGCCGCGCTTTTTGGCGAAGAACGTCGACCGTGCTCAAGTTGTTTTCATGCGCATCACCGCCGCCTTCACAAGTCTTCACTCCCGCCGTCTTCATACTCGAGCAGATCGCCTGGCTGGCAGTCGAGTTCGCGGCAAAGCTTGGCCAGCGTCTCGAATCGCACGCCCTTCACGTGACCGCGTTTGAGCAGGGACAGATTTGCCTCCGTGATGCCAATGCGCTCGGCAAGCGCCTTTGAGCTGATTTTGCGCCGTGCGATCATCACGTCGAGCCGGACGATGATTTCCATCAAACGAACTGCGCATTCTCGGTGGCAATGCTATGGGCGACAGCCCAGATTTGCCCGAGCGCCCACAGGAGCGTGCCGAAAAGGATTGCGAGGATGCCATTGCTTGAGATGCTGACTGCGAGCACGTGCGCGCCGGGGGCTGCATTCAGCGTCAGGACCAGCCCCAAAAGGGTCGGCACCATAAGTGCAAGGACACCCGATATCAGCAGCCAGCGGCCTGCGACGGCCAGCGCGCGCGGCTGGCCGGGCCCAAACCAGTCGCCCCGGGCGAAACAGTCAAAGCACCCGGCGATACCGAAGAGCGCGCGCGCAAGCGCAAGAGCGGGCAAAAGGCTCAGCGCAGTCGCAAGGACCAACTGCGTCGTGGACAGCATGTGATCCGGTGGCTGGCCAAGCCGCGAAAGCGCAGCGACCGGAGCGTCACCGATAACCCAAGTTGCAAGCAACAAAGCGGGTATGGCACCGCCGACTATCCGGCACGCCAAAGCGCCCAGCCGTGAGCGGCGTTGCAGGCGGTGGTTCGCGAGCGATGTGTCGGGGTTCATCAGGGCACCTCTTGTAAATTAGTCTGTTTATAGATAATTTATTACTGTAAAACAATAACGAATCACGACCCAATAGAAATTGGCAGGCCCGTTACCACAGCGATGGCAGTGGCTATGACATGCCTGCAACGAACGGATACCCGATGACACCCCGATTGACGAGCCTCGCCCTGATCCTCTTCACAGTCGGCTGCACCGCTACCGGCACCGGCCGCCCCACGCATGGGGCGTGCACCACGGTCGTGCCCTATGCAGGCCCAGCCTTGCGCGCCCCGGTAGCCGACGGTGTCGCACAGCTGAGACCGCTCGGCCGGACTGGATTGAATGCTGATGAGCGTGCAGCGCTCGCAGCCGCCTTTTCTCGTGCGCAGGATGCGACCGGTGCGCCCAGCATGGCGGCGGCGGTCTGGCAGGATGGCGGCGCACCATGGTCGGCGCGCCATGGCACACCGGACGGGCACCTCCACTACTGGGCGAGCGTGGGCAAGATCATCACCGCAGCGGCGGTGCTGAGACTAGAGGAGGATGGGCGCCTTTCCCTCGAAGATCCGATTGGCACATATGTGGAGGGTGTGCCGAACGGCGACATCATCACGCTGCGCATGTTGATGACCCACACCTCGGGGTTGTTCAGCGCGAACGAGGACCGACAGGTGCGCGCGCGGGGAGAGCCGCTCGACCTCGAAGGAACCCTCGACGTCGTACGTCGCCAGCCGCCCTATGCCTGCCCTGGGGGCGCATGGCGCTACTCGAATTCCGGCTACACCCTACTTGGCGTCGTGATCGAAGAGGTGACGGGGCAGCCCTACCACGCGGCCGCCCATGACCTCGTTCTCGCGCGCAGCGCCGGGCGGGCAATCCGACTCATCCCGCCGGAAGACACCCTGGACGGCATCATCCAGCCGGCTGACGTTCCGGCCGGACCGAGGCTGGATCTGCGCGGGCCACAAGCGGCGGGCGGTGCGGTGGCCGATGCGAAAAGCATGGCGCTTTTCCTGCGCGATCTGATGGCGGGGCGCATCCTGCCGCGCGAGACGGTCACGCGGATGCTGACCGACCTTTATCCGATGAGCCAGAACGGCGTGTGGTATGGCCTCGGGCTGATGGTCTACGACGTTCCGGGCCCAGATGGCACATCTGTCTGGATCGGCCATTCCGGTGGCACGCCGGGCGCGCACGCAGTGCTGGCCTATGCGCCAGTGCAGGATGCCATTGTCGCTGTGGCCTTGACCGGGGACGGCTCAGCCGAGGCAACCGCCAATCTGTTACTCGACGCCCTGGAGCGGGACCATTGAGGACCTGGCGAGTCGCTTGCGTGATGCTGGTCGTCGCGCTTGGCCTCAGCGGTTGCGGCGATATCAACTGGCAGGCAACCTATGACACATGGGCGGCATCTGTATGCCGTGCCGAAGGTGGTCAATGCTGAGCGGGGCTTTCCGGCCATTTACAAATTGAGTAGTGCCAGCAAGATAGTTTAATGCGTTTCATAATGGAAATTCACGATGAAAGCTGCGGTGTATAGAAAGTTTGGTGGCCCGGAGGTGGTCAAGATTGAGGAGATACCAAAACCCCTGCCAAAAAATGACGAAGTTCTAATAAGAGTTTGCACATCAACCGTAAGCG
>JGI24023J19991_10001938_pt1 | contig 15447 bp, 13 predicted proteins | sample Cruoilmetagenom1_FD_19991 | JGI IMG/M metagenome (IMG submission 19991) | reverse complement strand
TTAGTACCTACTACAGCACTATCAACTGCAGGGATAGTACCATCCTCTGTTAAATATATTGTTTTTGGTAATGAATTACCTGTAGAATCAGTTGCAGTGAATTCTACAGTGACTAGTCCAGTCAGGCCAAGAGTATTTGGATCAAATGAAAAATCAAAAGTTTTATCAGCATTAATTGTAATACTTATTATGGTATCTCCACCTATTGTAACTGCAGATCCTTGATTTGCTAATTCACAAACCAATTGTATGGCATCATTATCTACATAACCTGGAATTGTAAAGTTATCAGTTAAAGAAGAATAGGAATAAATTCCATCCTGAAAACCATCCAGATAAGTAGAAGGACCTGCATTATCAATCCAGATAACAAATTCATATGGCGTTGTATTTCCATTCCAGTCAGTTGCACTAAGAATAAGAGTAAAAGTTGATGGATTATCAAGGTCTGATTTTAAAAAAGTAATTGTGAAATTACCATTTTCATCCAGTGTAATATCTCCATCAAGGCCAATATAACCATCAAATTCATCAAGATATGAAGCTGAAACGACATCACCTCCTATTGTCTTTTCTGAATTTGAATAATCTACAATTGTTCCTGTAATAGTGTTAAGACCTGCTATTAAGTAATACTGGGAATTAGGATCAGGAGAAGTTATAGTAATAATAGGTCCAACCGTATCCTCAACCTCAGCCAGCAAATCATCTGTCATAGGTTCCGGACAGGAAGCAATAATAAAAACCGTAAAAATTATAACTACTATTTTAAATATATTAAATAATCGTTTTTTATGATTATTACTTCCACCAGCCATATATTATTCCTCTTCCTCAATAAACAAAATTTCACTGAAAGACCCGGCATCCGATGCTCTGCTGCCGGCATCACCACTATGTAAATATGTATATTTCGCAGTAAGACCAGGATCAAAATCATTTACTCTGTTATAGTATTCTGCAACACGGTCATAATTTTCCAGTTCATAATAAGTTCTTGCTATATTTAATAAAATTTTTGGATATACAGAAGAGGCCTGCTTTCCAGCTTCTGCCATTGTTCGTTCTGCACCAAGAAAATTACGAAGAGCATCCTGATACTCTTCCTGCATATAAAAGAGATTACCCAAATTAATTTTTGGATTTAAATAGTTACGATCCAGGGAAAGAGCAGAATTAAAAGCATCCTCAGCTACACTGGTTCTTCCAAACTGAGCTGCAATAATACCAAGCTTATTGAAATCTCTTTTTCGCATTGAAGAAGATGCTGTTTCTTTATAATCTTCAATTACATTATCTATAAGCTTATCCATATCTCTTTTAAAGTTTTTAACAATCTCTGACTTACTTCCATACTGAAGACCGAGATCTGTTTCCTGCAGCCCGACGGGCCGGAATATTTCCTGAGCTTCTCTTGTTTTAATTAGATGCCTAAGATCAGGGGTATCAGCTACAGCTGCAAATTCCATTATTCCTATTCTCCAGGCAGAAAGGAAATCATCTGTACCCATTAAGGTAATTTCCACAGGGACCCAAAGGCTACCATCGATACTTAAAGTCATACTTTTATCATTATGAACTTTTCTGAAATCTTTTGAGGCAACTCCTGTATTAAAGGCAGCATAAATATGGCCAGGAACAGTAATAAAAGCCGTTTCAATTCCCAGGGTTTCAAGTAAGGCAGTATAAACCGCTGTTAAATCGTCACAATCACCAGTCAGACGGGTAAGAGTGTCCCGTGGAATACTTATAGAATCAACTATCTGAGGATTATCCTGGGCAGCATCAAATGGAGATGTAGGGTCTATCTGATATATAATACCTAGCTCTGCAAGGCCATAGTAGATCTGCATAGCAGCCTGAAGAGAATCTGAAAAACTGGGAACTATATCATCTTTTGTATATTGACGAATAGCACTTGCATAATTTCGGAGAGCACTGTCTGCATAAGTTATAAATGCCCCGACTTTTCTATCATCATCCCAGGTAAGGGCTGTTTTATCATGAAGATCATAGGAGACTGATGCAACCTGATCAACGGGTCTGTTTCTCCAAAGATAATCAACCTTTACCTCTCCGGTTAATGGTGTTACCCCATTTTTAGAGAATACTGCATCGTTAAAGGAAGCAAACAAATCTACTTCAACTGTTTCTCCTGCTTCCATTTCGGCAATGGTAATTGCTTTTGTAGGATTATCCATATAACCAGCCTGAAAAAAAGAAACATCAACATCAAAAATTGAAAAATCTTCAGTATTAGTTATCGAAACCTTACCAATAGGGTTAGTAACATAATAACTCTGCATAGCAGCAAAGATTGAAGGAAGTCTCTCAACTTCAAATTTTATACTTCGAATAATGGCCTGTGGTGCATCGGGATCTGTTCCAAATCTATAATGTCCGGAAAATCCTATACCAAAAGAAAATCCGTCAAAAAGTCCAAAGGTTTCTGCACTGCCAATATATTTCATATATTTTAAAGAAGGGTGAATATCAAGACTGAAATTATAGGAGGGATTCAAAGATGCCCTTAATCCGGCACTTCCTAAAATATTCAAACTACCTCTTGAAACACCATCAGGATCAATATTTGGAAAAACAGCCTGGGTAAGACCAAGTGCTGCTTCACCCCCTAATTCAAAAGTTTTAGAGAATCTATTTGACCAGAGTGCACCCAAAGTACCAAAGTAATGGGTATGATCCCATTTTTCAGGATCATCCCTATTTAAATCTGTAAACTGTATAACACCAATTTGTAACATTGGCTGAAGTTGAGGCATGGAAGGAAGAGGAACCCTTACATTTCCTGATAGTTCTGTAAGAGTAACATCAAAACCATAATCAGTAAACGGGCTCAACCCTATATAATCAGCACCTATGGAAACAGGAAACTTATAAAACTCATTAAAGTTTGCAGTTTCCTGAGATACAATATTATTACAAGGAAATAATATAATAAAAAGCAGTACAAAACTACATCGGTGAGATTGAGAAACACACATCTAAAACTCCATTACTATTTATGTAAATATACCACATTTTATGTAAAATACATATATATTTATACAATTCTGAAAGATTAAGTTCTATATCATTTTTATTATCCATATTTCACAAAAATATTCTTCAAAAATCTGTATTACAAGAAAATTTTTAGTGTTTTTTTAGAATCATAATGTTATTTTTGTAATATGAAGGGAAGCGATCTCTCTCAGATAAAATATATTACTATTTTAAAGTGTAAATTTTTTTTTATTTTTGTAATGATTTTTATATCTGCCCTTTCTGTATATGGAATTGAAAATGAAAACAGAGATGCATGGGAGAAATTATCTCACGGCCTTGAACTCCTTTTAGAAAACAAAACAGACGAAGCACTGGTTGTGCTGAATGATATTATTAACAATTATCCGGATACTCCTGCAGCTGAAAAAGCAAATGAATATATAGAAAAGATTAATTCAAAACTGGACCGCTCAGGAATTGTATCATTTTATCTTGGAAATATGATTACAGCAACCTGGGCTGCATATAGTATTCCCATGATTCTGGATATTGAGAATGGAATAATACTTGGAACAACNGGTATAATAGGAGTTGGTACAGGGATTTATACNTCCTGGTTAATGTCCAGAAATATTGACATGAGTTTAGGNAGAGACTTATGGATTGAATTTNTTGAGTCAGTTGCTGTAAGTAATTTCCAGTATGCATATTCTATCTTTGGAAAAAATATTTCAGATTCCAATGTAAGGGAAAATATTAATATTGGAGGCCAGGCTGCTACATCACTAGCCTCCAGAGGTTTAACCTATAAATATATTACAGACAAAGAGCCTTCAGCGGGAAGGGTTTTTACGGTAATAAACACATATGCCTGGTCTCAATACTATTTGTGGGTTTCACTGTCAGAAATTTTCAATTCTACAAATGATAATTTAAACTATGGACTGGGAATACTGATTCCTGATCTTGCAGCTTATGGAAGTTATTACCTTTGGGAAAAGGCTGGTTGGTCAGTACAACGAACAGGAATAATATCTGTAAGCGGTTTAGGAGGATTACTAACAGGAATATTTGCAACTATGATAATTGCAGAAGCTGGGAATTTCAGCCCACCCGGCGCCATGAACTCGTCCATAATTTTAGGAAGCAGTCTTGCAGGTAAAATTATTGGAGCCTATGCAACCTCAAAAATGGAACCCGATGCAAAAGCAGACAAATCATTATTCACAAATATTAACTTTGCCCCTCTGGTCAGTCAATATGGTACTGGGTTTATGATAAACCTGAGCTTTTAATATCACTCCAGGGTCCCGGTCCGGAGACATTTACAGCGCGAACCCTGTAGTCCAATTTTGATAGATTGCCAGGATGATCATCTATACAAGTTTCGACAAGTAAATTTTTATCTATAAAAATCCACTGATTAGAATTTGGAATACGCCTCACAACCTCATAATGACCAAAATCCTTTACGCCATTCCAGGAAATATACATTTTTGCTCTTTCAGCTTTTAAAACAAGTCCGCTTATTTTCTGAGGAACTATATACTCCTTCTCTTCGTCATCTTTATTAGCCTTTTCCTTCTTTAGTTTTGCACTGTTAATTTCATCTCTGCGAGTTTCGGCTAATTCTTTAATAGTTTCTGCAAATACAGGATACCTTCCTAAAATCCGCTCGAAGGTTTCTTTGTCCAGGCTGTATAAATCGCAATAACCTTTGGCAATAATAGAAGCAGTTCTGGGCATACTCAAAAGTAGTGCAATCTCTCCAAAAAATTGTCCATCAGAAAGGGTTGCATATACAGTACTTCCNTCTGCAGATACAACATCCACGTTTCCCTTACTAATAAAAAACATATCAAACCCAAGCTCACCCGCAGTTACTATATAATCACCAGGAGTNTATACAACAGGTTTAAGATTCATTATTGTTTCTTTAATAAACTCTTCAGAAGCACCTTCGAATATTGGAACCTTTTCAATAATNTCCTTATTTAGAAACAAAGAAACCCATGTTTTTAAGGATGACGGGAGTTCTTCTAAAACAGAAGATTCGTCATAACCTCTTCTTGTCTGCCAAAGATAATCGAAATATGAATTTATCTTTCTACTAAGATCCTGAGGAATATCCCTGTAGCGTAAAAAAGTATTAAGCTTCTCCATTTTTTCATTGTGCTGCGATTTTGCAACATCTATATTAGCAATAAGATTTGCAATATTACCAATAATCAAACCATACATACCAGCACCAATAAATTCTACAAAAATCACAAATATTATCTGATTAGTACCATTAGGAAGAATATCACCATATCCTATAGTAGTAAGGGTGGTTGTTGTCCAGTAGAAACCCCGTACATATAGATCAAAAGGTTCTAGAATATCAGGATTTCCTGTCATCATAATCCAGGCACATCCAATGGTATGAGCAGCCATCAGGACCCAGAAAACGAGAAGAAGAAGCCGAAGAATAGAAGGATTTATTTTTTGCCCTCCCAGCCTTTGAAGGGTCTTTCTTACTTTTAATAATTTAAGAAGTCTGTTTAATCTCAAAACTTCCAGTATCTTACCTAAGCTTCCAAATGAAAATATTTTACTTATTGAACACATTGGAATTGCAGAAATGAAATCAACAATAAACCAGGTTTTAATATATTTCAAAGCTATTTCTTTTCTATCGAAAACCAGTTTTCCCTTTGTAGATATGGCTGTATTAAAATTTACAATAATATCTCCAACAAAAAATACTGTAGTACTCCATGCAGAAATAGTGCAAAAAAGATTACTAAAAATATCAAAAACAATTATTAATGGAATTGTAATTGCTGAATATAAAGCTACAATTAGAACAAGAGAATCCCAAAATTGTCTAAATTTACTTCCGGGCAGAATCACAAGAAATTATATTCCTTTCGATTCCAAAAAACTTAAAATTGCATGATCATCAATATATTTAAGATCAATGGCTATCTCTCCAAACATCCTTTCATCACCGTCCTCCTGCATTTCCAGGACTTTATCCCGTTCTTCTTCTTTCATTGCTCCAATTCTTACAAGTCCATCACCAATTCTTTCTGCCATGGGTTCCCCCTACTTATATGAATTATATACATAATATATGGTTCTGCAAGAAAAAAATACCTTTATAAGACTGAATGATTTCTATTATGACAACATGTTTTTGGCTTTTTTCGCCAGGTATTGGCCTTTTTTTAAAATAATAACAACTTTTTAAATTCAAAATGTAATACAGAACAAAAAACTGTTTACCAAAATATTGCAAAGTATTATTATCCACTCATGGAAGAAGCAATCAATTTTAAAGAAGTTAGTTTTAGTTATGATACAGTCCAGGTTCTTGAAAATGTAAACTTTACTATTAATCGTGGTGATTTTATTTCTATATTGGGCCCTAATGGTGGAGGGAAAACAACCCTGGCAAAACTTATGCTTGGTATCTACACACCTAATTCAGGAAAAGTTTTTATACATGGAAAAACTCCTGTTCAGAATAGAGAGATTATAGGTTATGTGCCTCAATATTCTTTATTCGACCCAAACTTCCCGGTATCTGTACTTGATGTTGTTCTAATGGGAAGAATTAATAATTTTTCAATAAAATACTCAAAAAAAGATAAAATTTATGCTGAAAAATCAATGGAAAGTGTAGGTATAAGTGATTTAAGATCAAAACCCTACTCAGATTTATCAGGAGGTCAAAGGCAAAGAGTTCTTATAGCAAGAGCCCTGGCTACAAATCCGCAAATTCTACTACTTGATGAACCTACTGCAAATGTAGATGCAGCAATTGAATATAAAATGTCAACAATGCTAAGTAAACTACAAAAATCTATGACTATTTTGCTAATTACCCATGACCTGGGATTTGTATCAGAACTTGTTAATAAAGTTGTTTGTGTTAATAAAAAAGTTCATATACATCCTACAAGCGGTATAACTGAGGAACATATTAAAGAACTTTACAATGATAATATGAGAATTGTTCGGCACGACATTAAAGAAGATAATTTGGGCGATACGGAGTATCGGGGACCCGAAATTAGTCGTAAAGAAGATAATTTGGGCGATACGGAGTATCGGGGACCCGGTATTAGTCGTAAGGAAGAGGAGGCAATATAATGGGTGATTTTTTTGCTGCTCTTTTTAATCCTTCTATCCCGTTTATTCGATATGCTCTTTTTGCAGGACTTCTATCCAGTATTCCTTTTGGTATTATTGGTACATGGGTAACTATCAAAAGAATTAGTTATCTTGCTGGTGCAATCGCACACTCTGTTCTTGCAGGTATTGGAATAAGTCTTTATTTTGGTACAAAATATAATATCCCGTGGCTTCATCCCCTTTTAGGTGCCCTTATTTCTGCAATTGTTGCTGCTTTACTGATTGGTTTTGTAAGCATAAAAGCTAAAGAACGGGAAGATACCGTTATAGGTGCAATATGGGCAACAGGAATGTCTTTAGGTTTACTTTTTATTGCTAAAACACCTGGATATATTAGTCCAATGACCTATCTTTTTGGGAATATACTAATTATATCTCAAACTGATCTAATTTTACTTTTAATACTGGATATAGTTGTAATAATAATGGGTTTTTTATTCTACCATCAATTTCAAGCTATGAGTTTCGATGAGGAATTTGCCCGAATAAGAGGTCTAAAAACAAATTTTTATTATTTTATTCTTCTTATAATGACTGCAATAACAGTTGTACTCATGACAACAATAATTGGAATTGTTATGGTAATTGCATTACTTACAATTCCGGCAGCAATAGCAGGATTTTTTGCAAAAAAAATATGGTTGATTATGTTGATATCTGTAGGCCTTACGGCATTGTTCACATCTTCAGGGTTATTGATCAGTTATTTAACAGATCTTCCTGCAGGATCTACAATAATTCTTATTTCAGGGGTGGTATACCTAACATCAGTAATCGTAAAAAAAATTATTCTGTAAGGAACACAAAATGAATATAACCAAACATTATTCTGCAACACAAATTCTTATTTTAGTATTGTTAATCTCAGCAATTATATTATCCCTCACCGGATGTACCCCTGAAAAAATAGACACTAAAGTAGGGGCAAATAATTATTTGCCCCTACTTTCTGTATTTGTTAGTATCGAACCCCAGAAATATTTTGTAGAGAGAATAGGGGGAGAATATGTTAGTGTAGAAGTAATGGTAAAACAAGGCCAAAATCCTGCGACCTATGAGCCTACACCAATCCAAATTACAAAATTAGGTAACTCCTCAGCTTTTTTTTCAATAGGAGTCCCATTTGAAAAAGCATTTCTTAATCAGATAAGCAGTAATTTACCAGACTTAAATTTAGTTGATACATCCGAGGGAATTGAAAAACGGAAAATAACAGGGCATGATCATGAAGAAAATTCTGATTCTGAAGATCACAATAAAACTGAACAGTTTGATCCACATATATGGATGTCTCCGATTCTGGTTCAAAAGCAAGCAACAACCATTCTTGAAACACTTATTAAACTTAAACCGGAAAACTCAAAAATTTTTACTGAAAACTATAATCAATTTATATCTGATTTAAATAAAGTTCATCAGGAACTATTAGCAGTACTGGCTAACCTTAAAGGCAGCACAATGTTTGTCTACCATCCATCCTTTGGATATTTTGCTGATCTTTATGGTTTAAAACAACTTGCAATTGAGGAGGCTGGGAAAGAACCTAGCCCAAGAATATTGGAAACTATTATTGAGGAAATAATAAAACAAAATGTGAAAATTATTTTTGTGCAACCGGAGTTCCAAAGCAACAGTATTAAAATTATTACTGATGCCACCAGTGCTGCAGTAGTATCTGTAAATCCACTTAGTTATAATTACCTCGATAATCTGAGTTATATAGCAAATACTCTGGATAAATCTCTGAAAAAAGACAGTGAATAAGCTTATTCTTGTTATATGAGAATTACTTTAGGGGAAACCTGATAGCTTAAAAAACTTCTTCCCTAATCTCCTCCAACTGCTTTTTTAAATCTCTAATCTCATTTTCCCAAAATTTATCTGTCCCCCAATCCGGAAAATTATTCTTAAATTGTAAATCATCTATTTGTCTTGCACACCATGCTAAAAAATATATAATCCTCATTGCCCGAAGGGGTTCAACAAGACGGGAAGTAGAATAGTCAAATGGCAGAAACTGCTCATAACCCTCAATAAGTAAATTAAGTTCTTTTCTTGATTCTGATAAAGTCCCTGGCAGAAGAAGCCATAAATCCTGCATTGCAGGCCCCATTGCCATATCATCAAAATCAATAATCATGAGTGTATCATTCCCATCAGCTCCAGGTCGACTTAAAATATTACCAAGATGACAATCTCCATGAATACGGTGTTTTTTAACTCCATCAAAGAGCGGTATAATAAGTTTCAGAATCTCATCTGTAACAGCTTTAAAGTCTGCTTTTAATTTCCCGGAAATAAGATTACTGGATAAAAGTTCATTAAGATCCTGCTTCGTGGAAATAGAAGGATCAAGCACAATTCTGTATTCGGCTTTATTACTCATTCCGGAAGAGTGGATTCTACCAATCAATGCACCAGCTCTAAGATAATCCTCTTCACTGTTTAACTCAAATAATCTTCCGGATTTTTTAGGAAAAACTGAAAAGAAAAAACCATTTTTATTGCCAAGAGTATTCTCTCCCAGAAGCTTTAAAGGACATACAACAGGAATATCTCTTTCTTCACAATCCTGCATAAATATATGCTCTTCCTTTAAGGCATCTTCCGACCAGCGCCCAGGACGATAAAATTTCGCAACTAACCTGTCTCCAGCATCAGTTTCAATTTCATAAACTCTATTAATATAACTGGGAAAAGGTGTTATAAGACCTGTTAAATTTGTATTTACGGCTTCTTCCACTGCAGAAAGAACCGTATTCGGTGTTAGTTCTGAAAATCCAATTGTACTGTTGTTCATTGGGGGATAATAGACTAATTTGATTTCTCCCGCAATGATAATACTACCACAATTTTATAGAACCCTTATTATTTTTTAACCTTGTTCTTCAGCAACTCAGAAAAAGGATTATATGTATCAGAATCAGGTTCCATGTACTGCTTATAATCTTCATCCTCCTGTGTATTTATAACAGGCTTCAATGAAATTCTTTTTTTCATAGTATCTATACTATTTATCTTTACGTTTATGCTTTGACCTTTCTTTAAAGCTTCACGGGGATTAAAATCTCTTGAATCACCTTCAAGATCAGAAATGTGAATAAGTCCATCGAGTCCTGGTTCCAGGGAAACAAAAGCACCAAAATTTGTAATCCGCACAACTTCTCCAGTGTGCTTTGAACCGGCTGTATATTTTTTATGAGCCTCATCCCAGGGATCAGTCATTAGCTTTTTAAGACTCAAAGTTATACGCTCAGTTTTCCAGTCAAGTTTAATAACAGCAGCCTCAATTTCCTGCCCTATTGACAGTGATTGGTTTATATCATCTACCCGACTTCTGCTGATTTCTGAAATTGGAAGCAAAGCCTGTACACCGCCAATCTCAACAAAAGCTCCAAAATCCTGTATTGAAGTTACAGTACCCTTAACATTCATATTTTCATGTAATGTTTTTTTCAGGATTTCAATTTGATTTTTCTGCTCTTCTTTCCAGATGACTCTATTTGAAACAAGAATATTTCGTCCATTTTCACCATACTCCATAATTCTAAAAGTAAGACTTTTACCAATGTAATCTTCGGGATTTTCTACCCGTTTCTTCCCTATTTGGGAATATGGGCAGAAAGCCCGGGAATCACCAATTTTTATTTCAAATCCCCCTTTAATCTCCTTCTCAACAGTACCTTCGATAGGGATTCCATTCTCAAATGCATTTTCCAATACAGCTTTACCAGCTTTGTCTCCACTAATTTTAGTGGTAAAGTGCATCTCTCCATTTTGTGAAGATAGAAAATATGCTTTTATAGTATCTCCCTCTTTTACAGTAAGATTTCCATCTTTATCAATCATTTCGGCTGCATCAAGCAAGCCCTCACTTTTCCCGCTTAACTGTAAAAATATACAATCACCGGAAATGGAAACAATATCAGCTTCTATCAACTGTCCTGGTTCAAGTTTTTTGATCCCGGAAAAGCTATTTTCAAAAAGATCCGCAAAATTTTCATCTGAGTTATTTATTCCCATTTTTATTGTCTCCACCATTACATAACCAATAAGTTATTATAGAATACAAATAGAATAGTTTCCTAATAATACTAATTAGTATTATGTATAATATATTACTGAACATAATTTATTACAAGGGAACTTCTTTTTTCATATTTACAACCGGAAATCGCAACCTGTTTTTTGTCAGTTCCCATTTTTTGTTCTATGGTTTTTCTTTTTTAGATTCTATTATTTTTAACAATTCTGTTAGTAATTCTATACTTTTCTTTTTATTATAATTTTTACTCAACAAATAATGTAAATTGGCAATTACCAGGGGGGAGGTATATCCTTTGATACTTTTTAATTCAACCTGTCTAAAAAGTTCTACAGCTGATTTTTGAAAAGGTGCTCTTTTCATCAACAAATCCAAAATTACATTAGTATCTACAAAAACTTTATGCATTTAAATATTTCTCTACTATACCTTTTTGCCCTACTGGACTTTTCCCCTTCAAAATTTGACATAATTACCTCTCTTATATGATACTTTATTTTTCTCATATGTCCGAATATTTATTGTCCTATTTAGTGTAGCCTATCCAGCCTGCTTCAGTTAGGGATTTTAGACAATTTTAAGCCGGAGAAGTGATAACGCCCGCATAACCTGTTTTCCGTACATGGAGGAAATCCTGCCTGCGAAGCAGAATAGCAGGATTTGTGCCATAGGAAAATCTGGTTCATGCGTTTGTTCTACAGATCTCTATTTCTCAGAATTATTCTATAGTCTTCTAGTTCATATAATTCAATAAGACTATGTATAAGCTCTAATGTTGTGAATTCGTTTTTATAGTCTAAATATTTATCCCAGATTTTTTCTTCATCTTTAAAGATGTATTGTGGAAAAATTGGTAAATCAAATAATTGATTATGTCGCAGTGTTGGCAAATTGAAAACCTCATAAGTATCCTCTATTCCATAAAATGATTCCCTTAAAATAAAATTATCCTTAAGAAAACGACTAATGGTCAAAGTTTGGTCATTATCAGGATTTCTTTTTTTCAATAAATAGTAAATGATCTGAAAAGAACCAAAAAGACGTAAAAAAGAAGGAGAACCTTTTTCCCCTTGTATATAATCATATATCAATTTGATTAGTCGTTGTGATCTTTCAGTAAATGAATCAATTTGCTCTAAGAATATAAATATAATAACTGCAATTAATTCAGTGTCATCAAAAGTATCATCTAATATAGATTCAACATATTCATCTACCTTAACCAATACCTGTTCAATAATTGCATCTTTATGCTTATTGTTTGAAATATTGATTCGAACTAAGAGATAATTTATAAATAGTACAATATCGTCATATTTTGTATATGTTTTTCGATAACGATTTAATAATAAAAACGCAAGTTTTATCATTTTATCTAGAACTCTGATATTTAAATCTTCTTCATCATTTTTGATAAGATAATCAGTTAAAAAGTAAAAATTGAATTTTTGCCCTAATTGACCAAATAATTGATTGATTAGATGATTTATATCAAAACTTGAAAATGAATCATATACTATATAATTATCAATAAATATTTCTAACAATTTCATTGAAGTTAACTGTGAGGAACCTTTTAAAATTGAATATCCGAGAACATCCAGTATTTGTGATAAAACCTGATTCATCAAAAAATAATGATAATGAGTTTGTTCATTAGTTAGTAAATGAAACCAAGTATTATAAACTTCAGGATACTTGAATTCCAGCATATCAAGATCCTCGAGATCTACTGATATAATATAACATCCAAATAAGGTTTCAATGGAATCTGATGCAGATGTAGAGTACATCAAATTGATAGTATGACTGAATACTTCGGTATTAAGACTCAACCAGTTTGGAGTTAACTGATTATATCTTGACTGATTTTTTTTTGAAAAGTGATTCATTCGAGCTAATTGTATTGAATTGGATGCAAAAAACTTAATTGCAACAACATAGTCATTATAGAGACGTTCATTTTTTTGACCTTTGATTTTATTGAAAATAACCCTCATAGAATCATTAATATAATCAAGTATTGGTTCTTTATAAACGTTGTATTTCTGTCTTGAATCAAAATATTTTTTACTTGCTTTACAAAGGTTTCTAAAAGACATCTTGTAAAGTTCAACATCATTATTATCTAAACTAATATTTATCATCTGTAGGAATGCTTCAAGAATCACAAGAATCTTATGTTGGTTGATATTGGTGATTGAATCTCTACTATTTTCAGATGGCCTTATGAAAAATAGCCCTTTAGCTGAGAGAGTTAATTTAATATTTCTTATTGTTTCATTGTCGAATCTACAGTAGATCGATATTTTCTTTCCTCCCTTATATCCACAATATTCAATCAATTTTTCTGCATTGTTAGATGATATTGTTGTGAAAATAATATATCCCAAAGATATGATATCTATGAAAGTCAGAAAAAAAGCATATTTAATATTTACGAGGTAATTCTCATCAAGTAATAATGCAAGACTAATAAATACAATTATAATACAGACTATTACTGGTGCAACAATCCTAAAACTACCAATAAACAATCGTGATATACCATTAGGATATTTATTTAGTATACTTCCTAAAATAAAAATCAAAAAAGTTAAAATTAATCCTGTAATAGATGTTAAGAAGGTAATTATACTAGATAGTATTTCTTTATCTGAAACTATTAGGCTTTTATATATAAATCTATTATCGATATACAATATAGAACCAAATAATAAAATAGTAATAATCAGAATATAAAAAAGATCAATATAAAAGAAATGGCTACTTAAATCTCGATCAGAAATAATAACTCTAACTTTTTCAATTATTGTATGAATATAATAGTAAATTCTTGTATAAATCAAAATATAATATAAGATTAGAAATGGTATTTGCGTAATTATTATTACTTTAAATGAAAAATTTTTAATTAAAAAAAGCAAAACAAAATCTATAATAAATAAAGCTATAATTATATAAAAACGATTTTGAGAAATGTGTATATTATTATTTACAATATTTCTTAACTTGTTAGCATGAAGATAACTATCTTCATGCATTTTTGAAAGAAGTTCATTTTCAAACATTTTCGATAATTTTCCTTTGAGAACGGAAAATATATACAATAGTATTGATTATTCCTGATATAACAATAATAGCAATAAAAATGATAATCAAAAATGGATAGATATCAATAATTCTATTTGTTAATTCAAGTATTTTATCATTTACTATGAATCGTCTGATAAAAATCATCAAAAAGTAAAATGGTGTGAGTAATAAAATATATATTATTTGTATTAATACAAGAACAAGTAAATCAAAAACTGTTTTTATCCTTTCTTTCATAATTCTCCCTTTTCATACCTTATTCTGTAGAACGCCAAAATCAGCTGCAGACCATTAAACTGGCGCAAATACTGCCGCGAAGCGAAAAGCAGTATTTGTGACAGTAGGGCTGTCTGGTGCATTTTATTGTTATGTAGGCATTCAATAATAACTTTGATATTAAAAAGAATGCATATTAATTTTATTTTGTATTTCATATATTATTAAATAAAATGTTCCTATAATTATCTATTCACTTATGGTTTCAAACTGTCCTGGACTATTTTTCAAAAGTCCGATTAATGTTACCTTTCCTTCAACTCTAGAATTAAGTACTTTTAAACCATTCAAGTTTATTCCATATTCATTATTTTTAATATCTCTGTATCTATGTATATTTATCGCTGGAAGAGTTATATCAATATTTCCAATATTAATTGTATTTTCTTTGGTATCAAAATCAATATCTATTAGTATCTTCCCTTTCTTTTTTCTTATTACCAATTTTTTCCCTATTGATTCTATATCAAAATTATTTACATCCCCATGCCATTCATTATTGTCAATAATGAGTATTGGATTCAAATGCTCAATTGAATCGTAAAAATTAAAAAGCAATGGTATAGGTTCATTTGGTTTTGGATTTCCTATTTCTATAATTTTAATTCTCAATTCATTTTTTAGTGAAGAAACGCCAGTACTTTTATTCATATCTTTAAATGGAGATGTAAACTTCAAATTTGCATATAAAGCACCTCCGTCAACAATTTCATTACCACATAAAAAAACTCTTGGCATTGTGCTATAAAATAATTCATTATTTCTTATTCCATGGTTTATGTTGTATGGATTATTCCAATAAGATCGTATTTGTTCATTTGTTATCAATCCCTTTGTTTTTG
>JGI24023J19991_10001936_pt1 | contig 15457 bp, 14 predicted proteins | sample Cruoilmetagenom1_FD_19991 | JGI IMG/M metagenome (IMG submission 19991) | reverse complement strand
GCACCGAAAATGAATTTCTTCATTTTTGGATTCCATCTTCTTGTTTGGTGTCCGAAGTGTACACCACATTCGAGTAAGTCTTTCATTGTTACCATAATTTTCTCCTTGGGAAACTGTTTATTTCAGTTAAAAGCCTGAGCCATCTTATATAGATTATATAAATCCATATAACATAACTCAGGCTGGGTTAAAAGCAAATGCTTATCACTAGGTTTAGTCCGCTGTAGTCATCAACACAATATGTGCAACCAGTCAAGGAATAACTACATGAGTATTTCCATTATTATTAATAGACCGCAAAATGAGCAAAGCTCTTTTTACTTACGCTAACGCTAAGTTCTCTTCAGCAGAGAGCTCAAACGACCAGTCGTTTCAACTATATTCTAGGATTACTAGATAAATAAGGAACGCGATTATACCGAAATGATAATTAAATGAATATAAAACAAAAAATAGATTAAAAAGTATAGTGCATACCTAAATTGATTTTTAAAGCAGAAGGTTCTATAAGCCCATTTGTATGGACGCCTAAATGATAATATTTATACGCTATATCTACACCAACCATGTCGAAGTAAGACTCATAGCTTGCACTTGCAATAACCTCATTTTCAAAATGATGTGTATATTTTACATAAGGTAAGTATGTACTATAGATATGATCGCTACCTAATTGAAGCAAACCCTCATCTAGTATGTAAGCCCCTTCAATACGCCATTTTTTCATAAGTGTTTGTGTAAACTTTGTTGTTCTTTCTATACCTGAGATAACCGGTGCATACTTAACGTATCCATTTTCATCATAACTTTTATTTCCTGATGCCATATTGACATCACTATAGGGTAGATTTTTCCAGTACAATTTACCACTTATGTCATTGACAATGACAGATAACGAAAAATCATTATATCTAGAAAATAAAGAAATGTGCGTGGTATATCCATACGATGTTACCCTGTCTACATCTAACTCATAAAGATAATTTTCTGTATAAAGGTACCTTGAATGTAGGGTGAAATCATAATCACTTTCATTCACTGCACTGGCATCTCCTGAAACATTCCCATGTTGTGTTTCTGTGCCATACAGTAATTCTACTGCCCCACCTAAACGGATATTCCACCCATTTTTCTCATATACTGAAATGCTATTGGCAAACATCACACCATGTACTTCAAAACCTTCTATTTCTAAACCTAAATTATATTGTTTACCCAATGTTAAATCTAAGTCATTACTAGCCTGATTAACAAGAAGCATCGTATCTGATGATGTTTCTATCACCGCTTCTTTTCGGTAAGTATACCCTACGTACCCTAGGCCATCTATATACGTTCCCACATCATACCGTATGTCTCCCACAGCAAAATAGTCTGAACGTTGATGATGAAAATCTCCATGAAAATCATCAAATAAACCTTCTAAAGAAAACGCATCATTTGCTAAGAGTGTCTGTGTGTTGATAGATAAGTGATTGGGATGTTTCGTGATATCGTTAGGGTTGAAAAATGAGAGTGAGTCAGCAGATGCTGACTCACTTAAGAGGAGTATCCCCATACAAAGTATGAGTATTTTTTCTTGACTATAGGAGTGATTCAAAAGAACCATCTATATATTTAATCACAGGTACATCTTCACGATCTTCAAATGTTCCAACCAATGACCCATCTTTAGTCACTTTACTTGTACCGTCTGTTACAAGACTACCATCAGTGATCTTAAGATCAGCACGAAGTCCAGTATGTGTTGTGACTTCAACATCACCATTATCCATCTCTGTATCAAAGAGTGCAGACATATTGATCACTGTAGTGCCATACGTATATGATGCACCTAGTGTATTGTTGGTCGCACTGTTTTCAAATGTTAATGTAGCAAGCATCTCTGGACGCTCAGGNATTTGAAGCTTACCATCAAATCTTACATCAACAAGTGGAGTCTCGTTACTGTCTANATCCATAGTAGCTGCATTTAGCCATTTAGCATTCAGTGTACCTTCCATAGCTGCACCTGTTCTTGAAATAGCCCCTGCGAACGTAATGTCACTTGGGAGCCAACCGCTGTTTGCTATTTCGATATTATTGTCATTCCAATTATAAATACTTGAAGTAACCTGACCTGATACACATGATGCTGTATAGTCTAAATTTGTAAGAATATCATTATATTGAACATCACCAGCTATAGAGTCAAACCAAAAATTAGTATTTGAATATCCACTCGGTTGATATGTGATGCCATCATAATCGAATGTTACACCCGAAACATTCACAGGAGAGTAATCACTACAGCCAAAGTAAACACTAAATCCACTTTCTGCTACTTCATAAATCCCACCTTTGTCTGCTAAACCAGTATTTTGTACGTAGTTATTAATGGTGATTGAACCATCAATTGTGTATCCACCAACAACACCTTGTATAATAATATTATGAAGTTTGAAATAATTCAATACTGGCTCAGTATTTCCAAATTCATCAGTTGTACCTTCTGTATAAGCCAGTTCAGCATTAGCTTCAGTTAACTGGATAGTTGTACCATTACTTGCAACTGATCCTGAAATACTCAGATCTGCACCTGATGTGGTTTTTGTCACGGATATTTCACCTTCAAAGCTTTGACTATCTGTTACTCCTTCTTCTACCAAGCCATCATGTGTTAATGGTGTTGTACCATTCACTACCATAGTTAATGTACCGGCAGTATATAACTCTGCTTCTGCATTATCCCCAAGAAGTACTGCAGGGATAGAAACTGTACCACTCCATTTTTGTGTTCCATCTCCAAAAGAATATGCCCAGTTGCCAGGCGAGGTTTCTGTAATAACACTATAATTAGTTAAGCTATTTTCTAACATATATCCAATATCATCAGCAATATAGTTTAAAAAATCACCCATTACTCCTATGTTCATTGCCACACCATTCAAGGCTGCATCCATTGACTGTGCTTCAGTATCAAGGAAACCAGGTGTACCACTGTTGTCATAATCTACAACACTCATTGCCTGTGTACGTAGCTCAGTGAAAAGTTCTTTTGCTTCATCAATGTCGCTTAAAGCAGCAGGATTTTCCGGTGGAATATAAGTACCATTATTATCTGTAAGGTTATTTGTAAGGTTTGCATCATCCATTACTGTTGTTAATGCGCTCACGGTAGCATCTGCACTACCATCTGCAGTACCGTCTGCAAGTTCTGCTGCTAGTGCCTCTGTTATATCTATCACAGAAGTTGTATTGTCTTCATCTGCTAAAGTATGAATAGCATCTATGATGGCAGCTGATGTACCTTCTATAGGGCTATCTGCAATCGGGTCAACACCAAAAAGAAGTCCGACTTCATCTCTGGCATCATCAAATTCAGTTGCCGTTACAGCGGAAATATCACCACCTGCCTGCTCTTCTGCTCTTTGATATACGATTTCTGTAAGTGGAGAAATATGCACAGTTTGATCTACTCCTGCTTCGACATTGGCTAGTGAATTTAATGTTACTTCACTTCCACAAGCCACTGCCTCAGCTATAGGTGTAGCTGGATTCCACATCGTTGAGTTACCATCTTGACATGTTACATTCACTAACACGATGCCAGTATGTGCAACATTAAGTGCATATGAACCATCTGTTGTGCTTGTTCTTCCTTCTCCAAGAGGTGCTCCACTTGCATCTGTTGCTGTCACGACACCATTTAAGATCAAATCATCATCTGCAATACCGCTAATCTTAGCACTCGTTGTACCAGTATCAACCTCACCTGGAGTACTTCCCCCACCACATCCTACGAAAGATATTAATGCCAGAGTGGCAATACTACTTAAAACAATTTTACTTTTCATCTTGTCCCTTTTTTATAAAAATTTTAATAACGGGAAATATTCTAGCGAAAAAATGTCAAATAATTGTCAAATAAATAAAAATAATTGATTAATTTTTAAGCTCTTCTAACTTCGCTTTAACAATGCTTGCATGTTCTTTAACTCTTACTTTTGTCCATACAGCAGCCACTTTTCCATCAGGGTCTATGATGAACGTACTTCTTACTACACCCATGTACTCTTTACCCATGAACTTTTTGAGTTGCCAGACACCAAAGGCATTACAGAGTTCTTTCTCTTCATCTGCTAAAAGTGTAATACTAAGCTCTTTTTTCTCTATAAAACTTCTATGTTTTTTAGGGCTATCTGGGCTCACACCTAAAATCATGGCTCCCATATCTACAAACTCAGGCTCTGCTGCTGTAAAGTCACACGCTTGTGTTGTACATCCTGGTGTGTTGTCTTTAGGGTAAAAATAAAGTACTATCCATCCGCCTTTGATGTCTCTTAGACATATCTCTTCCTCATCTTGATTGGGTAGACAAAAGTCTGGGGCTTGTGTTCCTACTTCTAGCATGGTGCATCCTTATAGATTTTTCGATAGTATATCAAATGGAAAATGAAAAAGAAATATTATTAGCAGAAATTGAAAAACTCATCTCTTATGGCAGAGATGAGCCCACTATAAACCCTGACTTGTTGGCATACTTGGAAGTGGAAGACCTCATCAACACAAAAGCTAAACTCCTTGAACGTGTGGGGAAACTCTCTGAGGAAGACAAAGCGTGGTTAGAGCAGTTTAAAAAGTACGATTGATTATTTTCGAAAATCTATTGATTTATCAAACTCGATATTGTACTTTTTAAGTATCTCGCTTTGTTTGGCTTGTGCCTCTTTTTTATCTATGATCACTTTCACTCCATCTTTGTCCTCTAGGACAATATAGGTACCTTCTGATCCTTGCATCATCTGGTAAAACTCCTGGAAGTTTTTAAAGGCTTGTCCATTCACTTTATCTATGGGCCACATAGCAAAGTCGTTGTCTCCTCTACTGATATCTGAAGCTAAAACTTTGAGCAGTACCACCACTTCACTTTTGTCCTCTTCTTGCCATTTCGATGCAAGATAACTCAAGGTCAAACGGTTACGATTTGTAGAACGTATAAGATTCCTGCTAAGAGGGGAAAAGACATACCCTCCATACACAAAATAGCTTGGCATCGTATCATAACGTGTGGTTTTTACCAGATACATATCATCTGCTGTATGCTTTAACTTGGTTTCAACATGCATAGGCTTTTGATCTCTTATAATCTCCAATCCAACCGTATCCCCCATCTGATACGCATCCACAAAATGATGGAAATGTGTATATTCATTCTTTCTAAACTCTACTGTACCATCATCTTCTATATTGTGTCCATCCACAGCGGTTAAAATGTCTCCTTCATAAAGTAAGCCTGAAAATGATGAATTGTGTACCACTTTATTGATGAGTTTTCCAGAAGTATTTTCATCTAGTCCATAGTATCTTCGTATGGTGGGGTTTTCTAATTTTTGCGTGCCCAAACCTAAGTCTGCAAAGCCATGATACTTACTATCTTTCATATCTTCGATAAAATGTTTCACCATGTTAACAGGAACCAGATATCCTATGTTTTGAGACTTGGTGATGACTTGCATCACAACACCGACTATCTTGCCATCAGAGAGTGCTGGGCCACCTGAGTTTCCAGGATTGACTGCAGCATCAACTTGTACTGCCAAGAAAGACTCTCCACTATGTGCATAAGTATGATGCTCTATTCTAGAGACCACACCGATAGTCGCTGAGAGTGTACTCCCTCCCATAGGGTAACCGTACACTACTATCTTCTGTTCTACCTCAGGCAATACTCCAAAATCAAGCGGTTTGACCCCAGAGAAAAACTCTTCTTCCTCCACTTTTAAAAGTGCCAAGTCTACCTGATGTGAAACAGCAAACACTTTTGCTATGTAACGTTTACGTTGTCCATAACGTTGCACTTCTAAAAAAGACTGGTTGGCTACGACATGAGCATTCGTTAAGATAAGCCCACCCTTGATGATGGCACCTGAACCTGTACTACTACGTATAGATGAGTTCCAAGGCTCTTGGTAGTTTGGTATCTTGGCCGTCGTATAAATCTTGACAATAGCCTGTTTAGTCACATCTTCTTGATGATTCGTTCCCATGACAACAAGTGTACTGAGTAATATCGTTAATAATAATTTCATGCTAATCCTATAAAATCTTCTGCATCTATACAGTCTATATGTCGTTCTTTTGCCACTTTAGCCATGAGTCCTGCCTCTGTGGATGAAAGTAAATTTTTCTCTACGTCATAAAGCCTTGCTGAGCATACCCCACAGCTTGGGCTTCTGTCTTTACCTATAAAAAGGTCTATCTGTGGATTGGTGTTAAAAAAGTGATTGGCATACTCTATGACAGGGGAAGATAGGTCTTTGCCACTCTCATTTGATATGGCTTTGTCTCCATCAGGTTGACGTACCAGATCCATCGTTGGGCGGGGTGAGCCAAAAGCATCATCTTCCGGACAAAAAGGAATAACGTTTGCATCTTTTAGCTGCTCTAAAAGTTTTGTATTTTTATTGTCTGTCGCATCATAGCGACACTTTTGACCTAAAAGACAACCAGAGACAGCTATGCTTTTCATACTTAAAATACAAAGAGTAATGCATATACCCAAGCACCTGTTAACATGGTTAAGACAATACCTATAAAGGTACGCTGTCCATCTTTTTTATGGGGCTTAGAGTAAAGTCCTGGAAGTGTGGATTGTCTTTTATAACGTTTTGCATAATAGAGTGTCATTATCCACAAAAACAATGTAATAACAGAGATAATAATATGAAAGATCAATACATATAAAAGGTAATCATGTGATACAGAACTACCTTCCATAAGATTTTTATATCCACCTTCCATACGTACACCATACTCAAAAAAGCCCACAACGATCACAGAGATCCAAAAGAGTAACTTCTGCACACTTTCGTGTGCACGGTAATTCCCTTTTTTTGCAAGAGAAATCGCCCCCAAAATTAAAAAAGGCAATACCGCAACAATGACGGAAACAATATCCATAAACAAAGGTGCACGTGTACCTAAAAATCCTGCTTGAAACAAAACATCCATAAAACACTCCCAAAAATAATTATTGATACTATAGCAAAGCATATCTAAAAATGGCCTATACTATCAGTTATTATGCTAGGAAATTTATCTTATTTGTAGCAATCAAAAATGATAACATATGATGTATAACCTACCTCTAAGATAAATTCATGTATCTTCCGCAATAAAAACTATAAAGGGTTAAAATGGATTTCAGTGTAAGTTATCACCCCATTTCACAAGAACAAATGAGAGAGTGGTATTTTGATGTATTTGAAGATATTGGTGCAGCCAATACACTAAAGCTAAAGATACCACAAGAGCAGTTAAAAAATCACAGCCTCGAAGAAGTAGAAACATACTATAAAAACAAATACATAGACATGGTAAGACGCTCTAGGGATCTTGATTATAATGATTTCAATAAATGGCATGCTTATTTCATAGCTATCACACAGGGCTTTTTTGAAAAGTTTTTCTTTGTTCACGGATCTGCTATCTCTAGTATCATTGATACCGAATTTCATAACACCTATTTCTCAGCATGGGAAGATATCGTGCCAAGTGACTACATCGAAGACTTATACTCGAGCAGCAAGCTCGTAGGTCCATTTAGTGGTGGAGCATATATGTCAGCAGAGCAAGTAAAACAACTTTTAAATGCCTATGAAAATGACAGCTACATTAAAGAACTCTTAGATGAGCAATTTGAAGGTAGAAAAGTAGAAGTACTCTTGGCTGCACTCAAATATGCTAGTAAAAATAACCAAGGTTTACTTGAAGCAGCTAAAGTCATCGACCAGAGTGAAGAACTTTTTGAAGAACCAGAGTGTTTTTCAAACGTTTTCAACTGTGATGTCATGAGTGCTGCGGTCTACACGTCAGACTTAGCTGCTCACTATGATGAAATATACAAAGGTACAGGAGACTAATCTCTCCTTACCTTCAAGGTATCACAATGACACTAATCCCACAAAATACTATCAACGAAGAGAATATTGAGATACTCGTAAGAACATTTTACCCTCAGGTACTCAAAGATCCAATACTCGCACCCTTTTTTATAGAGAAACTTGGAGATGACATCAAAAGTGAAATGTGGGAGGAACACTTACTGCTTTTAACAGAGTTTTGGAAGTTTGTTGCCTTGGGGTATGATGAGTATAAAGGTAACCCCCTACAACCCCACCTACATATACAAGGTCTCAACCGTGATGCCTTTGCCACTTGGCTAAACCTTTTTCATCAAACTGTAGACCAGGTTTATACTCCTTCAGTCGGCGAATACTTTAAACAAAAAAGTACTGATATTGCCCAAAACTTCATGCGCAAACTAAGCTTATAGAGTTCCAATTTCTACCCATTACTCTAAATCGGACAAATTTTGTGTGTTTCATTTTATCTCAGCTAAACCCTAATAAATATTTCATAGATTAACACTAAGTAACTCTTTTACAAATTTTGTTATTATGCATTTGAAATAGAGGTCTTATTGTGTTACACTATAGGCCTCTTATTTGTTTTATACTTAAACAAATGCAGATATATATGATAACTTACTTCTCGTTCTAGAAGTCATGTTATAGAAATAAATAGACTTTAATTATAACTTAAGTTTTTATTTATTATAAGTATATATAATTTATTTTACTGGAGTTTTTATGGAAAAACTAGTTTTATTCATTCCGTTTATACCTATCATGATCGCTATTTTGATAGGCTTCTTAAATAAAAAAGAGCATATGCCTAAAGTGGCTATCTTTTTTTCATCTCTCGTTGCACTTTTAGCCCTTTATGGTACTTATTATGTGATGAGTACTGATGAAGCTATTTATGGTTTTGGAGGCTTACTTGTATTCAATGAACTCTCAGCCATCCTTGTACCTTATGTTGCCATACTTGGTCTTGTGATACGTAAGTACTCTACTAAGTACATGTGGGATGAACCTGGATATAAAAGATTTTTTATACTCCTAAACTTTATATTCTCAGCCATTTATCTACTTGTTATGAGTAATAACCTCATTATTTTGACTATTGCATGGCAGCTTATGAGTATTGCACTCTATCTGCTTATCTCATTTAATGTTGAATCAAAGTCTGCCATTAAAAATGGTGGATGGACCATGCTTGTACATAAGCTGGCAGACCTTTTCTTCATCATAGCAGTCATCCTTACTTATAAAACATTCGGAAGTTTTGATTTAGCAGAGCTTAGTCAAATATGGCTAGAAATGTCGGCTAACCCAATCGATGACCCTAGCATTTATGCTATAGGTTTCCTCTTCTTATTTGCTGCGATGATGAAATCAGCGATCATACCTTTTCACCTATGGTTGCCATATACATCAGAGGCACCTACTCCTGTTTCTGCACTGATGCACGCAGGTGTTGTAAATGTTGGTGGAATCTTACTCAATAAAATGGCATTCTTACTACTCTTAACACCAGCGGTACTCAATGTTGCCTTTGTTATGGGACTTATCACTGCTGTGTTTGCATCCATACTGATGCTCGCAGTATCAGATATCAAGCGTTCACTGGGTTACTCTACTGTTGGACAAATGGGTTATATGATCATGGAAGTTGGTCTAGGGGCATTTAGTCTTGCTATCTATCACCTTATGGTACATGGTATCTTTAAAGCGTCTTTATTCTTAGAGTCTGGAAGTCTAATCAATCAGGCAAGAAAAGACCCAAATGTGCCTAAACGTCTTTCTTCGGAAATATTCTGGAAAGAGAAACCTCAATACAATAGTATAAATATGTTCCGTATGATCGCTTTCTTTACCGTACTACCAGTCATTGTTTTTGTTGGCGTGAAATTATTACTTGGAGAAGATTTCTTCCACTTTAATTCGGCGACACTTATACTTGCATTTGCATGGCTTACAGGGACACAACTCTTTTTGTCTTTCTTTGAAGTATCTAAAGCAAATTCACCTAAAGTGATTCTTGCGCTTATCAGCTCCTTTATTATCGTCTTATTCACTTACGAATTTGTGGGACTGGCCCTTGAACACTTCCTGTATGGCAAACACGGCGCTCTCTTCTATGAAGTTGCTACACTCCATGTAAGTGGTACTATGACACTACTTATGTTGTTAGCTATCATGATCGTGGGTTGGTACTTTACGTACAAGCAACACTTTGTGGGCATACCTATAGGTGAACACAAACCCAATAAATCTAAATGGCGCATATACAAGATGTTGGCAAAAGAAGGCTACATCTCAGATATGTATGTCAAATATTTCAAAATATTTTAGGGAGGGGTGTAAATGTTACTAGATATAATTTTATTATTTTTGTTTGCGGGAGTACCATACTATGTCTTTTTTGAAAAGACAAATATCTTAGGAAAAGATAAGGTATTTATCTTGGCTGCACTTCTTGTGATCGTGGGGATGATCGTATCCAATAAGTTTCCACAAGAGATCTCTATGCCAGTCATCATTGTTGCGTTCATTGCTTCACTGTTTTCTTTATATAAGGCAAATAAGACCACAAACCTTTATAAATTAACCTATTATATACTCTTCTTTAATGCGCCTCTACTCATTATGTTTAAAACAAAAGAGAGCATCTTATATGGAATAGCCCTTCTTGTAACACTTTTAGGTGTCTACCTCATGGGAAGATACTATGAGCGTAGTTACGGAAGTGCGAATTATCAATCAGTGAGCGGTATTACACTTGTGACACCCTATGCAGGGCTTATTTTAACCATTTATTTTACAGCTTTGGCACTCTACCCACCATTTCCAAATGCACTACTGTTTTTAAATGGTATTCTCAATTCAGATACACATGTCATGTGGTATCTCGTTGTGATAGTCATATTTTTTGGAAACTTTCTTATCGCTATGCGGGTGATGGCAAAAACAGTCTTTGGAAAGCCAAATGACAATGTACACTACATTGATGTTGCAGTCAAAGAAAGATTCGTACACTTAGCTATATTTACACTATTATTAGTCCTTAGTATTGTAGGACTGGGGGAGCTACTATAATGAGTATATTAGAAAAATTAAATGCGATAAAAAACACCGTACCACACTATTGGCCTATAGGTGCATTTATCCACCATAATCCACTCAAAGGTTTTGAAGGTCTGAACTTTAAAGAAGGTCTGGACAAAGCACAAAGTATCTTTGGTGGTAAAGTCTATATGGATCCAGAGTATTACATTGCACTTTATAACGAAGGGAAAGTAAAGCCCGAACTATTAGAGAAAAACTTACTGAGACCTCTTCAGGAGGCAAAGTTAGAAGAGTATGCAGAGCAAGCCAAAACTTTCATGCTAGAAGTCAGTCCAGAGTGGAATGGACTCAGAAGTTATGAAGCGTTAAAAATACATGAGATAGATGAAGCGTTACAAACCTATCTTGAAGACAACGCTATCTCCATGCATACAGAAAAGTGGATAGAATCACTTACAAAACATATGACCCTCTATGAGATTCATGATGCACTCTTTGGAACCAGTGAAAAAGAACTCATAGAAAAAGATGTCATCGAGTTCATCTCACGTTTTCTTGATCAACAGCAAACCACACTCAGCATGGAAGACAGAGATCTTGGTATGTTCAAAACCTTCCAGCTCTATGAAAATATTGATTATATTATTGACGTAGAGGATTTTGTACAGGAGTCTCTTGAGAAATTAAAAGTAGAAGATGTACAAGAGTATTTCCTCACACACATACTCAAACTCCATGGATGGGCGGGGTATATCAAATACCGTTCCGAAGACCCAGAGTATTTTGCACAACAAGAGCATCCTTCCACTCTTATGGACTATATGGCTATCAGATTGCATTTTGAGCTAAAGTATATGCAAAAAGAAAAGATCAATGATTTTGATAAGCTCAATGCCTATATCAAAGAGAACACGCCTTATGCGATATTAAAACTTCTACAGGCAAAAGGTAAACTCACTGGTACGTATAATGATGCCATGGAAGAGCATCAAGACTACCAAGAGATCTTAGATGCCTATATCAAAGATGAGATCAATCTAAATTCACTTCAAGTACAACTTGCTAAAGAGAAGTTTCCCTCACTTGATATGACACTCATAGAGTTTTCAAACTTTGCGACTTTACTTAAAAAAGAAGAAGGGTTTCTCTGGCTCAAGTCTCTAGAAGATACCTATATCGCTGAACATGTAGATGAATTTACATCCACGCATGACTATGATAAAAAGCCTATATCCTCAACTATATTTTGTTTGGATGTAAGATCAGAAGTAATGCGTAGAAAAGTAGAAGAGTCTGGCCCATATAGCACGTTTGGTGCCGGTGGATTCTTAGGTATCCCTATCTCTTTTGTTGAATTTGACAAGGCACATGCACTGGCACTCGCTCCCGCAGTCATCAAACCTCAAAATATTGTTTTTGAAATACCGGTTGAATCTCATGAAGAGTATAATTCAAAAAAAGGTGTGAACAAGACATTCAAAAAAGTACTGAGTGACCTTAAAAACAACCCTTACACACCCTATATCATGGTAGAAGCCATCGGATGGATGTTTGGTCTAAAACTTTTTGGAAAAACATTTTTCCCACAAAAGACCAATAAACTCTTTTCGAACATGAAGCCTAAAAAGCCTAAAACAACGTATACCATTGATAAGCTGACCATTAATGAGATTGAAAAATATGTCAGAAGACTCCATACCAACATTATCAATGAAGTGTTAACTACCCAATCAGATACCGTACTGAATAAAGATGAACTCCTCATCTTATGGGAGCATCTTGTTTTTGGTAAAGACTTATGCATTAGAATCTCACAAGATATCATAGATGACCTGCAACAGGCCTATCACATCACACCTGAAGACTATGCACTTCAAAAAGGAAAATTGACACAGGTTGGATTTACCATAGATGAACAAGTCATGTACATAGACAACCTTCTCAAAATGATAGGTCTACACAAAGACTTTCCTAAGTTTGTGGTTATCTCTGGACATAAGAGTCTCTCAGACAATAACCCTTTTGAATCTGCACTAGATTGTGGTGCCTGTGGAGGTAGTATCTCTTTGCCAAATGCAAGAGCACTCTCTATGATCGGTAACAAACCAGAAATACGAGAAAAACTCATCGAAAAAGGCATAGATATCCCTGAGGATACGAAGTTTATACCTGCACTGCATGTTACCACTACCGATGAAATGACATTTTATGACACACATTTACTAAGTCCTTCAGAGTTAGAGATCTTTTCCAAAATGGAAGAAGATTTCAAAAAGGCATCTTTAGCAGCAAGAGAGGAAAGAGCCTTAGACCTACCTAATGCCAAGACGCAAGAAGATCTTTTCATTAAAACGATGGATTGGTCTGAACCAAGACCAGAATGGGGTCTAGCGGGCAATATGGGAGTCTTTGCAGGGCCAAGAGACTCATGTAGACATATAGAGTTTAGAAATAGACTTTTCTTACATTCTTATGACTCTACCATAGACAATGAGAACGCAGATATACTGACACGTATCTTTAATGGACCTCTAGTTGTTGGTGAGTGGATCAATCTGGAGCACTACTTTGCTACTGTGGACAACAAGGTCTATGGTGCAGGCTCAAAGGTCTATCATAATGTTGTCTCAAAGATCGGTGTCTATAACGGGAACTACAGTGATTTAAAAATAGGTCTTCCCACACAAAGTGTGCTTGAAGAAGGTAAAGCCTACCATGAACCTGTACGTCTACTCACATACATGGAAGCGCCACTAGACACAGTAGCCGCAGCGGTTGAGAACTCTGTAGCTAAAGAGTTTATCTTGAATGAATGGATAAGACCTATCATCATAGACAAAGCAGCTAAAAAAGTTTACTCGTATGAGTTTGGTGAATTTATTGTTATCAAAGAATTGGACTAACCATAAAAGACGAAAAAATGAAGGACGAAAAAATGTATAAAATACATATAGAAAATGAATGTAGATGTTTTAAAAAGAGTAACTTTGAAAATGATCTTACTTATAAAGACAAAGCAGATGCACAACAAAAAGCAAAAACAATGGAGTGTCGCATGAACCAAGAGTTCTGTCATACACACTATTTTGAAGCAGAAGACAGAGGAGACGAGATCGTCATAACAAGTGTGGTACGTGCAGACTTTGAAGATGATGAGGATGAGGATTATTAATCCTCTCTGGTCTCATCTTAACCTTTCGATCCCTCTAGCCTTTTTAACCATTTTAACCTTTTAATGAAAACCTAGGCACACTCACAAAATCAAAATTCTTTTCCAACTCTGTAATAGACTTATCTATATCTTTCCCAATAAGTACCAAAAATGAACTTTTAATTTCACCATCATATTTATCATAATGTACATCCCCAAAACTACTATTTGCTATCATAGTATCTTCAATATCACTAAGATTCACTATCCCTTTTGCACGATATATATTCCTAGGTAAAGTTGTAATAAAGTTATCAAAAAGATCAAATGTCGTATCTTTAATATATACGGTTTTTGATATAAGAGGATTGCTAGACGGATCAGCTTTTTCAACATCATCAAGATTTTCTATCTCACCTAAAGAAATATCTTCAAATATCTCTTTACTCAATTCACCATGTGATGTTCTTACAAAAAAATAATTTTTAAATATCGGCACACCAGTAAGTGTATTTTTAATATTATATTTCTCTTTAATGACTGTAATATCATTTTCCAGTACTTCTAGCTCATTTCCATTTACCAAGTCACTCTTATTCAATACAAGTATATTCGAACCGCCAATTTGATACTTGAAGATATCTTCATCCATGTAGCTTTTATAGTTCTTACTGTCTATCACACATATAATGCCTTCAACAGCGATTCCTAGCGTATTTAAAGAGTAATAGATAGGAAAGGGTTCACTGGCACCTGAAGTCTCTACAAAGAGTATTTCAGGGTCATACTTTGCTACTATCTCTTGTACGCCACTCTCAAACTCTTCAGCCAACTGACAACAGATACAGCCTTCAGAGATTTCAAGTACTTCCGAATGTACATTTTTAAGAATGGTGCTATCCACCCCAATGTCACCAAACTCATTGACAATGATAGCTATTTTTTTATTGGGGAAATGTTGTTTAACGCTATTTGTAAGCATGGTTGTCTTACCTACACCTAAAAATCCTGTGATCACAAAAGAAGAAATCATACTTATACCTTAAAATATAGGGATTGTTGCATAAAAGAGATAAATGCTAAAAAAACACAATTTGATGTATTTTTTTAGTATTTATGAGGTCAATGACTGTGCAAAAAGCACAATCATTGGGGTGAACTAGATAGTTTCAAGCATTGGCTCTAAACCAACTTCTTTAGCCCATTCAGCTGTTAAATCATAAGCAGCTGAAGCAGTCTCAAGGTTTTTCTCGATCAAGTCCATTTTTTTCTTAAACTTTTTCTCGATAACTGAGTCAAGTGATGCAGTACCACCAGAAGCAACATATTTCTTAAGGAATCTATCTTTNAT
>JGI24023J19991_10001930_pt1 | contig 15488 bp, 13 predicted proteins | sample Cruoilmetagenom1_FD_19991 | JGI IMG/M metagenome (IMG submission 19991) | reverse complement strand
CGGAATAGATTTTACGTCGAGATAAGAAATCTATATTTCCTCAACAAAAAAGCTGTCAAGTATTTTTTAACTTATATTTGAATAAGGGGTGAGTAGTTACCAGATTCTTTCATTTGTTTTTATAAGATTGCCTAACGATGTGATAACGTGCCGCCATGAGCGGAGGCCTGCTTTTTAGGCCGTAGCTCATGGTGGTCACAGTTGATGACCTTGTTAGAAACAGATGATAACGCGAACAGAAATACAAGAAAACGACCTTTTGGCACGCTACCGCCCTTGGCTGAGGGAAAAGGGATGAAAACGGGACGATCCACTGGCCTTGCCCCCACCAATGTTCAATTTTTGACTGTTTTTAAACCACTTGGGTGGTTTGGTTGTTGGGCCTTTGTTAAGGCCTAACTTCACTTTGATTCCTGCGCTTCACTTGATGAACGGATTACAAGTGAAAAATAAAACTTTATAGTTATTCTTCTTTTGGTTTCTAACGTGTGAGTTAAATGGCGCCGCGCATTTTGCGGCGTCCATTTTTGAACGATTTGTTAGATTCTTTAATGTGAATTCTCATTCATCCATTTAACATGTGAAGCTAATCCATCTAAACCAGGAAATAAAGAAGCCTCATGAACACCATATCGATATAGATCTCTCTTTAATCGCTTCCTAGCATCAGCCGGAATAAGAATCTTCTCTATGTGCTCAGATTCAAAGGCTTGACTAGGGTGGCCTGGATGGAATGTAAATAAACCATTCTGTACAATAATTCTCTCAGTAACATGACTTGGGATATAGCGCACTGGTTCCCCAGTCAAGTTAAGTGGTTCTTTGTCGTTATCGATATTAACTAACATTTGCTTTTCCTGGTTCAGGACATAAATAATACAAGGTTCATTACTGGCTTTTTTTACTGAAAAGTAGGCTGCAACTAATGGGTTTCTTGTCCAATCAAGAAGTCTCGTTGGTAGTCCGTGATGTTGAGCCAGAGCTAACCACTCCCAATTATTGTTTGGCCTAGTTGTGATAAATGGTAGGGCGCGTTCCTTAAATGTTTTAAGTATCCTATTTTCGACATTGGAATATGAATCACCATCTTTTAATTTAAGGCGTCCAAGCGTAGTGATTAACTCGTACTCAACGCTGCTTACACCTCTAAATATCGTATATTGTGGATCATATAGCTCAAATTGACTATGTAGCTCACCTAATGTACGTCTTGTGACTATGCTCATATTATCCTTGTATTGAATCTAACGTTTGCATGTGGGGCCGTTCACTGCGTAGCGAAGCGGAGCAGTGAAACGGTCCCACCACGATGCGCTTGTTATGTGTTTATTTAACAATACACTTGCCATAATACTGTGACGCTAGTAGCTCACCATACATAACTGTGTTTCGACTATGAACTGAATTTAATTTACTATCTATTGCTGTTGACATAATATTGCCTGTGGCCGTAATTTCGAGGAAAGCCACTCTATCTTTTGCCTCTAGCGCTTTTACTTCAGAACTGCCTGCATTGCCTAATAAATAACTTTTGCCAGTGGCACGGTCAATAATAAAATTTAATTCAAATTTTTCAGTAACTTTGTGATTACCCTCTATATTGCTGTAACTAGTGTAATTACATGAATAATTGATGGTTTCTGCATTTACGCTAAAAGGAAGCAATAACAATAATGCTGGTAAAATCCTCATAGTCTTTTCCTTATTCACATAACAGTTATTTAGACGAACGTTCATAATTTACCTTATTAGACGAACGTTCGCCTAATACCCGATTTAGCTGATAAAACGACCCTTTGTATTACTGTGGTTTATAGACCCAACTCCTTCTGTCCCGCCCCATCCCCTTTGATACCGCGTTGTGATGTCCTTGGGGAGGCACTTTTTGGATACTTTTTGGTGCTTCAATAAAGTATCTCGGCTGCACCGTAGAACCCCTTTGGGTTTCATTCGGCACTACTTCGCTATCGCTCAGGTCGTCCACCGAGAACGGACTTAAAATCCAGTCGTCGCAGCAGCGACACCAATATAAATATATCCCCTCACCCCAACCCTCTCCCTAAGGGAGAGGGAGTAACAAACCGGCATCGACGATAGTCGATTCATTTTAATTCCCCCAGGTGGCATCCCGAGATTGCCGCGTCGCAAAAACACACCTCGTTTATGCCCTCCGGGTGCAATGACAGGTTGTTTCTGATCACCCCACCCTAGCCCTACCCCTGCAAGGGGAGGGGACCTATTCTATATAAATAACACACCCCAATTCCCCCATAATACGCCCATATATTCCCCCCTGACTACTGTCAGAATTGGCACCTACGCCACCCAGCCACAATTGATGATTTAAACCACCCCCAAACCAGTTATAATGCGCCGTTTTCGCGACAGGAGACCGGACCATTCCAAAGGAATGGCAGGAGAAAACATGAAAAAACCCCTCGTTGGTATCGTCATGGGCAGTAACAGTGACTGGAAGGTGATGAGTCAGGCTGTCGAAGTGCTGAAGGAATTTGGTGTGCCCCATGAGGCTAAGGTGGTCTCGGCCCACCGCACACCGGACCTGCTGTTTGAATATGCTGAACAGGCCGAAGAACGGGGCCTGAAGTGCATTATCGCCGGGGCCGGTGGCGCGGCCCATCTACCGGGGATGCTGGCGGCCAAGACCATTGTGCCGATACTGGGTGTGCCGGTGACCTCCCGTGCCCTGAAGGGTCTGGATTCCCTGCTCTCCATCGTACAGATGCCCAAGGGTATTCCGGTGGCGACCTTTGCCATTGGTGAGCCCGGTGCCGCCAATGCCGGTCTGTTTGCGGTTTCCCTGCTGGCCGGGCACGATGAGAAATACGCCAAAAAGCTCAATACCTTCCGCAAGAAGCAGCGCACCAAGGTGCGCGCCATGAAACTGCCCAAATGATGATCCTGCCCGGCAGCACCCTCGGTATGCTCGGTGGCGGCCANNTGGGCCGNATGTTCACCATCGCTGCGCGCAATATGGGCTACGAGGTGATTGTGCTCGATCCTGACAAGGACAGCCCGGCNGGCAAGCTCGCGACGGACCATATCTGCGCAGCCTATGANGATGCCACGGCCCTCGACACACTNAACAAACGTTGCGCCGCCATCACCACGGAATTTGAAAACATCCCGGCTTCGATCCTCGAACAACTGGCCGCCAGTAGCCCGGTGCGCCCCGGCGCTACCGCCGTGACCATTACCCAGGACCGCATCCACGAAAAGACCTTCTTGCGTGATCAGGGCTTCCCTACCGCACCATTTGCCGTCATTAATTCAGANGCTGATCTGCAACAGGGGCTGCAAGGNATCACCACCCCGGCCATTCTCAAGGTGTCGCGTTTTGGTTATGACGGCAANGGCCAGTATTCGGTTAAATCCGAAAGTGATTTACAGGCCGGTTGGCAGTCCCTTGGCGGTAATGAATGTGTGCTNGAACAACGGATGCCGCTGGATGTNGAAATCTCGGTGGTGTTGGCCAGAAGCACCACCGGTGAAACCACACCCTTCCCGGTGGGTGAGAACAGTCACGTCAATGGTGTGCTGGACGTGAGCATCGTCCCCGCCCGCGTCGATGCGGCCCTCTGCGACAAGGCCATCCAGATGGCCACCGAGATTGCCGTGGCGCTGGATTATGTCGGCGTGATGGCGGTGGAATTTTTTGTCTCCAACGGCGCGTTGCTGGTCAACGAGATTGCCCCACGACCGCATAACAGTGGCCACTACACCCTGGATGCCACGGTCACCTCCCAGTTCGAACAGCAGGTGCGGGCCGTGTGTGGCCTGCCGCTGGGGGATACCCGCCTGTTATCCCCGGTGGTGATGGTCAATATGCTCGGCGACCTGTGGCACGACGGCCAGCCGCCGAAATGGGACAAACTGTTGTCACACAGCAATGTTAAGTTGCACCTGTATGGTAAACACCAGGCGCGGCCCGGCCGCAAGATGGGTCATTACAATGTGCTGGCCAGCGAACTGGATTCGGCCCTGCAACTGGCGCGAGATATCCAACAGCAACTTGAAACCCCATAAGGGCACATCTAAAAATGCACTTTTTCCGCGATAGCGGCGTCAGCCCCGTGCTCGAACACCTGGACGGCACCTTGTCCTCATGTATTATCTATACACTGCGGTTCTGCGCGCGGCGCTTCCTTGCTCTCACGAACCTGTGCCCTCCGGGTGAAAATTACTATTTTTAGACGTACCCTTAAGTCATTATTAAACCGCCCTTGCATCCCGGCGACTTGACCCCATTATTCAGAAAAATTTAATCACACAGGAATAACCGCGTGAACAATCCGAAAAACTCAGTAGTACGTAATCTATCCCTTGGTCTTATGTCGCAAACCATCTTCTGGAGTCGCTGGTTGCAGGCGCCGCTGTACCTGGGCCTGATCGTCGCACAAGGCGTGTATGTCTATCACTTCATGGTGGAACTGTCCCATCTGGTGGCCGGCGCCGCGAAGATCGGTGAAACTGAAATCATGCTCATCGTGCTGGGGCTGATCGACGTGGTGATGATCGCCAACCTGTTGATCATGGTGATCATCGGCGGTTATGAAACCTTTGTGTCGCGCCTGAATATCAGGGAACACCCGGACCAGCCGGAGTGGCTGTCCCATGTAAATGCCGCCACCATGAAGATCAAACTCGCCATGGCGCTGATCGGTATATCCTCAATCCACCTGCTCAAGACCTTTATCAATGCCGAGCAACTGCCCTTCAATACTATCATGTGGCAAGTGCTGATCCACCTGACCTTTGTCGTTTCCGCCATCGCCATGGCCTATACCGACCGCATCATGACCCGCACGCTACTGGATGCACACGGCCGGGCTGAACACTAAGCAGAACTATCTACAACTTCATAACCTGGATAAGATCTACAGGAATCCAGGTTATGAATTCCCTGCTTTGTTTGCTCGGCAAATACAAAAAAAATACACCGCTTGATTGCTCCTCAGCCTATCCAGGCAAACCAGTCATAGCTTCTAATACATACCGCAACGCCCCTTGCCCGGTATACAAACACCCATAAGCAATTGCTTATTATTCACATCATAATTATTGAATTTACTTTATGGTTGATCACTCTATACTTCTTCCCAATCTTAATCCCACGGGTTCAGTCAAGTTTTATATGGCTATAAAACTAATGGGTATTAAGTACTGATTACTAACATAAAAACTGACTCTCAGGAGGCCTTGCAATGGCTAAGAAATATGATGCGGGTGTAAAAGAATACCGCGAAACGTACTGGATGCCGGATTACACGCCGAAAGACACAGATCTTCTGGCTTGTTTCAAAATCACTCCTCAGGAAGGGGTTCCTCGCGAAGAAGTTGCAGCCGCCGTTGCCGCTGAATCTTCAACTGGTACCTGGACCACCGTATGGACCGATTTGTTAACCGATCTGGATTACTACAAAGGCCGTGCGTACGCGATTGAAGACGTACCGGGTGATGACACCTGTTTCTATGCCTTTGTTGCTTACCCAATCGACCTGTTCGAAGAAGGTTCTGTTGTAAACGTACTGACTTCTTTGGTTGGTAACGTATTCGGCTTTAAAGCCCTGCGCGCACTGCGTTTGGAAGATATTCGCTTCCCAATCGCTTACGTTTTAACCTGTAATGGACCACCACAGGGTATCCAGGTTGAACGTGATATCCTCAACAAATACGGTCGTCCTCTGTTGGGTTGTACTATCAAACCTAAACTGGGTCTGTCTGCCAAGAACTACGGTCGTGCCTGTTATGAAGGTCTGCGTGGCGGTCTTGATTTCACTAAGGATGACGAGAACGTTAACTCACAGCCATTCATGCGCTGGCGTCACCGTTTCGACTTCGTGATGGAAGCTATCCATAAAGCCGAAGCCGAAACTGGCGAACGTAAAGGTCACTACCTGAACGTTACTGCCCCGACGGCTGATGAAATGATGCGTCGTGCTGAATATGCGAAAGAAATTGGCGCACCTATCATCATGCATGACTACCTGACTGGCGGTCTGTCTGCTAATACTCAGCTGGCTCAGTGGTGTCAAAACAACGGTATGCTGTTACACATTCACCGTGCCATGCACGCGGTACTTGACCGTAACCCGCACCACGGTATTCACTTCCGCGTACTCACTAAAGTATTACGTCTGTCTGGCGGTGATCACCTGCACTCAGGTACGGTTGTTGGTAAGCTGGAAGGCGACCGCGATGCAACTGGGCTGGATCGACATCATGCGTGATAGCTTCATTAAAGAAGATCGTTCACGTGGTATTTTCTTCGATCAGGACTGGGGCTCTATGCCTGGTGTTATCCCTGTTGCATCTGGTGGTATCCACGTGTGGCACATGCCTGCGCTGGTTAGCATCTTTGGTGATGACTCTTGTCTGCAGTTCGGTGGCGGTACATTGGGTCACCCCTGGGGTAATGCTGCTGGTGCGGCTGCTAACCGTGTTGCGGTTGAAGCCTGTGTTGAAGCGCGTAACTCTGGTGTTGAACTTGAGAAAGAAGGTAAGGATATTCTTACCACTGCTGCGAAACACAGCCCAGAGCTCAAGATTGCCATGGAAACCTGGAAAGAAATCAAATTCGAATTTGATACTGTGGACAAAATCGACGTCGCACATAAGTAACAGGACCGAGTCACGAGGGACGAGTAACGAGGACAACATCCTTGATACTCGTAACTCGGTACTCGTCACTTGATTCCAGAGCGTTTACAAAACAAATGAAATCGAATTCGTAACTGAATTTTGGAGAACTAACATGAGTGATGTACAAGATTACAAATCAAGCTTAAGCAATGCTGCTGTAAGCCGTAAATATGAAACGTTTTCATACCTGCCACCTTTGAGCAAAGAGTCTACTCGCGCTCAAATTCAATATATCGTTGATAAAGGCTGGAACCCAGGTATTGAACACACTGAACCAGAAAATGCGATCAGCAACTACTGGTACATGTGGAAACTGCCTATGTTTGGTGAAACTGACGTTGATGTCATTTTGGCTGAAATTGAAGCTTGCCACAAAGCTCACCCGAAGAACCATGTTCGTCTGTTGGGCTTTGACAACTTTGCACAATCTGCTGGTGCTGCAATGGTTGTCCACCGCGGTGAGTCAGTTTAAGGCTGACTGGTATTAACCGCATGTAATATGAAAGCCCCTGTCTGGCAAAATGCTGTCAGGGGCTTTTTTTACACCAGATCTATAAGCTTGCCATCCATGGTGTTGACCGTATATAACAGCAAACATCCTGCATAACACTAAATATTGAGTAAGATCACATGGCAAAACCAGATAAGTACGTAGGCATCAATAATGATATTAATGGCGGCATGACCACTATTGGCAAAATCATTCGTGATGCGTGGGTATTCAGTTTGATACCGGAAACCGAAACCTGTGAAGGTTGGAACCTGGCCGGGATTGACGCCTTGTTACAGAAGACGAATGCCGAGTGGGACAAATATGGCTGTTTAGTCAGCCATTTACCTGAAGACTTGCGTGACCGTCATGAGCGTATCCATAGCGAGGCCATTGACAAAGCCCGTGCTGCCGGCTGGTCGGGCGAAATTGAAACAGATGATGAAAAGTAACATTAAACAAATGAAGGTGCATTATGGCGACTAAAAAAGAAACCAGTGTCGATCCGAGTCAGTACATAGTTAAAAAGGAACCGTACTACGAAGCTGTGAGCGATGAAATTGATCTCTACGAAGCAGCCTATAATGTACGCATGCCCATGATGCTGAAGGGCCCAACGGGTTGTGGTAAATCACGCTTTGTTGAATATATGGCTTACAAACTGGGCAAGCCATTGATCACCGTTGCCTGTAATGAAGATATGACAGCCTCTGACCTGGTTGGTCGCTTCCTGCTCGATAAAGATGGCACCAAATGGCAGGATGGTCCGTTGACCATGGCGGCACGCATCGGCGCCATTTGTTACCTCGACGAAGTTGTAGAAGCCCGTCAGGATACAACCGTTGTGATTCACCCCTTAACGGATCACCGTCGAACCTTACCGTTGGACAAAAAGGGGGAGTTGATCGAAGCACATACAGACTTCCAACTGGTCATCTCCTATAACCCCGGTTACCAGAGTCTGATGAAAGATCTCAAACAATCTACCAAGCAACGTTTTGGTGGACTGGACTTTGATTACCCGGAAGAAAAAATTGAAACGTCTATTGTTGCCAAAGAGTCCGGTGTTGATGCAGATACCGCACACAAGCTGGTACAAATTGCACACCGCGCCCGGAATCTCAAAGGTCACGGACTGGACGAAGGTATCTCCACCCGCTTGCTGGTGTATGCAGGTCAGTTGATCAGCAAGGGCGTTGAACCCCTTGCCGCTTGCAGCATGACCATGGTCACCCCTCTGACCGATGATCCGGACATGCGCGACACCCTGAATGCAGCGGTACAGACTTTCTTTAGTTAACACTGAAAATTTAACCACCAAGGCACAAAGACACCAAGAAAACATTATTAATACTTAATTATTTTTCCTGGAATATAGAAATGATAATTAATCGGATTAATCTTACTAGTAGTAATATTTCATTAATAAAACTTGGCGTCCTGGTGCCTTGGTGGTTTAGAAGTTAATTATCATGAGCATCAAACTCGAAGATTACGAAGAACAATTAGCAGACATCGCGCCTGAAATCAGAGATGTCCTGAACGGTACCTTCCAGGAAGCGTCGCGGGTGATGTCGCCTGCCGGTTTGCAGGATTATCTCGACGGCGCCAAAAGTCTAAGCAACCTGGGGCGTGGTAAAGATCTGGTGATTTCTTACCTGCAAGAAATGCCGCTGGTTGTCAAAGAGTGCGGTGAAGACATCATTAACGACTGTCTTACGGCCGCAATGAAACTCTCATCGATGACCTCAGGTGAAGTTATTAGCCTGATGTTTAGCAGTTTGCCGACGGCTGCACGTCGTCTTGGTGATGCCGAACTCTTACGTGGTTATTTGACATTGATCCACCAGTTGGCTTCGACAGCCTCTCGTGGTGTNCGCCCTATGCTCAGTCATATTGATGAGTTATTGTCGAAACTGACCTTAAGTGGTCTGCGTCGCTGGGCCAACTTTGGTGCNCAGGCCTATCGTCGTGACTTTAATAACCTGACGTCTTACTTTAACCTGGAGTCTCAGGACAGTCGCGCGATGTTGCAAAAGGAACGTCGTGGCACCCTGTTTATTGATGTGCAACGCAAACTGAATTTCTATCTGCGCGCCTTATGGGGGCGTGACTTTTTCCTGCGCCCCACCGGGGCTGACTATACCGATTTCCGACCTTATATCGACGCGCATATACTGCATATGCCAGACGCCGTGGATGCCATTGGCGATGTCACGGGTCTGGAGCTTTACCGTGTTACGGCAGCACATATGGCCGCGCATATTTGCTATACCACTTCGCCTATCTCAGCTGAACAACTTAGTCCTGCACAAATGTTCTTTATTGGCTTGATTGAGGATGCTCGTGTTGAATACAAAGCCATTAAAGACTTCCCTGGTTTGAAAAAGCTCTGGCGTTCACTTTTAGACATGGAATATGAAGGTGATGTTGAACATCCAACGATGCTGGTACTGGAACGTATTGCGTTAATGTTACTGGATTCATCCGTTAAAAGTGATGACCATGAAATCAGTACCTTCTGCGAACAATTCCACGCCAGGATTGAAGATGAGCAGGATAATAATCAGTTCTCATGGCATATGGGCCTGGAGCTGTTCAATCTGTTTTCGACCCGTAAAGTGGTCCCCAGCTTGCGTATTTTGGAAAGAATCAGAATACCCTATCGCGATGACAATCGCTTTGTCTGGGAATTCGAAGAATTCACCTTCGACACAATGAACGAATATGTTTCTGCCAGCCAACGCCAATTACGCAAGACCGTCAGCGTGATCGAAATGGCCAACGAAGTGGATTGTGAGCTGGCCGGTGACGATGCACAGGAAATCTGGACCTGTGAAACCGAAATGTTTCCCTATGAAGACGATCTGGAAAATACCAAAAGCTTTAATGAAATGTGGGGCAAGGAACCGATCTCTGATCCTTTTCACTATCAGGAATGGGATTACCAGATTCAATTACACCGACCTGACTGGGTAACACTCTACGAACGTCGTCAACCCAAAGGAAATCCGGAAGATATTGAGAAAATTCTCACCCGGCATAAACCCATTGCCCATCGTATAAAACAGATCATCGATCTGCTAACCCCCGAAGGGGTACAACGTGTGCGCAATATGGAAGACGGTGACGAGATCGATATCAACGCGGCCATCGATGCCATGGTCTCCATTCGCATGGGTGAACAACCCAACCCGCGCATTACCATGCGTAACGTGCTAAAAAATCGAGATCTATCCGTCGTCGTGTTACTCGACCTGTCAGAATCCACCAATGAAACGATAGGTGGCTCAGACAAGACCGTACTGGAATTGACCCGCGAAGCCGCCACCCTCGTGTCGACAGCTATAAATGGTATCGGTGATCCCTTCGCCTTACATGGCTTTGCCTCCGATGGCCGTCACGATGTGCAGTATTATCGCTTCAAGGACTTCAATCAACACTTCGATGATGATGCCAAGTCCCGCCTGGCCGGTATGAAGGGTGGCCTCTCGACCCGCATGGGCGGCGCCATGCGCCATGCTGGACAACACCTGCTCAAACAACCAGAGCGGCGTAAGTTACTTTTGATCGTTACCGATGGTGAACCGGCAGATATCGATGAGCGCGATCCGCAACACCTGCGGCATGACACTAAAAAGGCCGTGGAAGAGTTATACAGTAAAGGGGTCTTGTCTTATTGCCTGACCCTCGACCCCAATGCCGACAGCTACGTGAAACGCATCTTTGGCGCGAATAATTACACCATTGTCGATAATGTGGAAAAGTTACCGGAGCAGCTGCCGGTGCTATTTGCCAGCCTGACGAAATAACCCATACAAACAAGATTGCTGGGCGGCCCTGATGGGCGCAGGCCCGGAAATACAGAAAACAAAAGGTGTCGCAAATTTAGCATCTCATCAACTAACCAACTTGCGCAGTCATATTTCGGCAACCATACTGTAATAAATGGTAGCCAACATGATAATGACATGAAATCCAAGCTCGAAGACCTGCCAACCTTTGAAACCCGCCAGACCACAGTGGAGGCTATTCACTATAATCTGGTGCAGGTGGCGCTTAAGCGACTCGGCTCCCCGCTACGTTTTACCCTGCCCAAACTGCGCACCCTGGACCTGCACCTGGAACACGAGGCCTGGATTGTGGTGGACAGGAGCCTCAACGACATCCCGGTGATGGCCTGGGTCGATTTTGACACCAAAGGACGGGCCAGCCTGCATGAAGACATCCCCTGTACTCTGAAGATCTATCACTCCCACGCCGGTATCCTCATCAAAAAGGTTATGGAAGCCATGACCCTGCTCATTGGCGAACAACTGGACTTACCAGAGGATGCGCCCGCCGTGATCCTCCCACTGGAAAGGACTGCCAAATAATTTTTCTGGGCAAAAATTCTGCAATAACCCCATAAATTATCAATTATTTCATAGATATCAGTCTATTAACTCCGATTAGTCTGGTTAATTATCAACCTATAAGATTTTACTTATCATTTTAGTCAGATCATTTGATTGTTCTTGATGAACATCGCTCTCTAGAATCCCGCCCACTCTATAGTTGTATAGTTTACAGGGTAATTACCCAGCAGCATACTCGGGTATTAACCTTACAACTTAATTGTGAATTCGTTGCCCCTTACGAACCACAACTGAGACGGTTTTAATATTCATTCTTTGTAAGGAGAGAGAAACATGGCTTTATTAGACCAAACAGGTCGTTATTCTGACCTGAGCTTGAACGAAGACGATCTGCTTGCTGGTGGCAAGCACATCCTGGTTGCTTACACCATGGAACCTGCTGAAGGCTACGGTTACCTGGAAGCGGCAGCTCACTTTGCCGCTGAATCTTCAACCGGTACCAACGTTGAAGTATCAACCACTGATGACTTCACTAAAGGTGTCGATGCCTTAGTTTACGAAATCGATGAAGCCAAAGGCTTGATGAAAATTGCCTACCCGAACGAACTGTTCGACCGTAACGTCATCGACGGTCGCACCATGATCGTTTCTTTCCTGACCCTGGCCATTGGTAACAACCAGGGCATGGGCGATATCAAGAACGCTCAAATGTTCGACTTCTACGTGCCACCTAAAATGCTGCGTCTGTTTGACGGTCCTGCAATGGACATCTCTGACATGTGGCGTGCACTGGGTCGTCCTGTCAAAGACGGTGGTTACATCGCCGGTACCATCATCAAGCCTAAACTGGGCCTGCGTCCTGAACCCTTTGCTGATGCGGCTTACCAGTTCTGGCTCGGTGGTGACTTCATCAAGAATGACGAACCTCAGGGTAACCAGGTTTTCTGCCCAATGAAGAAGGTTATTCCTTTGGTTGCTGATGCCATGGCTCGTGCACAGGACGAAACTGGCGAAGCCAAGCTGTTCTCAGCCAACATCACCGCTGACGATCACCACGAAATGTGTGCCCGTGCTGACTATGTCCTGGAAACATTCGGTGAAAATGCCTCACAGGTTGCCTTCCTGGTTGACGGTTATGTGGGTGGCCCAGGTATGGTTACCACTGCACGTCGTAACTACCCTGGTCAGTACCTGCACTATCACCGCGCCGGTCACGGTGCCGTAACTTCACCATCATCCAAGCGTGGTTACACGGCCTTTATCCTGGCCAAGATGTCACGTCTGATGGGTGCTTCCGGTATCCACGTCGGTACAATGGGCTACGGTAAAATGGAAGGCTCTGCTGACGACAAGATCATCGCTTACATGATTGAACGTGATGAGTGTCAGGGACCGGTCTACTACCAGAAGTGGTACGGCATGAAACCAACTACGCCAATCATCTCTGGTGGCATGAACGCCCTGCGTCTGCCAGGCTTCTTCGAGAACCTGGGTCACGGTAACGTGATCAACACCTCTGGTGGTGGTTCTTACGGCCACATCGACAGCCCGGCTGCTGGAGCAAAATCTCTGCACCAGGCTTACCAGTGCTGGAAAGAAGGCGCCGACCCCATCGAATTCGCGAAAGAGCATAAAGAATTTGCTCGCGCATTCGAATCCTTCGAGCACGATGCCGATGCACTCTTCCCAGGCTGGAGAGACAAACTGGGCGTTCACAAGTAAGACGAACGTTTTCAGTATTGAAAAGGACCCTCACCACTTCGGTGGGGGTTTTTTTTCTCATCCCACTACGCACAACACAAATATTCATTCCAAAGTTTATTAAAATTTTGGAATAAATATCACGACACAGGACCACGCAAATGAGCAATCAAGAAAACAACATCGATATCGAACAATACAAAATTGATGCAGAACCTTATTACGAGCCACAAAGCAATGAAGTGGCTTTATACGAAGCGGCTTATGATGCACGACTGCCGGTGATGATTAAAGGTCCGACTGGCTGTGGTAAATCACGCTTTATTGAACACATGGCCTGGAAACTGAAAAAGCCGCTCATCACGGTCGCCTGTAACGAGGACATGACCGCCTCGGATCTGGTGGGTCGTTATCTGCTGGATGCCAGTGGTACACGCTGGTTAGACGGTCCCTTAACCACCGCCGCGCGTATGGGCGCCATTTGCTATCTGGATGAAATTGTCGAAGCCCGTCAGGATACCACCGTTGTCATTCACCCCCTGACCGATCACCGTCGTCAATTACCTTTGGATAAAAAAGGCGAGTTAATAGATGCCCATCCTGATTTCCAGTTGGTGATCTCCTACAACCCGGGTTATCAGAGTCTGATGAAAGATCTGAAACAATCCACCAAACAACGCTTTACAGCCATGGACTTTGACTATCCTGCTGCCAAGGTTGAAGCCAGCATTGTTGAAAAAGAAACGGGAATCGATGCCGATACCGCGGCAAAACTGGTTAAGATTGGTGTGACTGCACGTAACCTGAAAGGCCACGGTCTGGACGAAGGCATATCCACCCGCCTGTTAACCTATGCGGCGACCTTAATGAACAAAGGTATTGAGCCGGGCGATGCCTGCCGTATGGCACTGGTTCGCCCGATTACCGATGATACGGATATTCGCAGCACCCTGGATCATGCGATTGATGCTATCTTTGCATAAATCATTATTTCAAAACCTGAATCAGAGAAATAAACCATGAGTCTGGCCGGACCGGATAAAGAAATCAGTACTGAGCTCAGTGCCGAAATGCAGGCATTTCGCGATCAATTGAAATGCAGCTTTAAAGACCTGGACGATGTCTTTGTCGACTGCATGACAGGGGCATTGGCCGTACTCTCCAATGATGGAATTAAAGATTACCTAAAGGGTGCCTCACTCATTTGCATGATCGGCCGCGGCTTTGAGCCGGTACTGGTCTACCTGGAAGAAATGCCTCAGGTGGCCAAGCAATTAGGTGAATCCACCCTGTCGATGGTTTCGCAAACCGTCTGGGATATGTCTCGTACACCAAATGGCAAAGCCATTCCTCCTTTTTTAAACACCATTGCCGAAGCCGCACGCCGACTCGGTAGTGAAGAACAGTTAAAACATTATATAGATATGGTGCAGAATATGATGGAACGCACCACGGGTTCCGTGCATGGCTTCCATACCAGTATTCCCAGCCCCGGTCTGCCGGATCTGTTAAACCAGATGCCGTATTTACTTAGCGAATTGTCTCTGCAAGGGGTCAAAAACTGGATTGACTACGGTATTAACAACTACGGCAACAACCCCGAACGCCAAAAAGATTATTTCTGCCTGCAATCGGCAGATAGTAAAGCGATTTTGAGCCGTGAACGACATGGCACACTGTTCATTGATAATGAACGCAAACTTGATTTATATTTGAAAGCGCTTTGGCCAAAGCTAAATCAGGCAAAGTCCTATTTAATTCCCTACTCCAATGCCTTTGATCAACTGCGTAAGCTCATACCCTACTATGATCATCTGGGTATTCGTGTCCCGGATGTGTTTGATGACACCGACAATGTAGCCGGCATTGATCGTTATCGTGCCGTACTCGCGCACATCGCCGCGCACCAACGCTGGACCACGGCCATCATTGCAGATAATTTCAGCCCCTTCCAACGCATCGCGATTGAAACACTGGAAGATTCGCGGGTTGAATACCTGGCCATGCAGCAGTATCCGGGACTCAAACGCCTGTTCCTCTCCCTGCACCCGGCCCCCGCCGAGGATGCCTGTGAACCTGAAAAAGAGTCCTGCATTCGACATCGTCTGGCAATGTTGTCGTATGGCATACTTAACGCTGATCATGGCTATACAAATCCTGATCTTATCGAATGCATAAAACAATTCCATGACATCATGCAGACGGGTGAAACCGAAACAAAAGATATTGTACAAACCGCTATTTCCTATATTGCCAAAACCCGCCGTCAGACTGACCAG
>JGI24023J19991_10001927_pt1 | contig 15510 bp, 13 predicted proteins | sample Cruoilmetagenom1_FD_19991 | JGI IMG/M metagenome (IMG submission 19991) | reverse complement strand
TTTAAATGTAAATTTGTCTAACAATTAGTTATTGATAAGGGTATGGATAATTCTAAAAATCAAGAAATCGTAAAAAATGTTTTTACTAAATTTCTTGAATTAAACAGTCACAGGAAAACACCTGAACGGTACGCTATACTTCAAGAAATATATGACCATAATGATCATTTTGATATTGAATCATTATACATTTATATGAAGAACAAGAATTATCGGGTAAGTCGTGCGACTCTTTATAATACTATCGAATTATTGCTAGAATGCGGCTTAGTACGACGCCATCAATTCGGTCAAAATCAAGCGCATTATGAAAAATCATATTTTGACAAACAGCATGATCATATAATTTTGACAGATACTGGTGAAGTTATTGAATTTTGTGATCCTAGAATAGAACTAATTAAAAAAACAATTGAAGAGGTTTTTGATATCTCCGTTCAAAAACATTCATTATACTTTTACGGACAAAAAAATACTCCAAAAGACTAAATAAAATAGTCTTTTCGGGGAAAAATAGAAACTATAATTTATAAAGATTATTATTAATGGTTGATTTATTATTAGGATTACAATGGGGTGATGAAGGGAAAGGAAAAATTGTAGATGTTCTCACAAAAAATTATGACATCATCGCACGTTTTCAAGGAGGTCCAAATGCGGGACATACTTTAATTTTTGATGGTAATAAACATGTATTGCATACTATTCCTTCCGGGATATTTCATAAAAATGCCATTAATATTGTTGGTAATGGTGTGGTAATAGACCCTGTTATATTTGAAAAGGAACTTGATAATCTATCAAATTATAATATAGATTTTAAATCAAAATTGCTTATATCGCGTAAAGCTCATTTAATTTTGCCTACACATCGTTTGTTAGATGCTGCCTCAGAAACTTCAAAAGGAAAAGCGAAAATTGGTTCTACTCTTAAAGGGATTGGTCCGACTTACATGGACAAAACCGGTAGAAATGGAATGAGAGTTGGCGATCTAGAATTAGAAAATTGGAAAAATAAATACAAAGCGTTGACTGAAAAGCATTTAAAAATGCTTAACTTTTTTGACGTTGATGTTCAATATGATCTAGCTGAACTCGAAGAAGAGTTTTGTAAATCTATTGAAAGGCTTAAAAAATTATCATTTATTGATAGTGAAGAATATTTAAACCAAGCAATTAAAAATGGAAAAACAATTTTAGCTGAAGGTGCTCAAGGCTCATTATTAGATATCGATTTTGGCACCTATCCTTTTGTGACTTCTTCAAATACCACCGCAGCCGGTGCTTGTACCGGTTTAGGAGTAGCTCCCAATAAGATTGGTAAAGTATTCGGTATTTTTAAAGCATATACAACTAGAGTAGGTTCAGGCCCCTTCCCTACTGAACTTTTTGATAATGATGGTAAAACCATGGCAAAAGTTGGTCAGGAATTTGGTGCCACTACAGGAAGACCACGCCGATGTGGATGGTTAGATCTAGTTGCATTAAAATATGCTGTTCAGGTTAATGGAGTTACACAGTTAAATATGATGAAAGGTGATGTACTTTCAGGTTTCAATACTTTGAAAGTTTGTACATCTTATACTTATAAAGGAAAAGAAATAAGTCATTTTCCGTTTAATATTGATCCTGAAAATGTGTCTGTAAATTATACCGAATTCAAAGGGTGGCAAGCTGATCTAACCAAAATGGAATCAGCAGATCAATTACCGGAAAATTTGATTAGCTATATTGAATTTATTGAAAAAGAATTGAAAGTACCAATTAAGATTGTTTCTGTTGGACCAGATAGAAAACAGACTATTTTTAGGTAACTATCTTAAAGTTTAGATTCTTATTTTATATTTTTCTTATTGAGTCAGGTAATTAACTGATTTTATTATCTTCACATCATGCTACAAGAAAAAGCACTTGCCATATTAAAATCGGGTAAAAACGTATTCCTAACAGGTTCTGCAGGTACGGGTAAAACATATGTGCTGAATGAATATATAAACTATTTAAAAGCCAGAAAGGTGCCCGTTGCCATTACTGCTTCAACTGGTATAGCAGCTACACACATGAATGGAATGACCATACATTCTTGGTCAGGTATTGGTGTAAAGACTCATCTTACCCAAGGTAATTTAGTAACAATGAAAACTAAAAAATACCTTAAGAAACATTTAGAAAAAGCTAAAATATTGATCATTGATGAAATATCAATGCTTCATAAAGATCAGCTAAATCTAGTCAATACAGTTTTACAGTATTTTAAAAATAATAATAAACCTTTTGGAGGGATACAAATTGTTTTAAGTGGCGATTTTTTTCAGCTGCCACCGATTGGTAAATTTGGAGAAAAAAGTAGAGATACCTTTTCTTTTATGTCTGAAGCATGGGTAAATGCAAATTTAAAGGTTTGTTATTTAACTGAGCAATACAGGCAAAATGATAATAGTTTAAATGAAATTCTTAATGAAATTCGTGCTGGTCAAATTTCAGAAAAAAGTTTAGACTTATTAAAAAATGCCGCTAGAAATAAGTTGGGAAATAAAAAAGATCCTACAAAATTATTTACACATAATATTGACGTTGATACAATCAATGCAGAACATCTTACTACCTTAGAAGGTAAAATTAAAACATTTAAAGCTACTACTAAAGGCAATATCAAGTTAATTGATACACTAAAAAATTCAGTTTTAGCGGGAGAAAAATTGGAGCTAAAAGTAGGTGCAAAAGTAATGTTCGTTAAAAATAATGCAGAAAAAGGGTTTGTAAATGGTACATTAGGAAAAGTGATAGATTTTAATGATGATGGCTTTCCTATTGTAAAAACATTAAATAACAAAACCATTATAGTTGAACAAGAAAGTTGGACCATACAAGATGATCATAGTAAAGTGTTGGCAAGTTTTAATCAATTCCCATTGCGATTAGCATGGGCAATTACCATACACAAATGTCAAGGAATGACCTTAGATGAAGCTGAAATTGATCTTTCTAAAACTTTTGAAAGAGGTCAGGGCTATGTAGGTTTATCACGATTAAAAAATATTGAGAACTTACACCTTAAAGGGTTAAATGAAATGGCCTTAAAAGTAGATGGTCTAGCTTATAAAGCCGATTTGCGTTTTCAGGAACTGTCAAATGAAATAGATAAAAACTTCACTATTCAAGAATTGGAAGCTGTGGCACCAATATTTATTAAAAATTGTGGTGGGACTCTCGATACAAATGAAATTAAAAATAATAAAAGGAAAATTAAAGAGAAAAAGACTGGAAAACAATCTACTTATGCTCTTACTTTATCTTATTTAAAACAGCATAAATCAATTAAGGATATTGCCGAAGAACGTGGTTTATCTCAAGGTACTATTTCAAGTCACCTCATTAAAATTTCTAAAGACTATCCAAATGAAGATTTGAGTTTTTATAAACCAAAAAAATCTATTCTCGAAAAAGTTAAAAAAGTATATGAACTACAAAGCAATGGAAAGTCTATAAGTTTAAAGGTTATGTACGAATCATTAAATGGAAAAGTGAGCTATGATGATATAAAATTGAGCATTGCTTTTATATAGAAAATGAATTAGTGCCATTTATGCCTTTAACAAAATATTAAAATATCATAAACTCTTTTTGATTAGTTTTGTAGCAAATAGCATAATGCTATTTTAAATTTAAAAAAATTCATCTCCGTGTTTCGGAAAGGGCTGAATCATTAAAAATTGTTCATTTGGACACCTTAAGATTTGAAAAAAATCATATTTATTATAATTCTGACAATTTCGTTCGCTACACAAGCGCAACAAAAACGTATTGAAATTGTTCATGCAGATAATTCTACTATTGATGAAGAAAAATATCCTGGAGCGACAATCTTATTAGGTAATGTGTTTATTGAGCATGAAGGTATTACTATGCGAAGTAAAAAAGCAATTCATTATAAAAAGAATAATATTCTAAAAGCTTTTGGTGATGTTGTATTAAACCAAGGAGATACTATTACCCAAAGCAGTAGATATGTTCAATACGATGGGAATACAAAAAAAGCCCGTTCTTGGGGAAATGTAGTTTTGAATGATCAATTAATGACGCTGACTACTGATACCTTGAATTTTGACAGAGTAAAACAAATATTATATTACAAAAGCGGTGCTACTATTAAAGATACTGCTAATGTTTTAGTGAGTAGAGAAGGAAATTACTTCTTAAATACATCGAAATTTCAAGCATTATCAGATGTAGTATTAACCAATCCTGATTATGTCTTAGAATCTAATCATTTAGATTATTATACTAATAACGGACAAGCATTCCTACATGGGCCCTCAACAATTACCGGTGAAAATAATTTCATCTATACAGAAAAAGGGTTTTATGATACTAAAGCTGACATATCACATTTCACAAAAAACTCAAGGATTGAATTCAGTGATAGGCAAATTAAAGCCGATAGTTTATATTATGATCGTACTCAAGGCTTTGCCTCTGCCACTCAACATATACAAATTAAGGATACAGTCAACAATTCAGTGATAAGAGGTAATTATGCAGAATTCTTTCAAAAATTAGATTCAGCTTATGTAATAAAAAGAGCTGTAGCGATTACTGAAATAGATAAAGACTCTATGTACGTGCATGGTGATACATTATTAGTGACGGGAAAGCCTGAAAACAGAATCATTAGAGGCTATCATCGCGTTAAATTCTTTAAAAGTAACTTAAGCGGCAAGTGCGATTCTATTCATACAAATCAAAAAACCGGATTAACACAACTTTTTAAAGATCCGGTACTCTGGTCAGAAGATAATCAAATTACGGGAGATTCAATTCATTTAATAACAAATACTAAAACTGAAAAATTAGATAGTTTGAAAATTTTAAATAATGCCTTTATTATTCAAAAAGATTCCGCTGGTTACAATCAAATTAAAGGTAGAAATATTTTAGGTAAATTTATTGATAATGACTTGCAGAATGTAAACGTGATTGGAAATGCCGAAAGTATTTTTTTTGTAAGAAACGAGAGTGATAATGGCTTAATTGGAATTGATAAAACTACTTCAAGCTCAATACAATTTAAATTTAAAAATAGTCAACTACAATCATCAAAATCTATTACTATGCCAGATGGAGGTACTTACCCTCTTTCAGAATTTCCTGAAAATATTCGTATTCTTAGAGGCTTTACTTGGCGTGAAGATGAGAGACCTTTGACAAAAGATGACATTTTTATAGTTGATGATGATTCTCTAGAAAACACTCAAATGACTTCAGAAAAAGTCGGAGAAATGAATTTTGAAAATAAAAAGAAAAATCCAAAGAAAGAACTTAATGAAATTCAAGAATCTGACAACGATTCAAATCAAAAACGTCAAAAAAGTTCAAGATCGATTATTAAAAGTAAAGAAAAATCCGAAAAAAAAGATAATTAGGTTTTTATGAAGGATCAATTTTTGAAATACCAAGCGCAAACTTCTTCACATCCTTTAGGCTTAGAGATCTCACACGCTAAAGGGAATTATATATTTGACACTAAAGGGAAAGCTTATCTAGATTTTATTGCCGGTGTTTCTGCAACTAGTTTAGGTCACAACCATCCTAAAATAAAAAAGGCAATTCTTGAACAAGTTGAAAAATATACACATGTGATGGTGTATGGTGAATTTATACAACAACCACAGGTTGATTTGAGTAAATTACTAAGCGAATTGTTACCTGCAAAGTTACAGTCGGTATATTTAACAAACTCAGGAACCGAAGCTACAGAAGGTGCCTTAAAATTAGCGAAGCGAGCAACCGGTAGGAGTGAAATTATTGCAGCGAAGAATGCCTATCATGGCAATACACAGGGGGCTATGAGTGTATGTGGTAATGAAATCCAAAATGCCGCTTTCAGACCATTAATTCCTGATAGTAAATTTATAAAATTTAATAGTTTTGAAGATATTCAAAAGATCACTTTTAAGACAGCTGCAGTAATTTTAGAAACTATTCAAGGTGGAGCTGGTTTTATTGTTCCAGAAGACAACTACTTATTAAAAGTAAAACAACAATGTGAAAAAGTTGGTGCCTTATTAATATTAGATGAAATTCAATCTGGAATAGGAAGAACAGGAAAATTATTTGGGTTTGAAAATTATTTCGTAGCTCCTGATATTTTGATCATTGGTAAAGGCTTAGGTGGAGGAATGCCCATTGGTGCATTTGTTGCATCAACTGAGATGATGGCATTATTAAAACAAAACCCAAAGTTAGGGCATATTACAACTTTTGGTGGTCATCCCGTAATAGCGGCAGCTGCACTAGCTACATTAAATGAAATTACTAAAAATGATTTAATAGATAAAGTTTTAGAAAAAGAAAAATTATTTCGAGAACTATTACAGCATAATTCTATTAAAGAAATTAGAGGTAAAGGATTAATGCTTGCAATTATTATGGAAAGGCCTGAAATTGCTTCTAAAATTATATTGAAAGCTATTGATAAAGGTCTTTTACTCTTCTGGTTGCTCTTCGAAGGTCGTGCCATTCGTATTACACCACCACTAACTATTTCTAACGATGAGATAAAAAAGGGATGTAAGATATTATTAGAAATTATTGATGAAATTTATTAATAGTTTAAGTGCTATTCTTAATATACTGATTTTTTTTATAATCTTATTTATTCTTTTACTCGAATAATTTAAATATAGAAAATCGCTTCTTTCTCTTCTTATGATACGCTAATTTAGCATCAAGAAACTGCTTAATTGTTTTAAAATCAGAATGGCTAATTTCAGTGTAGTTTCTCCATTTATCTTTTTCTATAAAAAATTCTTTTACTGAAAAATATTCTCCAACGGTATAGTCAATGCCTTCAGTTTTTAATAACTGTTTTATTGAGATGTTATAAATAGATACCGCTTCGTCACCAAAAAGTACATAGGTTGCAATATCATCTTTTGAATTACTCATGTTTAGCGATTTTAATATATAACAATTTAAAACAAGAAAGTCCCATCATTTAAAGCGACCGACATATAATTTAAAGACAAAAGTTAATTTGAGTTAATGTTTATTAATAAAAGGTTAAAACCAATTTCTTTATGTAACAAGTGTTACAATTGCTTGTCTTAATAGTATATGTCTAATATTTAAATAAACTTATTATGAAAAATCTTAAATTAATTGCATTGGTAGTAGCAGTAACTATTTCTTCTTTCTCTTATGCCACAACAGCAAACATTGAAGATCCTAATAGTGAACTTCGCAAACAAATTATTGAGTTATTAGGTGATTTCGAAGACACCATAAATACAAAGGATGTGGAAGCTGAAGTTGTTTTTACATTAAACAAAGATTCTGAATTAGTTATTGTATCAGTAAACTCTGAATATGACCAAATAGAATGGTTTGTAAAAAGTAGATTAAATTATAAAAAAATAAAGCTAAGTTCTATTGATGAAGGTAAAATATATCATATGCCACTTACAATAGTGAATGAATAATCAAACCCCTTTCAAATTAAAATCCATTAGTAAAATCTTATTAATGGATTTTTTTATTCATTTATTCATTTATTAATTTATCTAACAATTTTCTAACTTTAGAGTTATTCCAATCAGCGGCACCAATCTCTGCTAATACCACTTTGCCTTTTTTATCTAAGATAAATGTAGCTGGTAAACTCCTGGTTGTAATTTGTTTTGGTGGATTTGAGAGCATGTTATAAGTAGGAAACTTATAATTGTTATTTTGATAAAATTTATCAACAATTGATTTATCCTCTGAAGTTAAAAATAGAAATTCAACATTATTTGAATAATCCTTGTATAAACTTTTTAGTGATGGCATTTCAGCTCTGCATGGCGGACACCAGGTAGCCCAATGATTAATTAGTATTACTTTTCCTTTCAAAGATTCTAAATTAACGTCAGAAGCATTTGCAATCCCACTTAATCCGAAATTATAGGTGTCAAGTCCTTCTCGTTTATTATCCTCTACAGCCGATGGCGGAAAAATAAGTGTTTTAACAAAAGTAACTCCTTGGGTTAATTTTACTCTTGAACCCATTCCTAAAGGTGTAAATAAGAATATAATAAATCCGAAAAATAATATATTCGAAATGGTTTTTCTATTAAGCTTCATATTGTATTATTTGTTTGTGATTAGTTGTATATTTTTTGCAAGCTTACAAAAAGTGAATCAATTTAAATATGAAAATAAAATATAGCGTGGCATGTCATTACTAACTGAATTAAATTTAAAAAAAAGCAGGCTATAAGCCGGATTCTGTGTCTCGTCAAGACGAGTCCTTATCATTTATCTACGTTATATATTACTATATAACTTTAGCTGTTTACCCCTTAGAATCGGACGAGTAGCCCTCAAGCTCTAATATACGTAACATTGCACCTTGTAGAGTTTACCTGATTTCACTACAGCCGAACTGTACTTGCTTTCTGTTGCACTTGTCCTCTCTGTCAAAGACAAAGGGCGGATGTTATCCGTTACAATACTCTGTGGTGTCCGGACTTTCCTTCACATGCTGAAATTGCTTTAGCATGCAACGATAAGGCACCTGCTCTTTTGCAAAAGTAATCCATTAGAATTATTAAGTTGGTTTTTATTGTAAAAAAAATCCCACCCTCAATAAAGAGAGTGGGAAAATTGCTATGAAAAAGAAATATTACTGCACTTAACTCAGTAATACAATATTAATAACGGCACCAATTTCTATTTATTGCTATGGAAATAAAAATATTTGTTATAATTTATAATACAATTATAACTACTTAATTATAAGATATATATATTAAATATTACTTTAAAAATTAAAACAAAAAAAACCCACTCTAAAATTAGAGTGGGAAAATTGCTATGAAAAAGAAAAAGTGTTGAATCAATTAACTCAATTCAACGGTACAAATATATATAAAATATTATTAAATTGTTAATAATATTAATAAATATATTTAAATTTTTATTTTTCTGTAGTTAATTTTATGAAAACATATCTTTTACTTTTTCAAAAAAAGATTTGTCAGAATTAGACGGATCAGGTTCAAAATGATCATCATCTTTCATTTGTTCAAAAAATACTTTTTGTTCTTTAGATAATTCTTTAGGTGTCCACAAATTAATATGCACTAATAAATCACCCTTACCATAACTATCTAAACTTGGTAATCCCTTACCTCGTAATCGTAAAATTTTACCTGATTGTGTTCCTCCTTCAATTTTCAATCTAATTTTACCTGTTAAAGTATCTATTTCCTTACTTGAGCCTAATACGGCATCAGGAATACTTATATATAAATCATAGTGTAAGTTATTTCCTTCTCTCTTTAATTTATCATGAGGTTCTTCTTGAATTACAACTAATAGATCTCCTGAAATACTATTCCCTGGTGCTTCATTACCTTTACCTGTAACTTTTAATTGAACATCATCAACAACTCCAGCCGGAATTTTAATAGTTACTTTTTCTTCCTTATTAATTAAACCTTGTGCATTTGCGCCACTCGGTCTTTTATCAATAGACTCTCCTGCACCATGACATGTAGGACATGTTGTAGCGGTTTGCATGCGTCCTAAAATGGTATTTGTAATTCTAGTAACCTGGCCTTGGCCATTACATGAACCACAAGTTTTATAAGTTACTCCGTCAGCTTTTATTAGACGTTTTACCATTACCTTCTTTTCTACTCCATTAAGAATTTCTTCCAATGTTAGTTTTACTCTAATACGAAGGTTACTTCCCTTTACTCGTGCACGGCCTTGGTTACCACCAAAACCTGAAAATCCTCCGCCACCGAATCCTCCTCCGCCAAAGATGTCTCCAAACTGACTGAAAATATCTTCCATGTTCATGCCTCCAGCGCCAAATCCACCTGCACCACCGTTTTCAAAAGCGGCATGACCATATTGATCATAACGCGCTTTTTTATCAGCATTATTCAACACTTCATAGGCTTCCGCAGCTTTTTTAAATTTTTCTTCAGCAACTTTATCATCTGGATTTTTATCCGGATGGTATTTTATGGCTTTTTTACGATACGCTTTTTTAATCTCTGCAGCCGTCGCATTTTTATTGACTTTTAATATGTCGTAATAATCTTCTTTCACTCTTTTTTATTTTAAGTAGATGTCATACTATTAATAGTATATAAAGTACTCGATAAATTGGTTTTTCTATCTTTTTTGTTTACTGCCCAATAACAACTTTAGGAAAACGAATAATTCTATCTCCTAATTTATATCCTTGTTCTACTACATCTATAATTTTTCCCTTTAATTTATCACTTGGAGCAGGTATTTGGGTAATTGCTTCATGCAATTCTGCATCAAAAATATCACCTTGTTTTATTTTAATTTGAGAAAGCCCTTGTTGGGTGAGTATTGATCTTAATTTATTATTGACCAGCTCCATTCCCTTCAACACATTTTTATCCTTTACCTTTTTAATCTCAGTTAGGCCTCTTTCAAAATCATCTAAAATTGGTAATAAAACTGTCATTAATTCCTGATTGGCAGACTTAAATAATTCTATTCTTTCTTTAGAGGTTCTTTTTTTATAATTTTCAAACTCGGCAAATAAACGTAAATATTTATCCTTTTCTTTCTGTAAAAGTTCCTCAGTAGTAGGTTCTTCAACCTTTTGTTCAACAACTTCTTGTTCTATATCTTCGATATCTTCTTTATTTATTTCTTCTTTCTTACTCATTTAACTGAATATTTTATGTCTTAATTTTAGTAGCAAAATTACTGCCAAGTTTATTCTAATGTCAAAATGTCATTCAATTTTCTATTTTACCAAATACATAATACTTATAGTTCAATATTAACATAATATTTTTGGAAATGTTGAAATACTTTTTCGATAAAAATGATGAAGAAATTTGTCTAAAATAGAGTAACACTAAAGAAATTACTCAACTCTAATTATTTTAGCTCCAATAGCTTGTAAACGTCCATCAATATTTTCATAGCCTCTATCAATTTGTTCAATATTATGTATGGTAGAAGTTCCCTCCGCAGATAGTGCGGCAATTAGTAAAGAAATACCGGCTCTAATATCTGGTGAGGTCATTGTAGTAGCTTTTAAATTCGACTTAAAATCATGTCCAATCACTGTTGCTCTATGAGGATCGCAAAGAATAATTTTGGCACCCATATCAATTAGTTTATCTACAAAAAATAATCGACTTTCAAACATTTTTTGGTGTATCAAAACACTTCCTCTGGCTTGAGAAGCTACTACCAATACAATGCTCAACAGATCTGGCGTAAATCCTGGCCAAGGAGCATCGGCAATTGTCAAAATAGAACCATCAATAAAACTTTGAATTTCATAACCATCTTTATGAGCCGGAATATAAATATCATTTCCTTTTCGTTCGACAGTAATTCCTAATTTTCTAAACACATTTGGTATCAGTCCTAAATCATCCCAACTCACATCTTTAATAGTGAGCTCACTTTTAGTCATGGCCGCTAAACCAATCCAACTACCAATTTCAATCATATCAGGGAGCATGCTATGATCAGTTCCTTTTAAAGAATCAACGCCTTCAATATGCAACATATTAGAACCAATACCTGTAATTTTAGCACCCATTCTGTTCAACATATTACACAATTGTTGCAAATATGGTTCGCAAGCCGCGTTATAAACGGTTGTTTTGCCTTCAGCTAATACTGCGGCCATTACAATATTTGCGGTACCTGTTACACTAGCCTCATCAAGCAGCATAAATGTTCCTTTAAGTCTCTCTGCTTCTACCCCATAAAAAGAGTCATCCTTATTATAGCGGAATGTAGCTCCTAAGTTTATAAATCCTTCAAAGTGTGTATCTAATCGTCTTCTACCAATTTTGTCACCACCAGGTTTTGGAATATATCCTTTCCCAAATCGAGATAACAATGGCCCTACAATCATAATTGAACCTCTTAAGCCTTTACCTTCTTCTTTAAATTCATCTGATTCTAGATATTTTAGATCAATATCATCTGCTTGAAATGTACAAGATCCTTTGTCATTCTTCTGAATCTTAACACCCAAATTCTTTAAGAGTTGAATAAGCTTATTGACATCACGGATGTCTGGTATGTTTGAAATTGTAACTTTTTCTGAAGTAAGTAAAACAGCACAAAGTATTTGTAGTGCTTCATTTTTTGCACCTTGAGGAGTGATTTCACCTTTAAGTTGATGACCTCCTTCTATTTTAAATGTAGCCATAAGATTGGTTAGAAATTGATATATCTATCGCCTTTTATAATTTTTATTTGATTTACCGGAACTTGTTTTTCCCTTATGCTTGCCGCCACTGTGTTTACCAGCAGGTTTTTTACGCAATAAATTTTTACTTTCAGATAAAGTTTCCTCATTAACTGTTAAGTTAATCTTACCAGCTGAAAGCTCTTTTAAATGTTTAAATATGACAACATCTTCAACAGTATCTTTATTCCAGTTCAAGTAACATTTCTTCATATGATTAGCTATTGTAAAGATCAAAGCGTCTTTAAGCTCACCTTCTTCCCATGTCAATGCCGTATCTATCATTATTTGAATATTATTGCCATAAAACTTATATTTTGAAGCAGACCTAGGATAACCTAACACCTGTGGTTTTGCAGATAATTCTTCTTTTGAAGGTTGAGGATAAGGTGAATCTGCATCTAAATTGAAATCGGACATGATGAATAACTGATCCCATAATTTATGCTTAAAATCAGGAACATCACGTAAATGTGGTTGTAAATTTCCCATCACTTCTATAATAGCATTCGCCATTTCATTACGTTTTTCTTTAGTTTCTAAAGCTATGCAATGATTGACCAATTTTTGTAAATGTCTACCATATTCGGGAATAATTAAGTGCTCTCTCAATGAATTATATTCTAAATCAAACTCCATCATAATTTATTTAAATTGTAAAAGGCAAAGAAACAATTATATTTACACAATACCAATTAAACATAGTGGTTTAGCCTAAAACTTTAAGTTTTGCAAATTGCAATAATAATTTCTTCGTTCCTGCCGTATTGAATTTTATTTCAGCCTTTTTATTTGAACCTGTTCCTTCAAGTTTTACAACTTCGCCTTTTCCAAATTTAGCATGTTCAACTATGTTGCCTAAAACTATTTTACTATCAAACAAATTGGTATTTACAGTGGATACCTTTTTTAAATTTTTTGTAGTGCTAATTTGAATAATTCGGGGTTTCGATTTTGGCTTATAATTGCTCTTAACTGTAGGTTTTTTAAATCGAATTTTATCTTGTGTTACACTTCCAAATATATCATCATTGATAAATTTATTAATTTGTGGTGAAATCTTTGGCGCCAATTGTTCTATAAATTTCTCATCAATTTCTTCTAAAAATCTACTTGGTTCACAATCAATCAATTTTCCCCAGCGATATCTTGAATGTGCATAAGATAAATATGCCTGTTTTTCAGCTCGGGTCAAAGCCACATAGAACAATCGACGTTCTTCTTCTAATTCACTTCGCGTATTCATACTCATAGCCGACGGAAACAAATTTTCTTCTAAACCAACAATATAAACATACTGAAATTCTAAGCCTTTTGCTAAATGTATGGTCATTAAAGAAACGCTATCTTTATCATTACTTTTCTCATTGTCTAAATCGGTTGCCAATGCAACATCTTCTAAGAAAAATGCTAATGAAGCATCTTCTTCTTTGACTTTTTGTTCTTCAATAAAATCTTTAATTCCGTTTAATAGTTCTTGTACATTTTCAACTCTACTAATTGCTTCAGGTGCTACATCTTTTTCGAGTTCTTTAATAACTTTTGTTTGTTTAATTACATAATCTGCGACTTCGAATGCGTTTTTTGCTTGAGCTTCAATTTGAAAACTTTTTATCATTGTCACAAAATCGTGTAATTTAATTTTTGTGCCTGAATTTATTTTTAAATCGATCTTATCAAGATTTTCTAATATTTCAAAAATTGATTTTTTATAATGATTGGCTGCAACGGTTAATTTTTCAATTGTGGTTTGACCTATACCCCTTGCCGGATAATTGATAACTCTTTTTAAAGCTTCTTCATCATTTGGATTTATCAACAATCGTAAATATGATAATACGTCCTTGATTTCTTTACGTTGATAAAAAGATAACCCGCCATAAATTCTATAAGAGATGTCTTTTTTTCGTAAAGCATCTTCAATTGCCCTGGATTGTGCATTGGTTCTATATAAAACAGCAAATTCATTATTTTTTAATTGCAAGTTCATTTTATTATCAAAAATTGAATCTGCAACAAAACGTCCTTCTTCCCCATCAGATAGGGTTCGCATTATTTTTACTTTTTCACCATTTTCGTTCGCTGTCCAAATTTCCTTTTCTAGTTTTGTTTTATTTTTTTCAATAACACTATTTGCAGCATCTACAATATTACTGGTAGATCGATAATTTTGCTCTAATTTAAATGTCTTTACCGAGTCATAATCTCTTTGAAAATTTAGAATGTTTTGAATATTAGCACCTCTAAATGCATAGATACTCTGAGAATCATCACCTACTACGCAAATATTCTGAAATCTATCGGCCAAGGCTCTAACAATCAAATATTGTGAGTGATTTGTATCTTGATACTCATCAACTAAAATATAACGAAAACGGTCTTGGTATTTTGCCAATACTTCGGGGAAACGAGTCAATAACTCATTGGTTCTTAATAATAGATCATCAAAATCCATTGCACCAGATTTAAAACAACGTTCAACATATTGATGATATATCTCTCCTATTTTAGGTCTACTAGCCATCATATCTGCTTCCTGTAATTCTGGAGTTTTATAATAGGCTTTTACCGTTATTAAACTGTTTTTAAAAGAAGAAATGCGACTTAATACCTGTTTAGGTTTATACTTGTCTTTATCTAATTGCATTTCTTTGATAATTGCAGTCAAGAGACGAACAGAATCTTGTGTATCATAAATTGTAAAATTTGAAGGATATCCCAATTTATCAGCTTCAGAGCGAAGTATTCTTGCAAACACTGAGTGGAAGGTACCCATCCATAAATTTTTAGCCTCACTTTCACCTACCATCAGCGCAATTCTTTTTTTCATTTCACGTGCTGCTTTATTGGTAAAAGTTAAAGCTAAGATTGTAAAAGCATCAATTCCTTGATTCATTAAATGAGCAATACGGTAGGTTAACACTCTGGTTTTACCAGAACCTGCACCAGCAATGATAAGCATTGGCCCATCTTTATGTAAGACTGCCTCTTTTTGTACTTCATTTAATTGATCTAAGTAATTTTTCACTAACAAATTTTTAGGATTTCCAAATGTACAATGCGCATTGTTTTCAAACAATTATTTTATTTATTTTTTATACACAAAAAAAGGAGGTTTCTTAAATTAAGAAACCTCTTTAATTACTAATTATAATATTATACTAATTCTTTTTTTTAAATGTAGGTATAATCATGTTTTAGATAAATTATTAAGCTCCATCAAATTCTAAGTAATCCGATAAAGAATTTCGTGTAAA
>JGI24023J19991_10001926_pt1 | contig 15511 bp, 15 predicted proteins | sample Cruoilmetagenom1_FD_19991 | JGI IMG/M metagenome (IMG submission 19991) | reverse complement strand
AAATTACCGATCATTTCAGCTATTTTAGGAGAGCTTTTCTCTAAGTGAAAACCGGACAAGATAATTGTCGCGAACCGGACAAAGTAATTGACATCTGATAGTAATTCAGAATTTCTACGACATGAAAGTTCGGTTCTTGTACATTGTTAGCGAACTAAAATTTCGCAGATCAATGGGGGATGAATGTTTGAATTTCAGAAAGCTCCGGCAGGAATCAAGGTCGCCGGAAGATTCGATAACACCTGTCGATGTGAAATTTCTGCCAAGGCTATGGAGGCAATTCGCTGCAGGCAACTCAAACTTAGCATTTTTCAGATGGGTAGAGCACCTTCCATCGTTGATGCACGAATTTCTGTGGCATCCTCTTCTGGCGATATTACTGTATTTGTTGGTGCCGACGCTCCGCAGGTTGTTATAGGTGCAAATACGTCGGGGAACTTCCATTTTCGTTTATGGCGTCGTTCAGCGATAAGTATTGAAGAAAACACTACATCAAACGGTCTCGCTGTATTTTGTGATAATTCAGAAGTATCGATAGGCGCAGATTGTTTATTTTCCGATGGAATCTTACTGCAATCCGCAGACCAGCATGGAATCGTTGATCTCCAGTCCGGTCAAATAGTTAATAATCGATTGAGGAAAATTTCAATAGGAGAACATGTATGGCTCGGGCGTAAGAGCACTCTGCTTCCCGATATTTCTGTTGGCAATGGATCGATCATTGGTACCGGTGCAATTGTTACCAAGGACGTTCCAGAGAATAGCGTTGCCGTTGGGATTCCCGCAAAAGTTGTAAAATCAAAAACGACATGGAGCCGATATCCCACCGTTTTAGATTCGTTATCCCGTAGATACATTGAGCAGTTTCGCCAACAAACTGCCTTACGCTAATGGTGAGTTCATCGCTAACAATACTTGCAATGGACGGCCTTTTTATGAGGGCGACATCTTCGTAACAGCTTATGAAAGAATCCGAATAGCGTTGGACACAAAGTTGTTGTTGAAATATTGTGGTCTCTGAAATCTTAAAACCTGGGGCATTATTTATGTCGAAAGACCAATTGACGTCAGGTCCGGATCACGGCATTGTTCATACGGATTTGGAGAAGGCCGTAGCGGTTTACAAATATGGAAATTTCAGACAAGCTTTGAATCATCGAGGCGGAGATATCCACATCAAAAGCTGATTGCTTATGACTTGGGCCAGGACATCCCCCGCCCCCGGCATCAAAAGTGCCTGGAATACTATTACCATTACTGCCTGGTTAGGCGGGATGCCGGAAATGGTTCAGGAGTGGGTGGAAAAACAGGATCCGGCATCGTGTCTTAAATTGCAGCAGGATTTGCTTGCCACCTACCGCGATGATTTCCATAAATACGGCGGTGAGATGAATGCGCGCCTGCTGGCCGACATTATGCTGTCCGTGTCCAGGCAGCTTGGAAACAAATTCGTGTACAGCCTGGTTGATCCGTCCCTTAAAATCTTGCCGGTGAAGAAAGCGTTCTCCTTGTTGTTCCAGGCAAAAGTATGTTCAAAGGTGCTTCACACCACCGGAAACGGATTGCCCCTCGGCATGGAATCCAATACAAAATTTTTTAAAGCCTTGATGCTCGATATCGGTCTGGTTTCCGCTCAATTGGGCCGGTCCCCATCAAGCGTCCGGATCAGCGAGATCTCTTCTTTTCGAACAAAGGGGAACTGGCCGAGCAGTTTGTCGGGCAGCAGCTTCGTGCGATACATACCCCGTCCATGGACCCGCAACTGTTTTACTGGCAGAAAACCGGGGGGCGACAGGGTGAAATCGATTATATCATTCAACATGGGAGCCGTGTCGTTCCCGTGGAAGTGAAATCCGGGCCGGCCGACAAAATGAAATCCCTGCATCAATTCATGGCGGAAAAAAAGCTCGACCTGGCCATCCACTGCAACCTGAACCTGCCTTCCGTTGAAAAGATCCGGGTAAAAACGACCCTGGGCCAACCGGTCGCTTATCGCCTGGTTTCAATCCCGATATATTTGTCGGAACATCTTCCCCGATTCATTGAGCAGGTGATCGGGGAGGGGTAAAATAAAAAAGGCTGCAACCCTTTAGGATCACAGCCTTATATTACAATTTGGTGGCGATGCAGGGACTTGAACCCCGGACGCTGCGGATATGAGCCGCATGCTCTAACCAGCTGAGCTACATCGCCATTGTCCTTTTCCGTGTTCAAAAGAACAGCGGACTTTTAACAGCTCATCCACTGTTAGTCAAGCCGAAATCGGGCAAAAAGACCAATTCCGAATGAGTCCTATTTGAGGATGGTCGACCCGGTTACCTCGATGGTAAATTCCTCCAAATCATCAGGAAGGCCGGAAAAGACAACCATGAAGGGAATCGACTTTCCAGGCTCGATCTTAACATTGCTGCGGTTATCTCCCAGGCGATTGGACAACCTCGCCTGAATTTTATCCCACTCCAGATTGGCCAGTTCAAGATCGGACATGACATTGCCGCAGTATACCTTCTCCTGATTAACCGGGACTTTTCCGGTAGAGAAAAGTTTGCCCAGCAGGGTAATCATGCCCCGGTTTTCGGCATATCCGTTTTTCACTTTCCCCGAAATGACAAACAGCTTGCCGACACTGGCATTGTCGACGAACTTGCTGTTGATGTCGTCGGTGGTCAGTTTCAGGTAGCCCGGATCATCCACCTTCGGCCTCAGATAGTTGCTGAGGAAGGGAATATCGATGCCTTTCTGGTTCATCAGGTAGTAGGCCCCGTAACCACCGCCGCCAAGGATAGCGAGGATCAGCAGGAATACCATCGATTTACTCACACCCTTTTTCACGGGTTTGGGCTTGGGCGGCTGGGTTGCCGTTTTAATGGGTTCAGGCGGTGCCTTTTCGACTTTTTCCACGCTTGGATCGGGGATGGAAAGGGTTTCTTCGAGCCGCTCCGGTTCTAAGGTTGGTTTCCCCTGGCTGTCTTCTTCCAGCTCAAACGCCAACGCCATATCGCCGGATTCGCTGCTCGCCTCCTCAGTACCGGAATGTAGCGGGACATCATCTTCAAAATTAGACAGGTCGAGTTCCAAATCATCATCGATCGCCACGGTCTCGGTCGGGGTGCCCGGCGCCTCACCATCGCCCGGCGCCAGCGCCAGTTCCGGCTCTTCCAGCGGCTCGTCAAACTCATCGGTGTCGACACCATCCAAGACCTGCTCAAGTTCGGACAGGTCCAGCTCCTCATCCTGCACCAGCATATTATTTTTACCGGATTCGGGCATCCACTTTTCCGTATCAAGGCTGGCTTCGATGTCCAAGTCCAAGTCCAGATCCTGTTCCGGCACCGTGCTCAACCCGGGGCTTTCCTTTTCGGGTTCTTCGAGCATCTTCTCGATTTCAGACAGGTCAAGTTCCTGGTCATCATCAAGGCCAATCGTTTCAGCCCCGCCATCGGTATCCAGGTCGAATTCCAAATCTTCTAATGTGTCCTCGGAAAGACCGGCTGCATCCCCTTCAGCAATAGGCGTTTCGTCGCCCAAATCGAGGGTCAGGTCGGGCTCTTCACCACCATCGACGATCATGGTGACCTTATCATCATCTTCGTCGTCATTCTCCAGCAAACTTTCCAGGCTGGACAAGTCCAGATCATCCGAAAGTTCAGGCACTTCAGCTGCAATACCCACGTCCCCGGCATCTGCATCGTCCAGGCCTAACGTCAGATCCAGGTCATCCAGATCGCCCAATGTTTCAGGCAGCGCATCACCCACTGAAGTCATCGAATCATCTGCAGCCTCGGGTTCCAAAGAAAAATCGATGTCCAGATCGGGCGCGTCGTCATCCAGGTTGGCGATGATCGTGGCGGTGCCTTCCGGATCGCCGTCTTTATCGCGCGGGAAGTCCAGATCGAAATCTTCCTTATCCAGATCGGAAATGACCGTATCAACCACATCCGGCTGTCCGTCAAGGGATAGGTCCAGATCATCATCGTCCAGGCTGACGATAACCGTTTCACCGCTCTCGTCGGAAAGATTTGGAAAGTCTTCATTCAGAACGTCGCTGACCGCATCTTCGATCTCAACGTCCGACACGCCCGTTTCCGGTTCGTCTTCTATCACAAAATCAAGATCGGAGCTTTCAGCAAAAGAAGCGCCGGTATCTTCATCCAGGATGTCCGTTTCGGGTGGTTGCCCGTCTATGGCATCCGCTGCCGCCGAATCGGATTCCGGTTTCATTTCCGTTTCCGGGGCAGGTTCTGATTCAACGGGTTCGGGAGTTGGCGCCTGTTGGGGAAAAGCGGTAAAGACTTTTGCACAGACCGAACACCTGACCTTGGAACCAGTGGGCTTGAGCATCTTTTCATCAAGGTTGAAACTGGTGTTACACGCTTTACAGGTGATAATCATGGCACCCTCACTGACTAAAGTTTCAGATGGTATATTCCCGGCATATTCCTGTAATACTCAGCATAATCCAAACCATATCCCACAAGAAAACCTTTTTTCACGGTCGAACACGCATAGTCAACGTGGACCGCGGCCTTTCGCCGCTCACTTTTGTCGATCATGGTGCAGACCTTAATGCTGCTAGGGCTGAATCGCTCCAGGTGGCTGACAAGGTGAACCATCGTCAAGCCGGTATCGACGATATCGTCAACCACAAGTACATCTTTACCGAAGATATCAACATCGATATCTTTTTTCAGCCTAATGTTCTCTGATGATACAGTATCGGCACCGTAGCTGGAAGCTTGAAGAAAATCGACCATTACTTTTTCCAGCGTTAACTGACGGACCAGATCGGCAAGAAAAATAAATGCCCCCTTGAGAACGCCAATCAGGACAAGTTCCCGGCCTTTATAGTCTGTTGAAATGATTTTTGCGATTCTGGATATCTGGCGATGGATCTCATCTTTTTCGATAACGGGAGTAAACTCAGGCATATCCGGCCTTTACTGCTTTTCGCACAACTGCCAAGCATTAAGGATGATTAAAACAGAAGAAACGATGGCCAAGGGCCATTTACGCGTTTGATGCGGGTGTTTCCAATGCAGTTTGAGGAAATCGGGATAACCATCCGTGGGCAACCATGAAACACCGGTTCCATGCCGCCAGCTCTGCAAAAAAAATAGCCTACTGACGATTAGTTGTCAATGAATTTAATTTGTTACATGCCGGTGGCAGATAGTTTCTCCACAAGCTCCTTCTGTTCAGCAGTCAGTGATTTGGGGACGGCTACTGAAACCATGACATACAAGTCACCCGTTGATTTGCCCTTCATCTTGGGAAGCCCGTGCCCGGCCAGACGCATTCGTGTTTTATGGCGAGTTCCCGGAGGAATTTTAAGATTCATCTCTATCCCGTCCAAGATGGGGATCCCCACCTGGGTACCCAGCAGGGATTCGCTGAGCCGAACGGTGATGGTGGTGTGAAGGTCATACTCCTCGGCGGTGAATACCGGGTCCGTAGAAACACGGGATTGGATATACAAGTCTCCGGGAGGGCCCCCATATCCGCTCTGCTCACCCTTTCCGGCCAACCGAAGCTTCTTGCCGGTAATCATACCCGGGGGGATCTTGACGGTGATATTTTCGTTGCGGCCCTGGTGCTGAAAGGTGACGGTCTTGCTGGCGCCACTGGCCACTTCCTGCAGCGTCAAGGACAGTTCATAGACCAGGTCCGACCCTTTTACCGGCACCCGGCGCCGCTGGTGCCCACCGAAGGGAGAGCCGGCACCAAAGGAAAAGCGCCCCCCTTTACCGCCGAAACCGAACTCTCTGAGAATATCTCCCAGGTCTGCATTTCTGAAAATATCCTCCTGTGAATACCGCTGGTGAAAATCGGTAGAACCGAAGGTATCGTACTGCTGACGCTTCTCCTTGTCGCTGAGCACCGCGTAGGCCTCACTGACTTTTTTAAACATCTCTTCAGCGTGCTTGTCTCCCTTGGAGTGGTCCGGGTGGTATTTCATGGCCAGCTTACGATAAGCCTTTTTGATCTCGTTATCCGAAGCGGTCTTGGATACGCCCAGCGTCTGATAATAGTCCTTTTGGGACATGGTTGCTCCTGCTCCCTGATGTGGTTGGTTTCAGCGATTCCCCGCATGTTCGGCGCCACGCTGATTTTTACGAAGGAAAATAAGGTGTAAGCCTTTTCATGTCAAGCCATTGGGCCGGTTCCTCACGGCGGTCGGCAAAGACGGTCCAGACGCAAACGTTCCCGGTCATCAAAAAGCCGTCGAGAACCCGCCCACACGGCGATAAACGCCCCGAATCCAGTGCCGGCGGAGATAATGAACATGATCAGGATCTGGTATTTGACCGCTTCAACAGGCGGGTTTCCAGCCAGAATCTGCCCGGTCATCATTCCGGGAAGACTCACCAGGCCGGCGGCGGCCATGGCGTTAATCGCGGGGATCATGGCACTGCGGGCGCTGGCCCTGCGAATGTCGAAGATGGCCTCGGACCAGGTGTGACCCAGCATTAACCGCGCCTCGATGACACGCCGCCGCTCCCAAACCGATTCAGTCAACCGTTCCAGGCCCAATGCGATGCCGGTCATGGTATTGCCCAGCATCATCCCCAGCAAAGGGATGGCGTATTGGGGGGTATACCAGGGGTCGACGCCGATCACGACCACCAACGAGAGGATGGTGACGGCAAAGGAGGAGACAAACATGGGGATGGCCCCCATGCCAAATCCCCACCAGCCGGTAAAGCGTCGCGTCTGGCGGGCCATCACCTCGCGGGCGGCCGCCACCAGCATCACCGCGGCCATGGATGCAATCCACAGCGGTTCAATCGATGAAAAAACCACCTTCAAGACCAGCCCCACCAGACTCAGCTGAAGGGCGGTTCGAAGCGCGGCCACAATCATCTGGCCGGCCAATCCCAACCCCAAGCACCTGCTGACCAGGGCCAACGCGACCACCAGCAGGGCGGCAAGCATAAGATCCGTCGGTGAAAGAAAAATGGTCTCCGATATCACCGTGTCCCTCCCGGGTCATCAAACCGACCGCCTGACATGCCAACGATCCGCATGGCCACCCGCCGCAACTGCACGTGGCGGTGCCCGATCCACAGGACGGCGGCACCGGTCTTTTCACGGTATGTTCGCACCATCATCTCGACCCTGGCAGTATTGTCCGAATCCAGATTGGCCGTGGGTTCATCCAGCAGGAGCAGTCGTGGGCGGTTTTCCAACAGACGCAGCAGCGCCAGCCGCTGGCGCTCCCCGCTGGAAAGCCTTGACACCGGACAGCTCAGCAGGCCGGTGTCAATCCCCAACCGATCAAATCCGTCGGCATCCTGCCGCGAAAAATGTTCACCCACCGTATCGAACCACCACATACTTTCGGCCGGGAGCAGGCCTACCTGCCGGCGCCAGTCGGGCGCACGAATGCGTGCCTGCTCCGTTCCATCGAGGTAGATCGCACCGCCATGGGGTTCCATATCGGCAATAGCACGCAAAAACAAGGTCTTGCCCGCCCCTGAAGGGCCGAACAATCCCACGCACGTCCCGATGTCGATATCAAGGCTGAGCGGACCGACACCATGAATGGTGAGGTTGTCTACCCGAAGCCGGGAGATCATCTGTTCGCCCATACGCGCAGGTGCACCATGAGAACGGAGACGGCCGCGGGTGTCATGCCTTCGATACGGGCGGCCTGCCCCAATGATGCGGGCCGAACGGCGTCCAGTTTCTCCTTGAGTTCGCTGGAAAGACCGTAAACAGACATGTAGTCGATCCCCTCGGGAAGTTTGATCTGCTCCAGCTGCCTGAACTTGTCGATCTCCTTCAGCTGGCGCCGGATATACCCTTCGTACTTGACCTCAATTTCTACCTGCCGGGTCACCGGTGCCTTCAGGGACGATTCGGCCGGCGCCAACGTCGTAACGGTGTCGTAATCCAGTTCGGCCCGCTTGAGCAGCCGGGACAGATGGATGCCGTTGTCGATGGGTGGCGTCCCCCGCCCTTCCAGATATGCATTGACAGCCGGTTGCGGCTTGATCACCGTTTGTTTGACACGCTGGATTTCGGCTTGAATCTGCGCTTCTCGTTCACGGTTGTCCTTTACCGTATCGGCATCCACCAAGCCGAGTTCGTGGCCAATCTCCGAAAGCCGCCGGTCGGCATTATCTTCCCTGAGCATTAGCCGGTATTCGGCCCTGGAGGTAAACATCCGGTATGGCTCGCGCGTGCCCCTGGTAACCAGATCGTCCACCATCACCCCCATGTAGGCCTGGCTGCGATCGAGAATAAACGGCGGCCGTTTGTGGAGCAAACAGGCGGCGTTGATGCCGGCCCACATGCCCTGGGCCGCGGCCTCCTCGTACCCCGATGTGCCGTTTATCTGTCCGGCCAGATACAGGCCTTTCACCCGTTTGGTCTCCAGGGTGGGACGCAGCTGAACCGGATTGATGAAGTCATATTCGATGGCGTAGGCCGGACGCATGATTTCCGCCTCTTCCAGGCCACGGACACCTCTGACCAATTGGATTTGAATCTCCATAGGCAGGCTGTTGCCCAAACCCGAGGCGTAGATTTCCTGGGTATCCAACCCCTCGGGCTGGAGGATGATCTGGTGGCGGTCCCGCTCCGGAAAACGGACAATCTTGTCTTCAAAAGAAGGGCAATAGCGGGCCGGCACCCCCTTGATGATACCGCCGTACAGGGCGGACAGGTGCAGGTTGTCCCGCACCAGTTGATGGACCTGCTCACTGGTGTGCCCGATATAACTGGGCAACTGGGGAAGCCGCACCGACTGCGTAGAAAAAGAAAAGGGTCGGGCAGGGTCGTCCAGCGGCTGCTGGTCGAACTGGGAAAAATCGATGCTGGCCCGATGGAGACGGGGCGGGGTGCCGGTCTTCATTCGCCCCAGGGTAAAACCCAACTCCTTTAAATGCTGGGGCAGTTTGTAGGCGGCAAACTCCCCGGCCCGCCCGGCCTGCACGGTGGCAAAGCCGATGTGCACCAGCCCCGAGAGGAAGGTGCCGGTGGCCAGCACCACGCAGGGGGCCTGAAAACCATATCCGGTATGATCCTCAACGCCACATACCCTGTCCCCCTCTACGATGAGGCGCTCCACCATTGCCTGTTTCAGGTCCAGATTGGGCTGATTCTCCACGACTGCCTTCATGGCTGTGTGGTAGCGGATTTTGTCGTTCTGGGTGCGGGTAGACTGAACCGCCGGCCCCTTTTTGGTGTTCAGGGTCTTGTACTGAATCGCCGATCGATCGGCAATTTTGGCCATCTCGCCGCCCAGGGCATCGATCTCCTTGACCAGCTGTCCCTTGGCCATACCGCCGATGGAGGGGCTGCACGGCATGGCAGCAATCTTGTCCAGGTCGATGGCCAGCAGCAACACGCGGCAACCCATGCGGGCCGCCGCCAGGGCACCCTCGCAGCCGGCGTGTCCACCGCCCACAACGATCACATCGTATTGTTTCTGATAGATCGCCATCTATTTTCACTTCCTGAAAACAAATTATTATTAATACACGGATTGCCAGTCCCCATCCGGAAATGGTAGATTCTGGTTCCCCGCAATACGGGATCTACAACTCGCTAAGGCCGTAGCGAATTTGAAATTGACGGCGTAGCCGTCCTGGCGAAAGCCTGCGTCGTGGCGCAAGGTCGAGGATTCCAATAGAGCGAGAACGCAGGCCCGGACCGAAAGATGCCGTTTCCGGGTGAGCACTATATAGTTGCCTGGATATCGAGGTCAAGAACAGGATCGTCATGCACAAAAAACCATACCGGGATCTGAACACCTATTTTCGAACGCGGTTCGGCTGCCGGGTGCACAAGGTCACCGTCGATGCCGGACTGAACTGTCCCAATCGCGACGGCACCCTGTCCACCGGTGGATGCATCTATTGCAACGCCAAGGGATCCGGTACCGGTGCCCATCGGCATGGGGTGCCGATCACCAGGCAGATCGAACGCAGCAAGGATCGAATTGCCCGCCGTTTTAAAACCAATCAAATCATGCCCTATTTCCAAGCATTTACCAATACCTATGCCCCCGTCAAACAGTTAAAAGCCATGTATGACGAAGCCCTGGCCGTTAAAAATGTGGTGGGCCTGGCCATCGGCACCCGACCGGACTGCGTGGACACGGCGGTGTTGGACCTGTTGGAAAACTACACCCGGAGCCATCTCATCTGGATCGAATACGGCCTGCAGAGCGCCCACGATCACACCCTTTCCAGGATCAATCGGGGCCACGATTTCGCCTGTTTCGAGAGAGCCGTATCGGCCACCCGCAACCGCAACATCAACATCTGTGCCCATGTGATCCTGGGACTTCCCGGTGAATCCCGGCAGGATATGCTGGAGACTGCCGACGCCGTCGCCGCCATGGGAATCGAGGGGATTAAACTCCACCTGCTTTATGTGGTGCGAGGAACCCCCATGGAAACCCTATACCGGGATGGTCGCTACCGATGTCTGGAACAACGGGAGTACGCCGAACTGGTCTGCAGCTTCATCGAACGGCTCCCGGAGACAATGATCATCCAGCGCCTCACTGGCGACCCCCACCCCAAGGAACTGGTTGCACCCGCCTGGGCCCTTGAAAAAAAGGAAACTATGGATCTGATCCGCCATATCTTCAAAGAAAAGGATACCTGGCAGGGCAAGAAGTTCGCTCAGCCCCTGTGAAGGGAAAAGCGCAATGAGAAGGCGACTTCGCATCATCGTTGCCTTGCGACATTACCGATGGGGTGTTGACGCCAAGCGCCGGCGGGTAGTATGGTCAACCCCTTCAGACCTACAGCAAATCCATGAAAGTGAATCAATATGGGAGGGTTTCTCGACTGGTGGCAGCATCTACCGGCGCATATGGATCCGGTCATCCTGGAGATCGGCAGTTTCCGGCTTCAGTACTACGGGCTCATGTACATCGTGGCCTTTGCCATCACCTACGGACTGGCGACCTATCGCATCCGGCGGGAGGATCGTTTTCAGATCAATGACGTTCAGCTCCAAGGACTCATGACGGCGATGATCCTGGGCCTGATCGTCGGCGCCCGTTTAGGCTATGTGCTTTTCTATAACTTACCTTACTACCTGCACCATCCGCTGGAGATCATCCTGCCCTTTGAATTTTCCGGCGGCATCCGGTTTACCGGTATCACCGGCATGTCCTATCACGGCGGACTGGCCGGTGTGGTGGTGGCGACGATCATTTTCGTGCGCAACAACCGGTTAGGCTTTTTGCAGATGGCGGATCTGATTGTTCCCTGCATTCCGCTGGGCTATACCTTCGGACGCTTGGGCAACTTTATCAACGGCGAGCTTTACGGACGGGTAACCGCCCATCCCATCGGCATGTTTTTTCCCTTTGCACCGGGTCACGGCCGACGGCATCCGTCGCAGCTTTACGAGGCCTTTTTCGAGGGAATCGTTCTCTTTATTGTCCTATGGGCCGTCAAAAAACGAATCACCACGCAAGGTGCCATGCTGGCCATCTATCTCATGGGATACGGCCTGGTACGCTTTTTCATCGAGTATGCCCGCCAGCCCGACGCACACCTGGGCTTTATCTTCCTCTCCCTTTCCATGGGCCAGCTGCTGTGCATGGCCATGATTCTGGCCGGCGGCCTGCTGCTGGTCTATCTGAGAAATTTTCAGCAGCATTAGGGTCTCGGAAAAAGTAAAAAGCCTGACCCAGAGGACCAGGTTATTTCGAAATGGTGTCCAGCACCCGGCCACGGGAGGTAAAAGAGATCCCCTGCTGGGTCTTGGTACTGATCATCACCGACTCGATCAGCGGCTCCACCACCGGTTTATCCGCCTGCCATCTGACGATGAATTTGGCGCCGGATCCCCCGCTTTTATCCGATTCGGGCACCACATAGCGTTTGGTGGCCATGGCATTGATGGTTAACGTCTTATCCAGATAGTGCTTCAAAAAGTTTCCTTCCGAATCGTAATAATCCACCACCGTCAACCGGATCGCATGCTGCATATCCGTGTTGCGGATGCTCAATGTGGCGGCCAGGTAAAACGGCTGCTCACGGTTACCACTGTAAATATGGGAATAAAGCGGCACGTATACGGTCTGCCCCTTGAAAAACCGCATCTCCGCACCAGCCGGTCTAATCATGAAACAGACAACTGCCGTAAACAGGATAAAAAAGGCCCATGGGATTTTACTGACGACAGCTTTTGACATCAAACGCCCTCCCTTCAATATTTTCCGATGCTCTATTGATCCGGATCGGGACAATACCTGATGAATCAACATTCATCCTTGTCCCTCGTTTTCTCTTTCAAGGTCCGCCGGTGTTTGAGACGCCCGGCGATCATCTTCTCGTAACCCCGGTCCGTTGGCGAGTAGAACCGATGGCCGGAGATGACATCGGGCAGGTAGTCCTGGGCCACATACCCACCTTTAAAATCGTGGGCATAACGGTAGCCCTTGCCGTAGCCAAGATCCTTCATCAACCCCGTGGGCGCATTTCTGATATGCAGGGGAACCGGCAGCGCGCCTTTTTCCCTAACCACCTGCTTGACCGTTTTCCATGCCGCGTAGACACTGTTACTCTTCGGCGCCGTGGCCAGATAAATTGCCGCCTGGGCCAGCGCCAGATCCCCTTCCGGATGCCCTAAAAATCGAAAGGATTCCATGGCACCCAAGGCCATACGCAGGGCAAAGGGATCGGCATTGCCCACATCCTCGGAGGCGAAGCGAACCATGCGCCGGGCCACGTACAGGGGATCTTCGCCGGCCTCGAGCATGCGGGCCAACCAATACAGGGCCGCGTCGGGATCGCTGCCCCGCAGACTTTTGTGAAATGCGGAGATGAGATTAAAATGCTCATCTCCACCCTTGTCGTAGAGCAACGCCTTTTTCTGCAGGGCGCGCGCCACATGGTTTAGGGTAACCGTGCGGCGGGTGCCGATTTCGGGGGGCAATTCAGCCAGGGTCAAGGTGGCGACCATCTCCAGGCTGTTTAAGGCCGTTCGCGCATCCCCCGAGGCAATCTGGATCAGGTGGTTACGGGCATCGTCGGCCAGGCATAGCTCCAGGTCACCGAGACCGGCCGTCCGGTCTTCGATAGCCCGGTCGAGCACCCGACCCAGGGCATCTTCGTCCAGCAGATCAAGGGTAATCACCCGGCAGCGGGACAATAGCGCCGAAATCACCTCGAAGGACGGGTTTTCCGTAGTCGCACCGATGAGCGTAATCAGCCCGGACTCCACATGGTGAAGGAACGCGTCCTGCTGGGCCTTGTTGAAGCGGTGGATCTCATCGACGAACAAGATGGTGCGTTTGCGCTGGAACCGGCGCTGCTTTTTGGCCTCCTCGATGACTTCACGGATCTGCTTGACGCCGGACAGCACCGCCGAAAAATGCATAAAATGGGATCGGGTTTCGTGGGCGATGATCCGCGCCAGGGTGGTTTTCCCGCAGCCTGGCGGCCCCCACAGGATCATCGAGAAAATCCGGTCGGTTTCGATGCCATGGCGAATCAGGGAGCCCGGACCGGTCACCGCATCCTGGCCGAACAGGTCCGCCAGCCCATGCGGGCGCATGCGATCGGCCAGGGGCCGCTGGGTGCCGGCGGATGCTTCAGCCTGATGATCGAAAAGGTCCATGCACGACCTTATATAACAACGGCTTGATAAAGAAAAGCCGGACGCATACAGATACGGACACCGATCCCTTCTTGGATTTCATATTCTGAGAAGTTGAGAACGGAAGTCTCTTTTTACAGTTCAACCATTCATCAACTCATTCATAATCCGCTCCAAAAGCCACAGCGCCCCTGTCGATCCCATATAGCAACGGGGAATGATCTCCACGGCGCTGCTTCCGGGAAGGGCGATGTCGATGCCCCCAACCGGAAGTCCAAGGGCGCGGAACCCGCCGATAAACCCCTGGTCGCCGAAAACCAGGTCGGGAGTCAGATTCGTCATGTCCGTATTTAACGCCTCGGCGCAGTCGATGGTGTTCAGAAAACGCCGTAGCGACCGTGCGCACCCGGCGGTGGTCTCATGCACCGATATGGCTACCGGCACCATACCCAGGTAGGCGTACAGCCATCAGGCCAGGGGAAGTGCGACGGATCCATCGCCCCGGAGCGCGAAGATTGCCCTCCGGGGCAATCCGGTGAGGGAGTTGAAACGACTCAACATGTCATATGCCCGTTTGCGAGCCTTTCGGATGTCGGCGACTGCGGGCGCGGGGTCGGCGTTCAATGATTCGCAGACAGAGGCGATCCACCGCCGGGTTTCCTCAAAGCCAATGGGCACGCCCGCGCCGTGAATCAGGCAAGGGCGCTGGACGCACGATTCAAGAAAAGTGCCCAGTTGGTCGGCAAATTCATGGTGGATCATGAGGTTGGCCCGGGCCGCGCCGACGGCCGTCAACTGGGCAATGGTGCAGCTCGCGCACAATACGGTATTGACCCCGATGCCGCATAGGGCCAAAGGGCGCCGCAACTCGGCGGCGTTACCGTCCCAGTGGCGATGGAAGATCGACAACCCGATCAGGTTGACGCGTTTGCCATCAACCGGCATCGATGGGGGTGCCAGTCGTTTCAGAACTTGGATCGCCGAGGCCTGGAACCCCTTGGCGAAACCCTCGGAAAAACCGGTGCTTTCAAGCGCCAGGCAGGGAACCGGCAATCCGGCGGCATCGATGAAACGCTGCAAATCGTCACCGATCAAGGCCGCTCCCGGCGAGTTGACCACGGCGATAAACCGGCGACCCTTTTCGGCCACCTTGGGCAAGATCTTTTCCAGTTTTTGCGTGGCGCCGAAAACATAGTCCTGATCGTCCAGATAGGCAACCGGGATCCGGGGCTGCCCGAAATAGAACGCTTCGGAATACTGCAGCGGGTCCATGGAGCTTCCCCTGGGCAACTAGCCGTCCGACAGAAGGCGGCGTGATAAAATTTGCAGCCCGTCGGTCCATTGAGCAGCACCGCGGCGTCACGGATCCCCTCCACCGCAACGATCGCCCCGGTAAACCCATCCGGTGTCAGGTCAGGCAGTCGCATCGCCATCATCCCTCCACCCTTCCCGGATCGGTGCTTTCAACAAGGCCGCCCAACGCCTGGCGACGGCCAGCCCGCCCAAAAACCCGACATCCGGACACAACGGGATGCCATCCACATGGGTCGCCACCGGCAGTTCCCCGGGGACGTAATTGCACAGCAGCAGGTCCGGTTTCATCCGTGCCAGATCCTCATCGCGCTTTCGTGGGGTATAGCCGGTTTCCAGTTCGAACCACCCCCGAAAACGGGTGCGAAAAAGATGGTCCTGAGTATAGTTGAGAATCCCCACCTTCTCCACGATCATACATAGGTTGAAAGCGATTTCGAAAATCCAATCCACATCGTGCATATAGCTGACCACCATCAGTCGTTTTCCCGCCAGCCGCAAGGGCGAAGAGGTCGGATCGCAGGGCAATCGCATGTAGTCGTGATCCCATGCCGCTTTGAGGCGTTTGGTCTGGATGCCGCCTTTGAGGGAGGTTTCGTGTTTAAGCAGGTTGATGGCCATGTGACGG
>JGI24023J19991_10001925_pt1 | contig 15514 bp, 19 predicted proteins | sample Cruoilmetagenom1_FD_19991 | JGI IMG/M metagenome (IMG submission 19991) | reverse complement strand
TACTCTAAAAGGGCGAAAAGGGACGGAAAACAGGCAATTCACATTCATTTTCCAGAATNTTTGTCGAAAATGGGGTGGAACATCCGTTTAAGGATGGAATAGCAGCAAAGCTTCTGAAATGAATATGAGGTGATGCTACCCCGCCAGTACTCGGATAATCTCAGGAATGAGATGCCGGGCTAGGTCTCTCCGGCTCCCTCCGCACAGGACAACAATGAGCCTGCCCCGGCAAGCCTCATCAGCTGCTCGCTTGAGCTCCCCGGCTAGCTGCACATGGAAGTCAGCGGTGAGTCCGATGTCTCCGTATTCCCCCTGGGTCCCATCATAGCCCCAGTTCCAGAAAATAGCCTCCGGTTGAAAGCGTGTTGCTCGCCGGACAAAGTTTTCTCTGACCAGCCTCAGATATTCCTCGTCGTTCACACTCCAGGGAAGTTGAATGTTCACTTTGTTGTTCTTCTCAGAGGTGGGGCCAGAGCACAAGCAGACGTAAAGGAGATCGAGGTCGGTTTCAAAAATCTGCCAAGTGCCATTGCCGTGGTGAGCATCAGTGTCTATGATAGCGAAGCGCCCGGCCCCGAAGCGCTGTCGTAGCTCGTAGATGGCTATGGCAGTGCCATTGAAGTAGCAGCCACCGCCGAAGAAATGGCTGCCAGCATGATGATCTCCGTATCCGGTGAAGATGAAGGCATTATCTATCTCGCCCCTCCATATCCTGATTGCTGCCGCTACAGTGCCTGCTGCCGAGAACAGCGCTCCCTCAAAAGCTCCGCTTCTCTTTACTTGCTCGACCATCTCTGAAGTATGCACTCGATAAAGGAGCTCAGCGGGAATAGGCTCCAAATCAAAGGAAGAAATGGGCTTTGCAGGGTAGAAGGCATCGTAAAAGAAGACGTTGTCCTTGTCCAGGATTCCTTCCAGTGCCCTAGGAAAATCCCGAAGTCTCTCCCCATACTGGTAGTGAAAGAAAATGCCCGTCCGTTTCATCGACTAGCAGCCACCTCAGCAGCACTTTTGGTAAACGGTGGACGCGGTGAAAAATCCCTCTTCATCTTATTATTTATGATCACTTTCTTAGCCTCGGGCACCTCTTGCTTAAGCTGTTCCTCGAGCATTTCGAGAACTAATTCTTCCGTCATGTGGCCTCCTCTTTCACCTGACAAACAGCCAGCTCCGCTAAAATACTGCAGGGTTACTACCCCTTCGTTGACATCTATCAATTGGATATCCGCACCTCCTAGCCGTGGTCTTATTTGGTCAAAACCTCTTCCATTTTCCTCCTCATGCTTTCACCTCCGCTTTAAAACTTCGCCCATCAAATCTTCACCAGGGAGACGGATACCTCATGGCGTAAAAATTCGGCTATTATAGTTTACGTGTCAACTACTGCCATTATCATCACGATGCCGCCAGTGGTGGACTTGACTTACTCAGCTCTAAAGATAATAATGAAAGGCAACACTTACTCTGCAAGGTATTTTTTTGATATGCCCAGGGAAGATTAGCTTAGTTAAGCTTGTCCCTTTGGGCTTGCTGGGGTGAAGGTAGGGTGGCTCAAAGTTCTTAGTAATTATGGCGCATTCGTCTAGTGGCCTAGGACACCTCTCTCTCAAGGAGGAGATCACCGGTTCGAATCCGGTATGCGCTACCAACAAACCATAGCCCTCACCTATCTTGCCAGACCTCAAATCTCTATAGCAACACCAACCTCTGGCTCTATAACGCGTCTTCTGTTCCTTAGGTGCTCGGAGAAAAGGTGTGGCTTCTCAGTATGTATGGGGACTACAATCTGAGGGTCAATGGTCTCGATGAGTTCAAACAGCTGAGAGCCGGCAATATGACCGGAGGCATGAAAACCTTGCTCTTCCTCGGCTGCCTTGCCTGTTTGGGGGTCGGGGACTCCTAACGACATGAGACCAAAGTGCTCCAGCCACTTCCTCAGCCGTTTAACATCAAAACGCTGCTCTTCGCTGAATGCTTCACTGGAGGAATAAACATACATCCCTCCCCTAGCGGGCCTAACATCAATGAGCTCATTAATATCCCAGAAGCTGAGGCACAGAATATAATCTTCCGGATGCTGTCTTACCTCCTGGGGGCCAATGGTTTTACCTTTAGCCTGGTAGCGAGCATATAGGTCCTTTTCCCAGTTCTCCCCTCTTTTAACCTCCCGATAGACTACTAAAGTGTCATCCTTAAGTGGGTGTGGCACCTCCTCGATGACTAGGTGCATTGCCTCAAGGAGGAAGGCATCTTTAGCCAAGATGCCCAGCCTTCGATGACACCCTCGGGCCACCTCCCTGAAGGTCAAAAGCCTTTCTATATTCCTCGGTCCAAAGTCAGCGATGATAAGCTGTCCTTCGCCTTGCTTGGCCGCCTTGAGAGCCCTCTCCAGCACCATTTGCTCCTCGAAAACTACCTCGGAGTCAACATTGCTCCCTTCACAAATCAGCAACGCTGGCTTTAGCTTACTTACCTCCTCCACGAACTTTCTGCTGAGGTTACCTCTTTTACCATGTAAGCGAAGGTCACCAGTATACACCACCCATCCTTGAGAGGTTTCCACGGCAAATGCGCTTGCTCCATAGATGGAGTGGTCTACGGGAAATGACCTTATAGGGAGGCTATTAACTCTCAAACCTTCCTTGGGGTAAGTTGCCTTGATTTTCCTTCCATCAGTTGAGTCCTGCCAAAACTTTTCACCTTCCGGTGGCAGTTCCACTCCATCGACAAACTCAAACTGCCTCTGAACTTTGGGACTTCTCCGCCACTCCTGTGCGGTAATGAGCCCCTCCTTCTCCTCTCGAGGCACCAAGTAGCAAACCTCCTTCTCAAAGTCCGCTCTTGCTGAATCCTGGATGGCCTTGGCGATGAAGGCCGTGGCTGTGCTGCACATAATAGGGATAGTTGGGTTGAGGAAGGAGATGTGTCCGCTATGATCTAGGTGGGCATGGGAGAGAAGGACAGCATCAGGATGGATCTCCCTAATTGGCATATACTGGGGGATCCTGCTCCATACATCCTCACCAGAAGGCCAAAGGTCATCTCGGTAGATACCTTTTAAAGGGGGAAGAAGTCCTATTTCAAACAGGTCTAAGAGCCCTCGGCTGGAGCGAGGCTTTAAGTATTCCTCAAAGTACTGAGACCAGAGATCATAATTGATGCCAAAGTCGAAGAATAAAGTTGTGCCATCAGCCTCAAGGAGAATTTTATTCCCCCCGATTACCCCTGCCCCTCCATACACTGTAACCAGCATGATTTAGTCTATCGGCCAAATTTCGTTGATTTTTAGGGGGAGGCTCTTTAGCAGTGGGCGATAGAGGATTTGAACCTCTGACCTTCTGTGTGTAAAACAGACGCTCTAACCCCTGAGCTAATCGCCCCCAAGCACGCTTGGCGGGGCTCGAACCCGCGACCTCAGCCTCCGCAGGGCTGCGCTCTATCCTACTGAGCTACAAGCGCAAAATGCTATTTCCTAAAGCAGGGAGGATTGCCAGCCCATAGGGTGTTGAGTATTCTAACTTCCCCGTGCACGGGTCTATCTTTACCCCCAACCCCTCAAAAGCGGTAAGCCCTAGCAATGGTTCAGGAACATTCATTATTGTCACCTGGAAGACCCCTCTCTATTAAGGAGCCTGAGGTAAACCATTGGAGAGGACGGCTTTAGCCTCCCTTTTATCAGCCAACATCAGCTTAGTTTCCGCGATCGGCTTTATATTTAGCCTGTCTGCCAAACTTGGTGGTATGGTGATTTAAAAAAGCCCCAGAACCGGCGAGTGTCTCCACCTCCTCCGACTTGATCTTCTGTGGATGTCCAATAATACCTTTAACCCTAACATAACCCATTCTTATCCCTCAAAGCATGCCGAAGGGGGGATTTGAACCCCCACACCCTTATGGGTACTGCGCCCTGAACGCAGCGCGTCTTCCCTTCCGCCACTTCGGCATCTTTATCACTAGCTTACCTCACCAAACATTTTCGGAGGGAGACATGGAATATCTTTCCTCTACCTGAACTACCTGTTTGTTATTCTACCATAGAATTCGTGAATCGATCAGAGTCGAAAATGGTGGGCAGTAGTGGACTTGAACCACCGACCTCTTGCGTGTGAAGCAAGCGCTCTCACCACTGAGCTAACCGCCCCAAACTATCTCTATTCTATCCTGTCAAATCCTCGGTGTAAAGGCCAAGATGCTCTTTACGGCAAGAGGCACCACTGTTATCATATAGGTGACATCACTCAAGGGGTGAAATTGAGTATAGCCAAGCAGCTGTATATCTTACAGGGAATTGATTTAGATTTGGAGACAAAGGGTGAGAGGCTAAGAATAGTTGAGGCCCAGCTAAGCGATAGTAGGGTATTGCTGAAGATCCGGGCAGAGGTGGAGAAAAAGCAGCAGCAGCTGGCTGAATTACAGAGGGAACAACGAGCGGCAGAATGGGAGATTGATGATATTCAAGCTAGAATTACTCAAACCGAGGAAAAGCTTTATGGTGGCTCGCTGAGAAACCCTAAAGATCTATTAAATCTGGAAAAGGAGATAAAAGGCTACCGAGGTCAGCTAAGGAATAAAGAAGATGCCCTACTTGAGATAATGAGCCAGGTTGAGGCAATACAACAAGAGATAGCCGAGAAAAGCGAACGAGCCAGGCAGCTAGAAGAGGAGTGGCACAGGAAACAGCAGCAGCTAATTGGGGAGCAAGCCGAATTAAACGCAGGACTAGCTATAGGGAAGCGCCAACGCGATGAACTGGCGGCGACCATCGATCCTGCCAGCCTTCAACTCTATGAAGCCCTGCGGGTAAGGAAACAAGGGCAAGCAGTAGCTAAGGTAGCACAAGGAAGATGCCAGGGATGCCACCTTACCCTCACTGTGGATGAATTGCAACAGGCAAGGATGGAGGAATTGGTCCAGTGTAGCAACTGCGACCGGATCTTATGCCAGATTTAAGTATGAAGCCCCCCGGGGAATACTTTACCATCTATGTAGATGGGGCCTCGCAGGGTAATCCCGGCCCTGCAGGAGTAGGCGTCGTAATAAAGGATGCTTCAGGGATGACCCGAAGGGAAATCTGCCGGTATATTGGGGAGACTACCAACAACCAAGCAGAATATAAAGCGATCATTTGGGGACTTCGTGAGGCAGCTAGCTTGGGGGCTAACCAGGTGGAGGTCAAGATGGATTCGGAGTTGGTGGTAAAGCAACTCCACGGCAGCTATAAGGTGAGGAATGCCAGCCTGAGGCCATTATTTTGCCAGGCAACCCAGCTTTTGAAAGGATTCAACTCGGCGACTTTAGAGCACATCCCTCGCCAGCAGAATGCTGCCGCCGATGCTTTAGCCAAGCGGGCTGTACGAGAAAGAGGAAAGATTGAAAGCAGTGGTACAACGGGTCTCCCGAGCCTCAGTGAGTGTGGCTGCTGAAGTTGTGGGCAATATCAACCGAGGTCTGGTGGTTTTACTCGGGGTGGGGAGGGGTGATACAGAAGCTGATGCTCGCTATTTAGCCAGAAAAGTGGCCAATCTCCGCATCTTCTCTGATGAAGCAGGCAAGTTTAATCTCTCTACTTCAGACATCGGGGGTGAGATATTGGTAATAAGCCAGTTCACCCTCCTGGCCAACACTGACAAAGGTCATCGCCCCAGTTTCATCGCTGCTGCTCCTCCCAAGGAAGCACAGCCCCTGATAGAGAAATTCACCCAGTTGCTCCACGAAACTGGGCTTAAAGTAGAGAGCGGCCGTTTCCGAGAGCATATGTTGGTCGAGATTCATAACGATGGGCCGGTGACGATTCTCCTTGATAGCCGGTCAAGGCTGGCAAACCATTAAAGCACCTTCGCCACCCGAGGACATAAAGGATCGGGAGCATGTATATCACCTGTCATGAGCTGGGATCTAGCAAAGCAGCCACCCTTACATTTTCTCTTCAGTGGGCAATCACGGCATAGCTGAGGAAGCATCTGGGAGCTGCTTAGGGATTTAACTAAAGGATTATTTTCCTGCTCCGTCCAAGCATCGTGAATCTCTTTCTGCCTAACGTTGAAGAAGGCTATATCGAGCACATCACAAAGCAGCACATTCCCTTGAGGATCAATATCTATTTCCTGATTTGAGGTGCGACAGAAACTGCTAAAGACACGCTTGGATTTAACCACCAATTCAGCAAAGGGGAGGCACCACAAGGATACCCAGAAATTCAACCTCTCAGCTGCTTCTTGGACATCCTCCAGAACCAGGATTGTCTCTTCCGGGCTAAGGATCATCTCTGTGGTTGCCCGGCCTGTTAGCATCACTGGTATAAGGCATCCCCCGATAGCTCCCAGCTCCTTAGCTAAAGAGAGGTAGCCGCGAACCTCGTTCAAGTTGAATTTGTTCACTGCCATTACGGTAGAAAAGGCAATTCCCGAGCGGCACATCTTAGCTGCAGCGGAGGTGACAAATTCCCAGGTGCCATCCCCACGGATCATCTCATGGGTTTCTCTCTTGGCTCCATCAATACTTAGAATGGTAAATACTTTACAGTCGGCAAGCTCGGCTACTACCCTCTCGGTAAGCTGCGACCCATTGGTTACTACGCTAGTAGCTATCCCCAACTCGGTGGCCCGCCTCATTATCTTAAGGGTATCCTGACGCAAGAAAACCTCTCCACCGGAGAAGCTGATGTGCTTCACTCCTGTTCGGGCAGCACTTTCTACCACCGCTAAAGCCTCACTCTCATTAAGCTCGCCGTGGCGGGGGAATCTCGCCGTATAGCAATGAAGACAACTCAGGTTGCATCTTGAGGTAAGTAGCCAGACAATAAGTTCCAGTTTCTTCATAGCATCTCTTACATTATATCGTCAGCCTATATCCGTATCAATCGATAAGCTTCCCCAGAGTCTATATCATCGCAGTGTCCCGAAGATGGTGGAAAAACAGATCGGTATATCCTACCCTAAAAGATCGCTAATTAACACCAGGTCTACTCCAGGCCCTCAGCAGGGAGGATATACCAATGGAGAAAGAATATCACCAAGGAGATGGGTTGACCATGACAGACCTGGGATTATCCTGGAGGGTTGTGGGGTCAACCGCTAGGGTTATTAGCTCGTGGGGGGCAAAGCTGGTGCCAGTGGTGCTGGCGAGGTAGAGTGGCAATGCCGCGGGTGTCAGATACCAAGCAAGTCTTTCGGTCTCGACTGTTGGAGGCCTGGCAACACCGCAGCCAGGTCTTAGAAGAGGTAATCACTCTTCTCAATGTAGAAAGATTGTCGACACGAGATTTCCAGTGGGCTCTCTCGCTCCAGCATCTCCCGGGCTAATTAGAAACTTCGGGAGTCATTCAACAACTGGCGTAAGCCAAACTTCCTGGTGGAAGATATAATCTACCTCTTTCTGGAAGGGACCTACCTGGGTGTAAGGGGTAGTAGCCGAGGGAAAGAGGCAATACTGGTAGCCGGGGGGAACGGGTAGTGTGGTACTTAAGCCTTGGTGTCAGGGAAGGTACTGAGTCGTGGTATAAGGGGCGGGTTCAAAATCCCCAAAAAGGGCGGAATAAAATTCCCCACCTCCGAAGAAAGTATGGTCTCCTATGATAGAAATTTTGTCATAGGAGAATTAAATGAACGCACAGTGCACCTCTAGAAGAAAGGGCAGTAGCTAATCATAAGGAAGACCTTGCTGCTTTCCTAACCCAAGCCCAATGTGATGGTAACAGCGCTGCTGTCTTACAGGCGAGTCGTAATTGGCCAGTTTGGTTGGAGGAGCTGGTAGAAGGACATTTCATGGCAGGCTGACAAAACAAGGGAACAAACGCTGGGCGATAATTGAAGCTGTATGGCCTACCATCAAACGATCAGGTTTAAGAAAGGTCATAATCCGGCTAAAGTGGCTACTGCTAGGAGATCAGCAATGGTTGTCTATCGTGTTCTTTACCAGAAGAGGCCATATAAGGCTTCTGGTTCCAGGCTGCCTTCATTTTCGCCTGGTGGATCCAACTAGTTGGATCGCACCCCTGAAGGAGAATAGGGGGCCTGGGACCTGATCGCATCTAGCGATGTATTCCGTATCTTAATCGGAACCAATGGGAGGTTGGTTGAGAGCCCTAAAAAGGGTAGTAAGAACTTAAAAATATAGAACGCATAGAGCTTGACAGGCACTGTGCATTCATGGGAGGTGCAATAGGGGGTGTGGAGAGATAGTAATATAACCCGCTCAATAGATATGGGCAACACTCCTGGTAGAATTGGGAAGGCAGATAATGCCCTATCTAGAAGGAGACTACCCACATGGACAAATATATCATAGAGAGAAGAGCCAGGATGAGATTGGTTTAGGAGGTATGAGGAGATAGGCAATATAAGTCGGGTCTCGAGAGAGTTTGGCATTAGCCGTAAGAGCTTTTATAAATGGTGGCCATGCTATGTCAAAGGAGGACTTTCGGGGTTTTAAGGATCATTCCTAAACGCCCTAAGAGCCACCCTAGCCCATCTTTGCCTCCCCTGATGAGGAACTTGGTAAAGATGGGTTACTACATCCGTACCAACCGCCAGGAACTTTCGGACAAAGACCTCTGGTCACTCTATATCATGCTTACCCGGGTAGAGGATGCCTTTCGTTGTCTTAAAAGTGAGCTGGGACATAGACCGGTTTACCACCAGAAGGACCGCCGTATGGAAAGTCATCTTTTCATAAGTGTTTTAGCCTACCACCTTATGACAACCATTCTGAGGGAACTCAAACAGAAGGAAGTAAACCACAGGTGGGAAACCATAAGAACCCAGTTGGCCACCCAGGTGCGGATAACCACTTCGCTGACCTCTGATAAAGGTCAGCGCATCCACATCAGGCAGACAACTGACCCAGAGCCTTTTCATTATGAGATTCACAGAGCTTTGGGCCTACCTTCAAAGCCTCTGCGAACTAAACGTTTGAGGGCATGAAAATATGTAGTGTCCATAAACGGGGGTTTTACTCGTGGCAATGGTAAAGATGGGCTAGTAGATGATCTTCTCTTCGACAAGCCTGACGATTTCATCTGAGGGCAGGCCGAGGAGTTCCCCGAAGACATATTCATTGTGCTCGCCGAGCAGCGGGCCGTGGCGGTAGACCCGGGCCGGGGTTGCTGATAGCTTCCAGGGAGGGCCGGCAACCGTTTGCCTTCCGATGATTGGATGCTCAATCTCCTGCCAGAAGCGGCGCTCCTTGAGATGCGGGTCGCTATATAGCTCCTGGCTATTAAACGAGGGCACGGCGGCTACTCCCGCCTGCTGCAGAATTTCCATCACCTCATAGTGGCTACGAGCCAGTGTCCAGTCCTCAACCAGCTTGTCCAGCTGCTGCTGATTTCGCCAGCGGCTGTGGGCATCGGAGAAGCTAGGGTACTCGGTCCACTCGGGATTGCCAATAGCGTTGGTGAAAGCCCTCCACTCCTCGTCGCTGCCAACAGCAATGCTGACCCATTTGTCCTCACCCCGACACCGATAGCAATTATGTGGTGCCATGAATTCATCTCGATTCCCCTGGCGGCACTGCACCCTACCATTCATAGTGTAATCCATCAGCACCTCTCCGATGAGGACGCTGATCGCCTCTGAAGAGGAGGTGTCGATGTGTTGCCCATACCCGCTCTGCTGCCGGTAATTGAGGGCAGCCAGGATGGCAAAGGCCGAGGTATAGGCGCTGAGAAGGTCAATCTCCCCAGCCAGCTCAGTAGGTGGCCCATCGGCATAACCGGTTATATAGGATAGGCCACCGATGGCAGCGAAGTCAGGGGCCAGCCCAAGGCTCCTCCCCTCCGGGCCAGTCATCCCCTGAGCTGAGGAGGAGAGGTAGATAATGTCTGGTTTGACCTCACTGAGATCCTTATAGCCCAGCCCAAACAACTCCATAGCCCCTGGCCGCCAGTTCTGGGTGACTACATCGCTGATTTGGACTATCGCTTTGGCCAGCTCAAGCCCCCTGGGATGCCCCAGGTTGATCCTGACACTCAGCTTACCCAGATTTATATCATTAAAGACCGCAGATTGGTCCAACCCCTCGAACTTCTGGCCGGTGGTCAGCGACCGCGTCCTAGAGAAGTCTGGCCTGATCAAGCTCTCGATTTTGATGACTTCGGCCCCCAGGAAGGCCAGTAGTGTTCCGGCGTGGGCCCCGGCCCACGCCCAGGCGAAATCAGCAATTCTTACCCCAGCTAGAGCAGCTCTGTCCATTCCAGAACCTCCCAACTTCTAAATGATACCGGCTTGTCTCATCCTCACCAGGTCTTGCCTGGTATGACCCAGTCGCCCGCAGTAGATTTGCTCATTGTGCTCGCCAAGAAGCGGCGCCGAGCGGTCCACAGCCCACGGCGTCTCAGAGAATATATAGGGGGCTGTGGGATACTTGGCCATCCCTGCTGCCGGATGGTCGATGTTGGTGAAGAATCCCCGCGCCTTTGCCTGCGCCGAGTTGACCACCTCCTCGGCTGACATTACTGGGCCACTGGGGCACGATTCCTGAGTCCAGCGATGGATTTCCTCCCTGGTGTGACTGAGCATCCATTCCGATATCATGGGCTCTATTTCCTCCCAGTGGGCAGCCCGAAAAGCTATGTCCTTATACCTCTCGTCCTGGGCCCAGCCCGGGTTGCCCATCAACCTCACCACGGCTTGCCACTGGTGGTCCTCGACGAAATTCACCGAGATATAGCCATCCTGGCAACGCATAACACCCCCCATACCCGTTGCCTGAGCCAGTCTGGTTGGGTTTATCCCTTGATTGGGATAGAAAGCAGCAAATACCCGCTGCAGTGAGATCAGCGATTCTTGCTTGGAGACATCGACATGCTGGCCTGAGCCGGTTGCCCTCTGTGAGTACAGAGCGGCCAGGGTTGCCAGAGCTGCGTTCAGCCCACAGCTATACTCCCCAACCAACCCCCCAGCTTTGATGGGCTCTCGGTCCAGGTTAGGCGAGTTACGGGGCGAAAGGTAGCCTAAGAGTCCGCTATGGTAGCTGTTAAGGCAGTAAGCCTTATACTCAGCGTAATACCCTGTCTGGCCAAAAGGGGTGATCGAGGTCATAACTAGCCGGGGATTGGCTGCCTCAAGGGCTTGATAGTCGAGGCCCAGTTCTTTCATCAGTTGTGGTGGTTTATCCTCGATGAGGATATCCACCCCTCTTACCAGTTCCTTAAAGACCTCTGTTCCGGTGGCAGCCTCGGGGTTCAGGGTAATGCCTAGCTTATTGGTGTTGAGATAAAGAAACAGCCCGCTCCACTCGAGGTGGGGGACGTCGTTCAGGAATGGCCCCCTGTTTCTGGCCTCATCACCGGCTCCCGGCTTCTCCACCTTAACCACCTCGGCACCGAGGTCAGCCAGTAATTTGGCACAATAGGGGCCGGCAGCAAATTGGGCATATTCCAGTACTCTGACCCCACCTAAAGCCCTTTCAGGCATGGTTCATCCTCCCTCAAAACTCCTATTCAGCACGCGATGCAGTGCCTTGAACCTACCAGCCTTCAGCTCGCTGATAAGTTCAGAATTATTAGCGATGGGCCTCTCGAAGACAGTTACAGTTTCACCAATGGTGTGAACGGCGTGGGCATCACTACCGCCAACGCCCCTTAGTTTCAGTCGGCACAGCACCTCGCAGCCAAAATCAATCTCCTTGGTGGTAGAACGACCATTAAAGACCTCAGCCGCGTCTACCAACTGGAAAATCGGCCTGCTGCAATACTCAGCTAGCTGTACCTCACGATCGGGAGAGAACCTATCAACGCGGAAGGGGTGTGCGGCGATCATCGCTCCTCCATGCTGGTCAACAAGTCTCCTCAGCTCTTCGGCTCTGGAAACAGACCATATTGGCTGGTAAACCCCATATACCAGGACATGCCCCAAATCAGTACTCACTTCAACCCCACCGAGAACCAAGATTTCATGCTCCTGGGAGAGGTTATCCAAATCCGCTGCTGCCCAAGAAACATCGTGCTCAGTAATACAAACTGCATCTAGCCCTAGCTGCTTCGCCTTTTTTGCCATCTCCTGGGGACGCATATAACTACAGCTTGACCCGAACTTGGTATGAACATGCAGGTCAATGGTCATGGCCTAACGACAAAGGAGAACTCGCACATACCGTCTCTGGTAAGCACTTTCCTCACCTGTATCTCTAATGAGTCGGCGGTCTTTTGTCGCGCCACCTCAAAGCTTGCTAGACACAGGGCCTGGCAGGGCAATCCTTCGCAGGCGAGCCCGGCATCCTTTATTGCTTGGTGAACAGCGCAGCCATAGACTTGGAGCACCATCTCTTTGGTGGTAGACTTAACGATGTTCCACTTATCCATAGGGCGTGAGGCGATGATCCCCAGCTCAACATAGCGTTGGAAGCGATGGGGAAAGGAGATTCCCGTTTGCCTGGCCACTCTCTCTATCATCTCGCCAGTTCGGTCCAAATACTTGGTGTCGGCTAGCTCTATGGTAAGCTGCATGAGCTCCTTGCCCAGGCCCTCAAAAGCAGCCCGAGCTGCCTTCTCATCCTTGCCCTGGAGGCTGGCCACCAATGCCTCGATGTTCCATCTGCCTGAAACCTCGGCCGCAAGGTCTCTGTCGGCACCGTAGAGCAAAGGCTTACCGGGCTCCTCCAGCGTCATCAGGTTTCGCGGCTTTTTGGCAACAAACTTCTTGGTTGACATCATCCCCCCTCACCAAATGCGACCTGAATCGCCCCCTCAGGGCAGACCTTGACACACTCCATACAGAGGGAACAGGCGAGCAGATGAACACCTCGGACCCGGTAATGGCTGGGGTCGATCTCCCTGAACTTCTGGGGAGGTGCATTGCAATAGAGATTCAACACCTGGGTAGGGCACACACGCAGGCACTTGCCACAGTCGAGGGGGACTTTGCACTTGGCATCATCTATGGTGATTCTGGGCAGCACCTTACCATCTCCTGTTACCAGACATTAGCCAGCGTGGGTATAGCCTCACGCCGCTCCAGGGTTATCGCCCCTGATTCACATACCGAGACACAGAGTCCACAACCAAAGCAGCGGAACGGGTCGATAAAAGCCACCCCTCGACTCGGGTCAAAGCTCATCGCCTTAAACTGACACCTTGGAGCACAAAGACCACAGCCGGTGCAAAGATTGGGGTCAATCCTGGCCACATCGTGCCCCTTCCAAAATCCTTTGATGCCATAATCAAGCCGTTCTCTGATGGCCAAGCAACCCGGGTATTGGCAACTGCAAAGGCCGCCAATATATGGGGTGCCCATAGTGAACATGATTTGGGCGAAGCCCTGCTTATTTAGCTCAATCAAGAGCTCCCTGGCATCGTCGGGGTGCAGGAACTCAATCCCACCGTGATAGGTTTCCGGCCACCGCTCCCACTTATACAGGCCAGGGCCGAAGCCAATGCAGGTCTGGTTCTCCTCGTCGGGGAGCGCTTCGGTTATCTTGCGGCACATGCAGGTCATCCTGGCAATGGGATACATGAACTCCACCGCCCTGAGAACCTCGTCGATGGTGAGGGTCTGTCCCAGCATCTCACGGCGAGCTTTGGACTCATACTCCCTCAACAGGCTCTCATGTGCATCCATGTCACCCCTGTCTAATGCCTCAATAAGCTCCAGTATCTCGTCCGCCTGAGGGAAGCCAGCCAGCCCGCTGATCTCAGCTCCGGTTGCCTCCCCCGACTCCTTCCTGATTTTGTACAACCGACGGGCATAATTGGCCGCGTTAAAGTGCCACTGCATGCCATCACCATGATCAACGCACATGTCACACATAATGAGCCACCTCCTCGCTTCATGTCATGGGACAATATCAGGTAGCATGCCAAAGAGCTGACACACCCCCGCAACTCGCTGACACCCATAAACTACCGCTTTTCCCAAAGGCTGTCAATCATCTGCCCCACCATTCCAGCCTCATTCTGCTGATCTGGCCCTTGGCCAGGAGCCTCGCCATCCTCTCTACAACTTCATTGCCCCCTTGGCGCCAATCTCGATGCGCTTATTTCACCGCTAAGGTGCAAGCTCTATGGGGCCAGTGGCCACCAAGGGCACAGCTCATCGTGATGGTAAATGATCAGCTCCTATTTTACACGGTTGTTGTCTGACAGCACCCGTGCTCTTGAAATGCCCATGTGATGGGCTAGGTCCGCTGGGAAAGAATATACACCATCTGCTAAAGCCCTTTGCCACTCTTGAGCAAGAATGATAGGGTTACGGTGCTGCTTACGGATATTGGTGATTGCCTGCCGCCTTTTCGGGCGTGGCAGTTTAAAGACTGCCCTAAAAGTTCTGTCTATTGACAAGTTCGGTGAGCCACCCTGGATAGTTCCCGGACTCTGCTTTGAGAAGAAAGAGCTTATCCACGCTCTGCAGCAGTTCCTCATCTCCTATTCAGCTCTTCAAGAGGACAATGGTTTTCCTCTAGTAGCGGTAGCGTGGGTGTAGCATAGCCAAACCCACCATCCCAAACCGGGAAACCAATAGGTATATTTCACCCACCCTACCAAGTTCTTCTGAAGAAGGAGTTTGGGGAAGTGGTGAAAACGTGAATATATTGAGGCCTTAGTTGGTCTCTAGAGCTCCTCGATAACTATCTCAAAGGGGCAGCTTATGGCTCCGGTGGGACAGACAGCTTCGCACTGGGTGCACCAGCAGCACTCTTCCGTTTCGACAATAGTTATAACGTTGTCAACCAGCACCAGGGCGTTACAATGGCACACGCTGACACACAACCCACATCCGTTACACTTTTCCCACTCTATTACCGGCATTTCAACCATTGCAATCCACCTTTATCTGTAATTATCTTAGGCCCAGAACCGATGATCTGTCTATGACCTTTGTCTCAAGTGGCTGTCCCCACCATTTCTCTGAGGGCTTTCCTTAATTTACCAATACCTCTTTCCTTCGAGGAATTTTTCAACCCCTTGTTTGTTGATCTTTGCAATATTCTTCAGATGTGCATCTTCGTGAATGGGCTTTAGGAAGTCTAACTTTTCACAGGTCTTGAACTCTTCGCATTCCCAACAACCCTCGATACTCTTCTTTTGACAGCAGTTTCTGATTTTACAAGAGGGTGGCCCGCCTCCACCTCGACATGCTCTTTTACACCGCAACCTGACCATGGCTCCCAAAACTTTATAGCACTGTTCATAATTCTCAAATTCTTTGAAGAACTTGGACAACCCCTGAGACACCCGATCAAATTTTGACTCTCTTAGGTTTTTCCGCAAATCTCTAGCCAGGTCAGCAACCTCGCCTTTGTAGTTAACGCAATCCCCACAATAGAGTCCGCAGTAGCCGATCAATTCTTTATTTCCCACCATCAGCTCTCTCCTTCTTTCTTAATCTCAGTTCGATCCTCTCCCTGGAGACTATGTTGTCGAGAAATCCTCTAAGGATTCTGGCCCTGACTTTGACATCACCCGATCCAATTCTATCTGCTTTTATTAAAGGGAGCGGGAATACCACCAGCCTTGTGCTGGTGGATGAGAGCGACCTAACCACGCTCCTTTTGAGACTCAATGTATTTTCTAACAGAC